>Ga0326597_10005073_pt1 | contig 18381 bp, 12 predicted proteins | sample RVTome_12_FD_203789 | JGI IMG/M metagenome (GOLD analysis project Ga0326597, IMG submission 203789) | Soil microbial communities from uranium-contaminated site in the Upper Colorado River Basin, Wyoming, United States - RVT100D185 | ecosystem: Environmental > Terrestrial > Soil > Contaminated >... | reverse complement strand
CTGGGGTTCAGAAGTACCGCGGCGCGGCCCAGAGGACGATGACGTACAGGCCGATGCACATGAGCACCATCACGACCATCACCTGCACCGTCATCTTCACGACCTGTCGCCAGTAGCGGCGCATCGTGGGCACGCGAATGGCTTTGTAAACCATCGAGATCAGAAAGACCATGGGAATGACCAGCCACCACCACCATCCGCTGATGTCGATCGGATCGAGGAAGGGGCGGTACGCGAGCGTGAGCGTGTGCAGCAGGGGGTTCATGTGGCGCGGCGCTCCACGCCGCCCGGCGGGCCGGCGGGTCGGTCATCTTCCTCGCGGCGGCGGGGCAGGACGATCACATCGAGAATAGCGAGGAGGTTGAGCATCCCCGCGACCGTGGTGAAGAGCGTGGGGATCTCGTTGCCGTGACTGAAGGAAGGTTGGGCGTAGGTATGGTTGACGCTGTAGGTCGGGTCTTTCGGGGGGTAGTGGCTTGCGTGCCAGGCGTTGACAACCGGGGTGAGGGGGCCGATGAGGAGTTGGCCGTAGTACCAGAGCGGCTTGGTTTCCTTGTCGATGACGCCCAGGCCGCCGATGAGGAGACCGCCGAGGTAGAGCGAGCCGATGCCGGTCGCAATGAGTCGGGCCCGGCGTCGATGGCCGAGGAACCAATGCCCCAGTCCGGGCAGGAGCCAAGCCAGGATCGGGGCAAAGAGATTGAAGCGCGGCTCGTCGTCAGCGTCCGGGACCGACACAGGGTAATCTCCGGCATTTGCCCGCGCGGTCGGGGCGGTGCGAGTTCGGGGATGAAAAGATCAGCGGTCCCGTTTGACAAGCAAACGGTGCCCTGTAGTGTACCCGCGCTTCGGCCCGGGGTTGGGCCGGTTTGGCAAGGGAATTGGATCACCCGGCGACCGCATTGACCGCGCCGTCGCACGATTCGAGGTCAGTACAGCCATGAACACTTTCACCTCCGACATCCTTACCCGTTCAGTGTACGGCATCGCCTCCGTCGAGGAACTTCTCTTTCGCTCGAGCGGCGCCCAGGCCACCCGCGCGCTGCTTGAGGCGCTCGCTCGATCCCATCCCGGGATGGCGCCGAGCCTCCTGGACGGGGAGGAAAAAGAAGGGGAAGATCTCGAGATCGACGACGAGGAGGATCTCGACTTTGAGGAAGATGACGAAGAATCGGATGATGACGATGAGGCGGAGGATGACGATCCTGACGCCGACACCGATGACGAGGACGTCGAAGAAGACGATGACGCCGACGACGATGAGGATGAAGACGACTTCTGGGACGATGAAGAGGATGAAACGGACGAATTCCTCGATGATGAGGAGGAGGAAGAAGAGATCTTCGACGATGATGAAGAGGAAGATTGACTGACCGTCGCGGCGGCACGCGGCCGATGCCGAAGCCCTGCGACGGGATGCCCCCGGGGGTGGCCCATGAGTCGCACGAATCAATCCTCGTCCAAAGCGAAGTCCCCATCCGGACGCCAGGCTGGGACTGCCGCCGCCGCAGAGCCGGTATGCGGGAGCGAGTCTGAAGGGGTCTGCGGTGAAGGTGTGGCCGACCGCCGCGTCGTCCCGGACCGCCGGTATGGCCCCGGTTCGGGTCAGACGGGTCTGGAGCGTCGTCGCGGCCCCGGACGCCGCCGCACCGACTTCACGCGCAGCGCTGAGGAAGGGGAGATGACGGGGGAGCAGTTCCTGTTCCTCATGGCCATCGACGCCTTCAAGCGCGTCAACAACAAGACTTTCCCCTCGTGGTCGGATGTCCTCGAGATCATCCGGCGTCTGGGATACCGCAAGGTGCAGTTCTCGGAAATCAAGGTCTCCCAGGCGGAGGACTGGACGGAGCCGGCCGATGCGCCGCTCTGGTCCCAGGCCTTGGAGGGCAGCCGGGGCGAGGATGACCTCGATGGTTATGAGGACGCGGCGTAGGGGGGGTTCGCCGCGTGCGGCTTCGCGATTTGCCGCCATCCCAGACGGTCATGTCCTGATCGATAGCCTGCTGCGGCAGCGGCAGGTTGGGACTATCGGCTTGAGCCGACGGCGATCGCCATCCATTGTCAATTTCCAGATAGGTAAGCGGCCCGAGTTGAGAAACCTCGGGCGCGGGGCTTCAATACGGGCCTGTTGAAACCATCGATTCAGAGAGGATTGTGACCCGGTATGGCCATTCGAATCAAGGCGCGCAGCGGCGAGTCGGTCGAGCAGATGCTCCGCAGGTTCAAGAAACTCTGCGAGAAGGAAGGGCTGACCAAGGACATCAAGCGGCGGCAATACTACGAAAAGCCCTCCGAGCGCCGCAACCGCGAAGCCCGGCGGACTCAGCCTCGCCGACCATTCCTGACGTGAATCGACCGATCGGCCGGACGCTCGCCCGTGGGCGGTCGGACGTCGGTTCGTGAATCTTCGAGAATCAGCCCATGATGGCGGCAGTGGCAGGTAACACGCACATTCTGAGGTAGTTTCCCGGCGATGCCGATCAGTCGATCGACATCGCCATTCGTTCAAGAGTCGAAAACCACTTCTTCTTGTCTGACCCGATCCTGAATCAAGGGTGGATCGGAGTCGCGAGGATCGGAACATGGACATGATGCATCAAGCGGACGGCGCTGCGGCCGTGGGATTGGTCCTGGCGGCGATGGGCGACATTCCGCCGATCTGGTGGGTGACGCCGATCAGCGCGTTGGCCGCGCTCTTCATGGCCTTCACCTTCTTCAAGTGGGTCAAAGGCCAGTCCGAAGGCGATGCCGACATGATCGAGATCGCCGAGGCCGTCCGCCAGGGCGCCATGGCGTATCTCATGCGACAGTACAAGGTCGTCGCGGGTGTCTTCGTCATGCTCGTTCTGGTGCTCGGCGTCATCTCCTTCGGCCTCAAACTCCAGCCGACGCTCTCGATGATCGGCGTGCCCGTCGCGGGGCTCCTGTCGGGCCTGTGCGGGTGGTTCGGCATGAAGACCGCGACCTACGCCAGCGCCCGCACCGCCAACGCGGCCAGGCAATCGCTCAACGACGGCCTGAAAGTCGCCTTCCGGGCCGGCGCGGTCATGGGGCTGGTCGTTGTCGGCTTTGCCCTTCTGGACATCTCCGTGTGGTTCCTGCTGCTCGAGGGATTGGGACTCTTCGGCGCGAATGGCGAACCGATGCCGCTGACGGTGCTGACCGTCGTCATGCTCTCCTACGGCATGGGCGCTTCGACGCAGGCGCTCTTTGCTCGCGTGGGCGGGGGCATCTACACCAAGGCCGCGGACGTCGGCGCCGACCTCGTCGGCAAGGTCGAAGCCGGCATCCCCGAAGATGACGCCCGCAACCCCGCCACCATCGCCGACAACGTCGGCGACAACGTCGGCGACGTGGCCGGCATGGGCGCGGACCTCTATGAGTCCTACTACGGCTCGATTCTGTCGAGCATGGCGCTGGGCGCGGCGGCGGCGCTGGGCCTGGGCCTGAGCAGTGGGGCCGACGCCATCAAACTCACCATCGTTCCCATGTGCCTTGCCGGCGTGGGAATCCTCTGCTCGATCCTCGGTATCTTTACCGTCAAGGCCAAGGAAGGCGCGACCTTCAACCAACTGCTCAAGAGCCTGCACACCGGCGTGTGGGCGGCGTCGGCGATGATCGTCGTCGCCTCGGGCGCGCTGCTGTGGTTCCTGCTCAAGGACATCGAGGGCGTGAGTTGGATGGGGCTGTGGGGGTCGATCATCTCCGGCCTCGTCGCCGGCCTCGTTATCGCCTGGGGCACGGAGTATTACACCAGTTACGAACACCGGCCCACGCAGCGCATCGCCGAGCAGTCGCAGACCGGCCCGGCCACGGTCATCATCGCCGGCATCGCCGAGGGCATGATGAGCACTTGGATTCCGCTCGTCGTGATCGTCGTCGCCATCCTCGCCGCGTTCGGCTTCGCGGGCGGCACGTCGAACTTTCTGCTCGGACTCTTCGGCGTGGGCATCGCGGCGGTGGGCATGCTCAGCACTCTGGGCATCACCCTGGCCACCGACGCCTACGGCCCGATCGCCGACAACGCCGGCGGCAACGCCGAGATGACCGGACAGCCCAAGCACGTCCGCGAGCGCACCGACATGCTCGACAGCCTCGGCAACACGACGGCGGCGACGGGCAAGGGCTTCGCCATCGGTTCGGCGGCCCTGACGGCGATGGCGCTGCTCGCCGCCTACGTCCAGGTCGTGCAGCAGCAGCAGACGTCGCAGGCCGCGGTGTGGTATGAGGCGCAGGCCATCACGGCTCCGGCGCAGGCGACCGCGTATTACGAAGGGCACAACAAGTGGGCGGTCGTCGCTGCCGACGGCGCCCTCTTCGCCAACGTCACCGACGGCCAGACCGATGTCGTCGGCGGGCTGGCCATCCTCAGCGACGCCCAGAAGCGCGGCATCGACGAGGCGCAGGACCATGAGGGCGAGGAGCCCCTGGTCGTGACGCTCTCCGACTGGGATCCGCAGAACAAGTCGTGGCGCGCCACCTATAGCGCGACGCACGGCGAGCACGCTCACGACATCCGCTTCCGCATGACCCGCGCCGACCAGGCCTCGATCAAAGACATGATGATGTATTACGACGTCACACTCATGAACCCGCGCACCATCGGCGGCCTGTTCATGGGCGTGCTGCTCACCTTCGTCTTCTGTGCGCTGACGATGAACGCCGTCGGCCGCGCGGCCTACGCGATGATGAACGAGTGCCGACGCCAGTTCGGCAAGATGCGCGAGGCCTTCCGGTTGTCCGGCATGAGCGAAGCCGACATGGCCGACCCCAACAAGTGGCCCAAGAAGGTCATGCACGAAGGCATCCAGTATCCGCAATTCGCCCAGTGCGTGGCGATCTCCACGGCCGGGGCGCAGAAGGAGATGATCGTGCCGGCGCTGCTGGCGATCATCGTGCCGATCGTCGTCGGACTCATCCTCGGCGTGGCGGGCGTGATCGGCCTGCTCATGGGCGGCCTGTCATCCGGCTTTGCGGTGGCGATCTTCATGGCCAACGCCGGCGGCGCCTGGGACAACGCCAAGAAGTACATCGAAGCCGGCCACCTCGGCGGCAAGGGCAGCCAGCCCCACAAGGCCGCCGTCGTCGGCGACACCGTCGGCGATCCCTTCAAGGACACCTCCGGCCCGTCGCTCAACATCCTCATCAAGTTGATCTCGATCGTCTCCGTCGTCTTCGCCGGGCTGGTGGTCAAGTACGGCCCGATCATCGGCGAGATGATCGGCCTGCACTGATTGACGATTCATTCAATCTGCAACATACACCGAAGCCCACGTTCAATGAACGTGGGCTTCGGAGCGCGTCTACAGTTGCGCCATGCAGAGCAAGGCAACCACCGTCGAGGCGTATCTCGCTTCCCTTCCCGAGGACAGGAGTGCGGCGATCCAGGCGGTGCGCCAGGTCATCATCGCCAATCTCGACAAGGACTACGAGGAAGGGATGCACTACGGCATGATCGGCTACTTCGTGCCGCACCGCGTCTATCCGCCGGGGTATCACTGCGATCCGACGCAGCCGCTGCCCTTCGCCGGCCTCGGCTCGCAGAAGAATCACCTGGCGATCTACCTCATGTGCATCTACGGCTCGCCGGCGGAGGAGATGTGGTTCCGCGCCGCGTGGGCGAAGTCGGGGAAGAAACTCGACCTGGGCAAGTCCTGCATCCGATTCAAGCGAATCGAGGATCTACCTCTCGAGGTGATCGGCGAAACGATCCGCCGCGTGCCGGCCGCGAAGTTCATCGCCGACTACGAGTCGGCGCGCACGGCGGGAGCCGCCAAGCGCAAGCCCGCCGCCAGCAAGCCCGCTGCAAAGCAGGCGGGCCGGAACGCGGCCGTGAAGGGCGCCAGGAAGACGGCGAAGAAACCAGTGAAGAAGAAGCGCTGACGTCGCGCTCCTCGATCACCTGCGCAAGAGAACAACCTGGTCCGGACAACGCCGAGAGGCGGTGCCGCACGTCTCGCCCGTCCCGACGGCGAAGCCGAACGTCGGTCGCGCCGTCGGCTCAGCGGAAGTCAACGACGACGGGCAGGTGGTCGCTGGCGCGAGAGTCGTCCCGCTCCAGCCCCAGTCGCCGCAATTCATCAACACTGAGTCGCTCGGTGTCGAGAATGAAGGACTGCGAAAGCGTCAGCACCGCATCGGAGAGCAAGGCGTAATCGAGTCGGCCGGGCAGAAACGGCTGCCCCGCATCGCGCCATGTCGTTGTCGTTTCGTCGCCGAGAACCAGCGGCTCGACGACGAGCAGATCGGTCGCGTTGAGATCATTCTGGAACTGGATGATCTTGAGGGGTTCATAGGAGCCGACGAGGTTGAGATCGCCCATCACGAGCAGCCCCGAGGGGGACAAGTCGAATTGTCCGGCTCGGAGAATCCTTCGGACGGCATCGGCCTCGGCGATTCGCTGGCGGTCGCGCTCGTCGCCCATGCGGCCGCAGCAGCGCAGGTGTACGCTGGTGACGAGGATGCGGCGATTCGCCGCCGCGACCAGAAGCGACGCGGCGCGAACCGGCTGCCGCGCTGATGAGTCGGTGAGGCCGGGTCGCGCCCGCACCCCCGCCAACCGCGTGGCCACGCCCACCTGCGATTCGGGTTCGACCATCACTTCCCATCCGTAGGCCGATGGCAGATTCTCCTCCAGCCACGCCTTGAGCGACGCCACGCTCGCGCCCGGACCGAGTTCCTGAAAACAGATCACCTCCGGATGGAGAGCGGTGAGGAGGCGCGCAAAGGGGGCGGAATCGGCGAACAGGGCGCCGTTGAAGACGTTCCAGGAGACGGCGCGCACGTCGCGGGCGTCGCGGCGCGCGATTCTCATCGGCGCGGCCGGCGCGGCAGGCGCGGCGTCGGGGGGCGCTGATTCGACGGCGGGCTCCCCCTCCGCGGCGCCATCGCCGGCTGCAACGTCATCCTCGCCGGGCGCCTCACCCATCATCGCCTGGTCGGACTCGGGCGGCGCTTGAGGCTCTCCCGGCTCATCCGCCGGCGGAGCCTCCAGTTCGATCCACGGGGTCGGCAGCGGAGGCAACGCCATCGAGAACGGCTCCGTGCGATCGATGATCGATCCGGTTTCGTCGCTGAACACGAGCCGGCCGGTGAAACTCGAACCGGCAAAGGGCACCACGGTCGCCCCAGGGATCAACCCGCCGCGGGCCATGCGTAATTCGATCTCTTCGCTGGCGAATGTCGGCGCGAATGACGCCTCGAACCAGTTGGGGTTGGCCGGGGCCGAAGGCAGACCCGCTTCGACGACCTCCGCGCTCACTCCGCTGAACCCGCCGCTCGAGTCGCGCGGCGAGAAGAGCAACTCGAAATCGACGCCCGCCAGCCCCGCCTCGCCCGAGCCGGCCGTGCGGATATCCCCGGACAATCGGTTGCCATCACCATCAAGTTGCAGGGAGAGCGTTCCCGTCAGTCCCTGAATGTTGACGCGGCGTCCGAGTTCAATGCGGAAGTACACCCACCGGTCGTTGAAGGTACACCAGACTCGCCCGAGGCGCAGGAAGGGATCGGCCTCGTAGGTCGATCGGCCCCGCGCGACGGGGCTCAGGTCGGCCCAGTCATCGAAGCGGCCGTCGAGCGTGATGGTTCGCGGCGGCACATGCTGAAGTGTCGAGCGCGAAATCACGAGCGGCTCGCCGCGATCAGCCGCCTTCGCCACCTCCGCATCGTCCGCGAGCGGCGGCAGCGAACTCTCCCGGCACGAGGCGGTCCAGACAAGGGTGGGCAGAAGAACGCATGCCACAAGGCGGCGGTCGGTGATGCGGCAATCCCTGTTCATGGCCAAAGTGTCGCCCCGCCGCGGTCGGTTGGCAAGTCGCGGGGCGAGAAAGCGATCAGCCGCCCGCGTCACGGCGACCCCTGACCCGGCCCGACGCTACTTCTCGTACCGCGAGAAAATCTCCTGACGCCACTGCTGACCGCGGCGAATCCGATTCGTCACGCTCCGGGGCACGGGAAGGTGAATCGTCACCGGGCTCATCAATTCGATCTCGCCCGAGAGTTCGTGGGAGCCGGTGCGGAAGGTCTCGCCCCAGTCGACGTGGAACGTGCCGCAGGGCAGTCCCTTGTTCGATCGCAGTTTGTCGCCCTGACTGTGCGGGTAGTTCACCGCCGCAGCCAGGTGGACGTCGACCACCGAGCCTTGAAGCCGAGGATGGACCGCGACTGGCTGCTGAATGACGCCCACGCCTCCGCCGGGCACGGAAAAGCAGAAGTGAATGTCCGCGGCATCCGGCCGGTGCTGGATGGACTCGGGCGGCGGTCGCAGGTGGATGATGGCGTTGCAGTCGTTTTCGAAGCGGTTCTCGAAATAGATGTGGATGTAGGCCTGCTCGCCGTCTTTGCGCATGACGGGGATGAAGCACAGGCCGTTCTGCTCGTAGTACAGGCCGCCGGCGTACTTCCCGAGCGTGTCGGGGAGTTTGTCTTCCAGGCACAGCGCCCAGAAGAGCGCGAGTCCGGCGATCACAAACAGCGCGGTGCTGCCGAGGCGCTGCGCCAGGAGCGAGGCGGTGTCCGGCCCCGCCATCAGCCACGCCCAAAACGACCAGCCGAAGAACACGAACAGCAGGAGCACCAGGACGGCGTTTCGCTTCTCTCGCATGGAGGAGACCTCCGGCCAGCCGCGATCTCGAGTGCGCCGCCGGGCAGCGCCTACTCATAGAACGCAGGAGCGCTCGCGTTGTTGTCATCGGGCCGGAGTCAGGAGACGGCAACCTCCTTCCCACCCCGGCCACATCCCACGAGAGCAGGCACCGCCGCCCTCAATCCTAGGTAGTATACCTGATTGTGCTCGGGGATGCGAGCGTTCGTCCACGACTTCGAGCACGGAGGCGCAGAGCAAGGCCGAAAAAGAGAAATACCGGGGAACCGGATTGATGCGCCCTGCGAATGAGGATACGGCGGACCGGCGCTGCTTTCCCCCTTCACCTGAGGGCAGCCACACGCAGTGCCGACGCCGAAAAAACCGTTCCCGCCGCACGGGACACTGATCGGTGATGTCCCCCACGAGCATCGCTGAACAGCGCGGCGGGGAAGAAAATACGGTACGGGACGAGAACCCGATTTGCCACGGATCGGGTTCCTTCCGTTTTTGGACCAGGCGCCACATTGGTCTACTCCACCGGCGTCAGCCATCGCGACCCGCGCTGGGCCTCATGTCACCGACTGCAAGACGTGCGCATCGCTTTCGGTTTCGCGCTCCTCAGCACGTCGCGTGAACAACGGGCGACCGCGGCCGGCCGCCTCGTGGATGAGCGGGACGACTTGAAGCGCCCACGCCTCCCAGTTGAGCACGGTCTTGGCGCGGGCGAGAGCGGCGTGCGACATGCGACGATACGCCGCCGCGTCCACCGCGAGCCGCATGATCGCCTCCGCGTACCGTTGCGCCTGGGCTTGGACGGGGAGAACAAGCCCGGTCCGGCCGTGCTGCACGACCTCCGCGAGTCCGCCGGCGTCGGAGACGATGCTGGGCCGGCCGAAGTGCGCCGCCTCGCAGGGCGCGATTCCATACGCCTCGCCCACCGATGGAAGCAGCAGGAAGTGACTGTGCGCCAGCGCCGCCGCCATCTTCCGCCTTTCCTCAACGACCGAGAGTCGCAACGGGCCGAGCGAGCGCACGCGCCCGGAGCGACGGACTTCCGCGCAGGGCTGGCCGATGTGGGTGAGCGTGGCGTTCCATCCCGAGGCGGCGAGACGATCCGTCACTTCGACGGCCAGGCCCACCCGTTTGCGCCGCGCATCCGAAGCAATGATGCAAAGTTGAAGATGGTCGCGAGTCGGCGGGGCCGGGCGGAGGGTTGAGCCGGGCCGGCGCAGATCATCCGGGGTGATGTGAGCGCCCATCGGCGCCAGGTGCGCCCTCGCCGCCGGCAAGCCGTAATCGCCCACGGCCGAATCACGCGCGACGCGCGTGGCGAACACACCCGCGAAGGCGCGCGACATCGCTTCGCGCTCGTAGGCGTCGCACCGGCGCTTGTAGCCCGGCGAGCGGCTTCGGTAACGGGGATAGGTCTCGTTGATCAACCGGGCCGTCGCGTCGCTGAAGTAGACAATGGGCACGTCGGTCTCGAGTTCGAAGAGCATGGTGCTGATGCAGCAGCCGAAGAGGACGTCGGGCGCCGCCTCTCGAATCTTGCGCGAGAGCGCCGCAGCGCGGAGACGGGCCAGTCGCAACTGCTTCTGCTCGTGCCCGCGCGACCTCAGCCACTCGACGAACCGGCTCACTCGCTGCCTCGAGAATCGCCAGCCCTGCTTGACCGACTCCGGCGCGCGGCGGCGCAAGGAATCGAAGTGAGTTGCCTCACGCCGCGCCCCGTCTCGGCCATCCAGACGCATCATCTCCAGACCGTGCGATTCGAGCGTCTCCCTCATGCGAAAGGGCATGCCCGACAGCGCCTCCGGATCACCGGAGTCGCACGGCGAGAGAAACCCCACGCGCAAACGGCGCGGCGCGATTGGCTTCGGGAACTCCGGCACGAAAGCGCTCCCCACCTGTTCTCTGATTCCTCACGCTCCGCTCGTCAGCGGCGCCGGAGGCGCGGATCGGCGGTCGCATCATACCTCATCGCTCACTTGATTCCTTCACGCTCGTGTCCGGCGCCAGGCAACCGGGGGGACCGGCGCCCCGATCGACCACCATGATCTCCTGGAGCGCCTTGCGCCCGATGTCGGGAACGCGGCAGCCCGGCGCCGGATGCCCCACCGGGATGAGCAGGTAGGGCCGCTCGTGCGCCGGCCGATTGAGGATTCTCGCGAGGAACTTCATCGGGCTGGGTGTGTGAGTCAAGGTGACGAGACCGGCGAGGTGGGCGGCGGTGAGGAACATCCCGGCCGCGATGCCGACGGACTCCTCGACGTAGTAGACCTGCCCGCCGTCATCCGTGTGGGTGAGTCTGAAGATCGCGATGAGCCACGGAGCCACTTCCAGGAACTCCTTGTGCTCATCGGTTCCCAGGGCGTAGAGGTCTTCCAGCCAGCGAGCCGAAGCCCGCCTCTGGTAAAACTCGCGCTCCTCGGCCTCGGCGGCGAGGCGAATCTCCCGCTTGAGCGCCGGATCATGCACGGCGACGAAGCGCCAGGGCTGCTTGTTGGCCCCGCTCGGGGCCGTGCCGGCGGCGGCGATCAGATTTTCAATCACCTCCCGCGGCACGTCGCGGTCGCTGAAGTGACGGATCGAGCGCCGGGAGGCCATCGCGTCGTGGAAACGTGCGGAAACGCTGAGCGCCTCGCCATCGGGCCGATAGGGGAGGTAGGGGATCATGGGCGGTGGCGTGCATCGCGACATAAGGGATGTTCCTGAAGTTGGCGTGGAGCGGTGCGAGCCATTCGTACTTTTTTTCACAGTTTCAGGGCAGCGGTCTTTGGAGTGATTGAACGCCGTCAGTATACTTTCCGCCCTGGAGGGTTATTCTCGTCTCCTCGCGACCGGGCTGGTGGAGGCGGGGCGGATCTTCGGGGCCGCCGGGTCGATGAACGCAAGCGGATCGAAGAGGAGCCGCCTCGTGCCTGTCACTACCAAGACGTTCCGGGATCAGAACAAACTTCACGTCATCTTTGCCGCGTCGTCCATTCTGCTGGCGCTGGCGACGATCGCCGCCGTCTTTGAGGACTGGCACAACGAGTATCGCGGGCCGCAGGTCGAAGTCGTGGCGTGGGAGACGGAGATGATGCGGTGGCAGAAGTCCCTCGCCGACCTCCACGCCAAGGTCGCCAACATCGACGCGCTCGAGAAACAGCGTGATGAGGCCAAGGCCGCCGTCGAGAGCGACCCGGAATTCATTCGGTTCAACGAGCAGATCGTGGAGATTACCGCCAAGCGCGATCAGTTGAATCTCGAACTCCGGCTCTTTGTCGACGGCAACATCTCACCCAAGATCCAGCGCGTGGAGCGCCTCAAGGCGCTGATCCAAACCAACGAAGGCACGCCCGCCCACGCAGAGGATCTTCGTCGGGAGGAGGCGGCCCTCACCGTGCTCCTCGCTCAGAAGCGCGAGGGAGACGATCAGGTCAAGGGGTATGAAGCGGAGATCGAATCCTACAAGGCCAAGCGCCGCGAGATGGAGCGCGAGATCACCGATCTCCAGGTGCGGATCAAAGCCATCAACGATGAACTCGACAAGGCGGTCAGCCGGCTCGAGGAACTCGAGCCGGGACTCGCCGGCACGATCGGCAATTGGCTCCGCAACCAGCCCCTCCTCGACGCCTTTAACCCAGGCATCAAGATCAAGCAGCAGAAGGTGGAGAACGTCCTCACCGACGTCAACCTGGCGCAGGTGCCCGCCCTCGACCGCTGCATGTCCTGCCATGTGACGATCGACAGTCCTTTCTTCGCCGAGGACAACGTCCTTCATTTCCTCGAAATGCAGGCGCTGCGCGACCGTTTCCCCGCGGGGCGGCTGGAGAGCGTCCTGGACATCGTCAAGGAGCAACTGCCGGCGGTTTCCATGCTGGCCTTCTGGGAGCGGGCGGTCGAAGCCCTTCCCGATGAGAGCGGCGCCTCGCAGCGCCGCTTGAACGAAGCGCAGCAGGCGCTGGTCGCGGTGTACGACTCGCTCTATCAATCCGCGCCCGCCGATGACCGGATCAAGTCGGCATGGACGCCCTCCTCGACGGGCGGGAGCGCCGGCGTCGCGAGCATGGACGATGTTCGTGCCCTCGTCGATGCGCTCGTGTCGGTGTGGCCGCAGGACTGGCGCCGATGGTACGAGCCGCTCGTCGAATACCGCCTGGTGCTCGGCGAGATCGTGGAGGGGAATCTCGACAAGGCGCAGCGCCGCGCCTTTCGCGACGCCTATCGCCACGCCATGGTGGAGGAGTACAACCAGCGATCGGCGTCGCTCGGCCGCCGCCGCTTGAGCAACAGCCGCCTCATCCTCGCGCACCCTCGTCTCGATCTGTACGCCGACCCCGATTCGAAGCACCCGATCGCCACGATGGGCTGCACGAGTTGCCACGAAGGCTCCGGCGAAGAAACCCAGTTCGTCCACACCGCGCACGCCCCGCAGGATCTCTGGGTCGATGCCCGGACGGGCATGCTCATTCCCGACTTCTTCGTCCGCTCCGTCGGCAGCGACGCGGAGATCACGAGGCAGTTGCGCGGAGGCGGATCCGCGTCGCGCTCAGTCATGGCTCCTTCAAGCGAGCCGTCGCACAAGGTCATCCTCGCCGGGCTGAGCAGCGAAGAGCCGGCTGCCCATGCGCCTGAGGCTCACGCTTCGACCGACGGACACGGCGGCGAAGTGTTCCACGATGCCCACTGGTACGCCGACGCCGAGAAGTACGACGATCCCTTCGGCATGCCCAAGGAACCTCACGGCGTCACCGCGGCGGCGTACCTGAACCCCCGCAGCGGCGAACTCCATCGCGCCGTCAGGCAGCGGCGACTCTGGGAAGACCGCTACGGCTGGCACCCCATCGAGTTCCACTACTGGGAACGTCCGATGCACGAACTCCGCTACATCGAGTCCTCGTGCAATCGCTGCCACGCCGACGAGTTGGAGATTGATCGCGATGCGCCGGTGCTGGCGGAGGGTCGCCTGCTCTTCACGGGGCTTGGCTGCGTGAACTGCCACGCGGTTGACGGGCTGGGGAGTCCGGTGCGCGGCCAGCCGGGCCTGCCGGATGTGCGGCAGATCGGCCCGAGCCTGGTTCACGTCAAGGAGAAGATGAGCGAAGACATGATCGCGTCGTGGACGTGGGCGCCCAAGGCCTTCCGCCCCAACACGCGCATGCCGCACTTTTTCATGACCTCCAACAACTCCTCGCCGCTCGATCTCCGGCGGACGCGCGCGGAAGTCGCCGCCATCTCGCACTATCTCGTCAACGCCAAGGACGATCCCGCCAAATCCGCCTACCAACCCGAGGCTCTCCCCGCCGCAGGCACCACCCCCGGCCTCAACGCCGCAGGAAGCGCCGACGCCGGACGGACGCTGTTTAAAGCCGTCGGCTGCCTCGCGTGCCATTCCAACGTCAACGAGTTCGGACTCGACTGGGTCTCCTACGACCTCCAGGAGCGATTCGGCCTGGACCGCGAGGGCGCGTTGAACCGGATCGCCGCCGACGGCGCCGTCAACGAGGGCATCTCCGGCGCGGAGACCGACGAGGCCAACGTCGGCTTCTTCGTTGTCGATACTTCCGGCAAGCCCACGCCTCGCATCAAGCCCGAGCAGTACACCCGCCTTCACTGGTATCTCATGGCCCACGAAGGCGATCGCTACAGCAAGGTCGCCCCCGAACTCTCCGGCGTCGCGACCAAACTCCTCCATGGCCGCACGCCCGATCAGGCCCGCGCCTGGCTCTACGACTGGCTGCGCAATCCCACCCACTACTCCGACTACGCCATCATGCCGCGCTTCCGACTGACCGAGCAGGAAGCGCTTGACCTCGCCGCCTATCTGCTCGAGCAGCATCACCCCTCGTATGAGCCGCAGCACTTCGAGGCCGATGAGCAGATGATCGATGCACTTCTCGTCAACCTTCAGAGGAACGCGATTTCGGAGGGGGCCGCGCGCTCGCGCGTCGCCGCCATGTCCCTCGAGGAGAAGCAGTTCGATCTCGGCAACCGGATGATCCAGCATTACGGCTGCTTCGGCTGCCACCAGATCTCCGGCTTCGACTCCACGCTCGCCGTCTCCGCCAACCTCTCCGCCTACGGCCGCAAGGATCCGCACAAACTCGACTTCGGCTTCTACGAGCACATCTTCGAGAAGCAGCGACCCGAGCACGTCGGCGTCTGGTTCGTCGAGCGCGAGGGCCTCGCCGCCGACGCGGTCAAGGTCGAGGGCGATCCGCACGATCCACTGCTCTCGAATCGCTCGCTGACGTGGGAGCACGTGCCAAACGATCGCCGCGGCTACCTTTACGCCAAACTCCACAACAGCCGCATCTTCGATCGCAACCAGTTGCGCAACGAAGGTGAGATGACCGAGTCGGGCGAGATTCTCTACACCAGCCGCCGCGATGCGTCTCTGAGGCTGATCAAGGTGGAGGACCGCTACCTCGATGCTCAGACGAAGCAGGATTCGGGACTGACGGATGCCGAGGCGGAGATTCGCAACGTCGGCGAGCCGTATCTCAAACTTCGCATGCCGCGGTTCTTCCTGCGCGACTCGGAGGCGACCGCGCTCGTGGCGTACGTGACGAGCCTCAAGCCGCCGCTGGTGCGCGGCAAACTTCTGGAGACCGCGGACGAGGCGGCGACCATGCGGGCGCGGGGGCGGCTCATGGCCGAGGCGCTCAACTGTTTCGGCTGCCACGACATCGACAACACTGCCCCCAACATCCGCCAGTATTTCGAGGTGCGCAAGCGCGACGGGAGCGTGGATTACCTGATGACCCAGGAAAACCTGCCCAACGCCCCGCCGCGCATCGTCGGCAACGGCGCCAAGACCCAGCACGCCTGGTTCTACTCCTTCCTCAACAACGTCGAGATGCTCCGGCCGTGGCTCACGGTTCGCATGCCGAGTTTCAACATCACTCCGGAGGAGACGCAGTGGCTCGTCGAGTACATCGCCGGGCAGACGACCATGGATGCGCGGATGATCGACCTGCACCTGCGTTCGGTCGACGCCGCCCTGGCCGACGAGTATCAGCGCCGCCATCAGGAGCGATTCGATGCCTCCGTCGCCGCGGGCGACACCGCCAAGACGGCCGATGAACTCGCCCGCGTCGTCGCCCAGGAGGCGGTCGGGCGCATGTTGATGCCCGAAGCGTTCACGAAGACGCGAGAGACGCTGGTGCAGGATGCGCGGGAGTACGGCCTCTACGCGCCGAGCCTCTTCCCCACGCGCCGCGATTCGGAGCAGGACTTCGCCCGCAAGCACGGCGAGATCTGGTACGACCTGCGCTTCCTGCGCGACGTGTACACCGGCGTCGATTATCCCTTCCAGGCGCCGCCCGTCGATGACATGACTCCCGAGGAATTCGCCCTGGGCGAGAAACTCGTCACCGACCTCGGCTGTCTCGACTGCCACGCGGTTGGCCAATGGGACAAACTCGAGCGCGTATTCGAGATTGAAAATGCCGAGTTGCTGCGCGAGTTTGACGAAGGGGGCGAAGAACCGGATCCTGACGCTGAGGAAGACTCGTATGGAGCGGCGGAAGAGGAAGACCCCTACGGATCGGAGGAGTCCGCCGAGCGGCGCCGGCCCTCGGTTTACGACAAGATCAGCGCGCCCAACCTTTCCCTTACCTACATCCGCCTTCAGGAAGACTACGTCAAGGACTGGCTGCGCAATCCCCAGGCGATCATGCCCGGCACCAAGATGCCTTCGCTCTTCGGCGAAACGGGGAACGTCAGCGCCGCCGCCGGCTATCCCGAAGAGATGCGGCTCAAGTTTGAGCGGTTCTTCGGCTCCGATGCGGACGAGCAGATGGACCTGATCGTGCGCTGGCTCTTCGCCGCCGGCCAGCGGCGCTACACCGTCGGCGAACACCTGCTCAGCGGCGACTCCACCCCGCCCGTCACGCTCGACCTCGACGCCATTGCCGAGCAGCGCCGCCTCGAAGCCGAGGCGCGCGGCGAGGCGCCCGCCGCCGAAGCGCCCGCCGAAGGCGAGCCCGCGCCGACCGAACCGGAGCAGCCCGCGAACAAGGAAGAAACGCCGGTCGCCCCCGCGGCGCCGACAGCCCTCACGCCGGAACAGATGGCGGAAGCACGCGAAACGGCGGTGAGCGAAGCGCTGGTCAATGCCGATGCTGCAACCGGATCGATCGTGGGTCTGGCGCTTTTCGAGGGGCGGGCGCCGCGCCGATCCAGGATCGCCATCAACGCGAACTGTCTGGTCATCGTGCGGGCGCGAGGACTTCCGACGCCGATGAACGATGAGATTCTCATCAACGGCAATGGATCGCTGGGCAGCGCGCTCGTGTACGTGCGCAACGCGCCGGTGGGACAGAACCCGCTCGATGGACCGAAACTCATCGATCAGATCGGCTGCCTCTACCATCCCCTGGTGACGTCGATCACGACCGGCCAGGCGCTAAGTCTAAGGAACAGCGATCCGGAAAACCACAATCTCCAGTTGACCGCGGAAAAGAACCCGACCTTCAACGTCGCCCAGCCCGTGCAGGGCATGGTGGAGAAGAAGTCGTTCAACGTGCCAGAGATGAGCATGCGCCTCAAGTGCCAAGTCCATACCTGGATGAACGCGCTCATCTATTCCTTCGATCATCCGTACCACGGCACCTCGGACGTCCGCGGCGTGTACCGCATCGCCGGCCTGCCGCCGGGCGAGTACGAGGTGGTCTACCACCACCCGATCCTCGGCGAGAGTGTGCAGAAGGTGACGGTCGAAGCCGGCAAGGCGGCCCGCGCCGACGCGACGTTCAAGCGGTAGCGCGCCCGCGTGTGGCATGGCGTCGCGCTTCGCGTCGCTATGCCCGAGCGTGCAAAGGCGATCGAACGCGGTTGCCGGCAGGACATCGGCAGACGAACCGCCGGGCTTTGACGCGCCGGACTGACACAGTCCGGCGCGTTTTCTCTTGAGCGCCCTCACCCGCGGATGCGGTTGACGAGCGTCTGCGACTTGACCTCGACGCCCTTGAGTTGACTCTCGAGGGCGTTGCGGTTCGGCGCGTACTCCATCGCCACGCTCTTGCGCACCCATTCCTTCTCGACGAGTTCGGTGAGCGAGAGCGTGAAGGAGCGCATGCCCTCCTCGACGCTCGAACTGATGATCGCGGGCAGGTCTTCCTCCTCGCCCTCGCGGATCTTGTCGCGCACGCTGGGCGAAGTGAGCAGCACCTCGGTCGCGGGCACGGCGGAGACCTCGAAGTCCTCCATCGCCGGCAGGAGGCGCTGGGCGCAGACGGCCTTGAGGGTGTTCGCCAGGGCGCTGCGGATGAAGTCGTGCTCCGATTCCTGGAAGAACTCGAGGATGCGGCTCATGGACTGCATGGTGTCGGCGGTGTGCATGGAGCCGAAGACGAGGTGCCCCGTCTCCGCTGCCTGGATCGCCGCGAGGACCGTGTCATGGTCGCGCATCTCGCCGATGAAGACGACATCGGGATCCTGCCGCACGAGGTAGCGCAGCGCGCTCTTGTAGTCCGGTACGTCGATGCCGATCTCGCGCTGCGAGATGATCGAGAGGACGGGTTTGAACTGGTATTCGACCGGGTCTTCGATGGTGATGATGTGCTCGGCGCGGAGGTGGTTGATGTGCTCGAGCATGGCGGCGATGGTGCTCGACTTGCCGCTGCCCGTCACGCCCACGATGAGGATCAGCCCTTCGTTGGTCTCGGTGATGAGCCGGTTGTAGATCTCGGGAAGGTGCAGCGATTCGTAGGTCGGGATTTCACCCTTCACGCGGCGGATGGCGGCGCTGATGTGTCCGCCGGCGCGGAACATGTTCACGCGGAAGCGGTCCCCGTTCTCATTGAAGG
>Ga0326597_10005072_pt1 | contig 18384 bp, 19 predicted proteins | sample RVTome_12_FD_203789 | JGI IMG/M metagenome (GOLD analysis project Ga0326597, IMG submission 203789) | Soil microbial communities from uranium-contaminated site in the Upper Colorado River Basin, Wyoming, United States - RVT100D185 | ecosystem: Environmental > Terrestrial > Soil > Contaminated >... | reverse complement strand
TGGCCCAGGAAGGGTACGTGGCCATCGCCCCGGACCTGTTCTGGCCCCACCAGCACGGCTTCCAGTCCGGCTACTCCGCGGACGAGATTGCCGTGGCGCGGGAGATCATGGGCAAGATTTCCCTGGACGATTCGGTGAAGGACGTGGAGGCGACGATGAAGGTGCTTCGCGCACGCCCCGAATCGACGGACAAGGTGGGGGTGATCGGATTCTGCTGGGGCGGCCTGATGACGTACCTCGTCGCGGCACGGCTCAACCCGACGGCCTCGTCGTCCTACTATGGCGGCCGCACGGCCAGCTTTCTGGACGAGGCCAAGAACATCAGCGCACCGATCATTTTCCATTTCGGGGAAGAGGACGCGGGCATTCCGCTGGATCAGGTGGAGCAGGTGAAGCAGGCCGTGCAAAGCCTGCCCAACACGGACGTGTATCTGTATCCGCAGGCGGGCCACGGCTTCCACTGCGACATGCGCGGCAGCTTCCACGAGCCCAGCGCCAAGCAGGCGTGGCAGCGCAGCATGGACTTCTTCAAGAAGTGGCTGCACTAGGCTGTATCTGCAAGACAGCGCTTGCCGCGGGCCGAGCACGGCTGGGGTGTCAGACACAGCCTGTGCGCTGGCTGACGCCACAGCGCCGGCTGGCCTGCCCGCCTGGCTACATGGTCGGCACGGGGGGCTTCTGGGAATAGTCGTAGAAGCCCCGCCCGGTCTTCACGCCCAGCCACCCGGCTTCCACCAGCTTGATCAGCAGCGGGCAGGGGCGGTACTTGGGATCGCCCAGTTCGTTGTGCAGCACCTGCATCACCGCCAGCATCGTATCCAGCCCAATGTAGTCCGCCAGGGTCAGCGGCCCCATGGGGTGGCGCGCACCCAGCATCAGCCCCTGGTCGATGTCCGCCACGCTGCCCGTGCCTTCCTGCAGGGCGAAGACCGCCTCGTTGAGCATGGGCACCAGGATGCGATTGACAATGAAGCCCGGCGAGTCCTTGGCCTTGATCGGTTTCTTGCCCAGCTTCAGCGCCACCTCGTGGACGGCGGCATAGGTCTCTTCCCGCGTGGCCATGCCCGGGATCAACTCCACCAGGTCCATCATGGGCACCGGGTTGAAGAAGTGCATGCCCATGAACGCCCCCGGATCCGGCGTGCCCGCCGCGAGCATCGTGATGGAAATGGAGGACGTGTTGGAAGCCAGCACCTTGTCGCCCTTGATCTCGGCGGAGAGCAGCTTGAAGATTTCCTGCTTCACGTTCGGGTTTTCCGTGGCCGCCTCGATGATCATGTCCGCCGCCGCCACCTCGGCCAGGGTCTCCACCGGCTTGATCGCCGCCAGGGCCTGCCGGCGCTGCGCCGCATCGATCTTGCCGCGCTTTTCCTCGCGCTCCATATTGCCGGCGATGGTGTTCATGGCCCGCTCCAGGGCCGGGGGCGAGATGTCCTGCAGCAACACCTGGTAGCCCGCCTGGGCCGCGACATGGGCAATGCCATTGCCCATGAGACCGGAGCCGATGATGCCGATGGTGGAAATGGAAGCCATAACGTCCTCTCTTCGCTGCACACTCGGGTTTCGGGAGGCGCCGGCGGGCCCAAAACACCCCGCGCCGGCAGGACCCCGCCATGCAAAAAGGCGCGTCCCTCTTTTTTTCCAGGGGTAAATCCGCTAGAGATTGAACCCCATTGATCTAAAGCTGGTTAGTATAAACCCCGATGCGTTTTCAGGGAAAGGACAACGAATGCTGGAAGGACGCGTAGCAATTGTGACCGGCGCAGGCCGCGGGATTGGCCGCGGTGTCGCCATGATGATGGCCTCCAGGGGAGCCAAGGTGATCGTGAACGACCTGGGCACCTCGGATTCGGGCCAGGGCGAGGACCTGGGCCCTGCCGAGGAGGTGGTCAAGGAGATCAAGGACGCCGGCGGCGACGCAGCAGCCAACATGGACAACGTGGCCAAGTTCGAGGGGGCCACGAACATGGTGCAACAGGCCCTGAAGGAATTCGGCCGGCTGGACATCGTGGTCAACGTGGCCGGTATCCTGCGCGACAAGATGCTGCACAAGATGGATCCCACCGACTGGCAGGCGGTGATCGACGTGCACCTGGGCGGCCACTACAACGTCACGCGGGCGGCGATCAACATCTTCCGCGAGCAGGACTACGGCCGCGTGATCAACTTCACGTCCACTTCCGGCCTGATCGGCAACCTGGGCCAGACCAACTATGGCGCGGCCAAGCTGGGCATCATCGGCTTCACGCGCAACCTGGCCCTGGAATGCCGCAACAAGAACATCACCGTGAACGCCATCTCCCCCTTCGCCTGGACGCGCATGATCGCCACGATCCCCGTGAAGGACGAGGCAACCAAGGAGCGGGTGGAGAAGCTCAAGCGCATGAAGCCGGAAGACATTGCGCCCATGGTGACCTTTCTGGCCTCCGAGCAGGCGGCCCATGTGAACGGTCAGGTTTTCGGCGTGCGGGCCGGCGAGATCATGATCTTCAGCCTGCCGCGCCCCATGCGCTCGGTGCACCACACCGGCGGCTGGACGCCGGAGGAAGTGGGCGACACGGCCATCAAGGCCCTGGAGCCGCAGTTTGTGCCCCTGATGCCGTCGGCGGAGATGTTCCCCTACGATCCGCTCGACTAGCCAGTCCCCGCGCCGGGCCGCTCGCAGAGGGCGGCCCGGCGTTCGCGCCTTCAGGCAACACCGTCGTTTGCCGATCACGGCACCCCCGAGGCCGTGCATGACCGACCAGGATTCCCAAGCAGCCAATTCCGCGACAGCCTCCGGCGCAAGCCCGGGCGGCGCGCTCCCCTATCTGATGCTGGTGGGCGCGGTGTTCTTCTGGTCCAGCACCTGGGTGCTCTCGCGTCTGGTGTGGCAGGACGTCACGCCGGTCAGCCTGGCCTTCTGGCGTTGGGTGGTGGCCCTGCTGATCATGCTGCCCTTCGGCTTCCGCGAGGCCTGGGCGCGGCGGCGCCACATCGTGGAGCGCTGGGGCACCTACCTGGTGCTGGGCATCACCGGCGTCTCCTTCTTCAATACCCTGGTGTATCTGGCTCTGCGCACGACTACCGCCGTCAACGTGAGCATGATCTCCGCGAGCGCCCCCATGATCATCGTGGGCATGTCCTGGCTGGCCTACCGGGAGACCATCCGCCGCGGGCAGACCCTGGGCATCCTGTTCTCGCTGGTGGGGGTGGCCATCATCATCACGCGCGGCGACCCGTCCCTGCTGCGCTCCCTGGAATTCCGCGCGGGCGACCTGTGGGTGCTGGTGGCCATGCTGTTCTGGGCCTACTATTCGGTGGCCCTGCGGCGGCGTCCCGAGGGCCTGAGCCCGTTCGCCTTCATGACGGTCATCACGGCCTTCGGGGTGCTGGTGATGATCCCCTGCTATCTGGCCGAGTGGTATTGGTTCGGCACCATGAGCGCCACGCCACTGACCATCGGCACGGTGGTCTATATGGCCGTGTTCGCCTCGGTGACCGCCTTCTACCTGTGGAACCGGGGCATCCTGGCCGTGGGCGCCAACCGCAGCGGGCCGTTCATCCACCTCATGCCGGTGTTCACCACGATCATGGCCATGATCGTCCTCGGCGAGCGCGTGTATGCCTTCCACCTCTACGGCGTGGCCATGATCTTCCTGGGCATTTTCCTGGCCAGCCGCTCCGGCCGCACGGTCAAGCCGGATGATGCCGCCGCCACGACCACCCTGGAGCGGCTGCGCGACTTCCGCGGCCGCCTGCGCCGTCCCCACACCCGGGGCTTCCTCTCTCGTTGACGCTGCTGCAGTCATCCCCGCAATCGCCCTTGCCTGCCCCCGCGAGCGTGGTATGGTGAGGCCGAATTGTACCAATCGTCTATCAGCGGGGAGCAGCCACATGGCAGCCGGTGCCGAGGCCCAGGATGTGGGCGCATTGATCGAACTGTATTACGAGAAGGGCTGGACGGACGGGTTTCCCGTCGTGCCGCCTACCGAGGCCGCCGTCGGGGCCATGCTGGCCGCCGCGGGCATGCAGGGCAGTGACGTGCTGGGGGAAATCTTTGAGCGGCACACGGCGCTGACCGCGGACAAGGTGGCCATCAACGCGGTGCTGGCCGGCTGCAAGCCCGCGTACATGCCGGTGATTCTGGCGGCCATGAAGGGGCTGCTGGACGAGCGCTACCATTTCCATGGCGCTGCCACGAGCACGGGCGGCTCCTGCGTGGTGACCATCATCAACGGCCCCATCGCCCGCGAACTGGACATCAATGCCGGCTGCAATGCCTTCGGCCAGGGCTGGCGGGCCAATGCCACCATCGGGCGGGCCGTGCGGCTGACCATGATGAATGCGCTCAACACCCGGCCGGGCAAGCTGGACCGCTCCACCCTGGGCAACCCGGGCAAATATTCCTTCTGCTTCGCCGAGGACGAGGCCAACAGCCCCTGGGAGCCCTACCATGTGGAGCAGGGCTTCGCCGCGCAGGAGAGCACCGTCACGGTGTTCGCGGGAGAGGGCACCATTCAGGTCTACAATCAGCTCTCCGCTGATCCCGAATCCCTGTGCCGCACATTTGCCGACGCCATGGCCAATCTGGGCTCCATGGGCGTCATCGGCCAGCCCCAGTGCGCCGTGGTGGTCGCCGGGGAACACCAGGAGATTTTCCGCAAGGCGGGCTGGGGCCGCCGGCAGGTCAAGCAGACCCTGTTCGACCTGGCCAAGCGCAGCATCGCCGATGCCAAGCGCGCCGGGCGCCTGCCCGGGCCGGTGGAAGCCAAGGACGAGACGACCTACCGGCATGTGGTGGCCGATCCGGATGAGATCATCCTGCTCGCCGCCGGAGGCGACGCGGGCAGCTTTTCCGCCTGCATTCCCGGCTGGGGCTCAGCCAAGATCTGCCGCTCGGTGACCGTGCCCATCGCACGGCCCTAGCAGGCCCGGCACACGGTTTCTTGCGCCGGCGGCGGCCCCGCCGGCACTCAACGGCGCCGACCCCCGGATGGCGGGAGCGACGCCACACGCGAAGGAGGCAACACCATGTCGACGGAGCTTTTCGATCCCACGGGCGCCGCGCCCGCCAAGGAGGACATCACGTTCGTGCCCCGGCCGAACAAGCTGGAGGGACTGCGGGTGGGCCTGGTGGAGAACACCAAGTTCAATTCCAATGTGATTCTGCAGAAGCTGGGTGAGCGCCTGGAAAAGCAGTACGGCATGTCGGTCGTCGGCATGGACGTCAAGCAGTCCCCGGCCCACGGGGTGAGCGAAACCGCCATCAAGGAATTCAAGACCAAGGCGGACTTCGTCATTGCCGGGGTGGGTGACTGAGGCTCCTGCAGCTCGGGCAGTGTGCTCGACGGGATCTTGCTGGAGCGCGCGGGGATTCCCGCGGTATCCATCATCACGGAGCCGTTCGACGAGACCGGCAAGGAAATGGCGGCCAGTTGGAGTCTGCCCCACTACCGCTATCTGAAAATGCCGCACCCCATCGCCAACCTCAGCGAGGCTGAGCTGAATCAGGCCGCCGATGCCCTGGTGCAGCCGGTGCTGGATCTGCTCACCAGCGGGCAGGGCGGCTGATCGCTGCTTGGGCTATGGGCTGAGTGCGCGACCGTGCCCTTCGAGACGGGCACGCATGGTGCCCTCCTCATGGATACGGTCTCGCTTTCCGCAGATATCATCACGCCGCGTCGCTGAGGGGCAGCCGCAGGCTGCGTCTCGAAGCGCGCGTAACACGACGCGGCTGCGCGTCGGTCACAGCCTCGCCCACGCCGCCGATAGCCATGGGAGACGCCCCCCGCCGCGCCTGGCGGTATCTGCTGGTGGATGTGGACGGCACCCTGCTGGACAGCCGGGGGGCCATCTCCCCGCGCAACCGGCGGGCCCTGCGGCGGGCGGTGGACGCGGGGCTGACCCTGGTGCTGGCCAGCGGCCGCACCTATCCTTCCCTGCTGCGGGTCTGTGGCGACCTGGACGTGCCCTACCATCTCATCACCAACGGCGGCGCCGTGGGGCTCTCCCCCCATGCCGGCGCGGTGCTGTACACGAGTTTCCTCGATGCGGACTTGTGGCCGGAGGTGGCCGAGGCGCTGCTGCGCGAGGGGCTGCATGCCCTGGTGTTCTCGCACCGGCATCCGGAACACCCCCTGTTCTATGTGGCCTCGCGCAACGGGCATCCCCACTTCGAGGCGTATCTGGCGCGCAACGATGCCTACTGCCGCGTGGTGCCCGACCTGCCCGGCACCGCCATCGACAACGTGGTGGAGGTGGCGGCGCTGGGGGAAGGGCCGGCCTTCGATGCCGCCTCGGCCAAGGTGCTGACGGCATTCCGGGGCCGGACGCGCAACCATTCTATGGTGCTGTTCATCAACGCCACCTTCGGCAAGATCACCGAGTTCTTCCATCCGGGCAGTTCCAAGTGGCATGCCTTTCTGGGCATGTTTCCCGACGCGGCGGCGCATCACGAGCGCGTGATCGCCATCGGCGACGAGGCGAATGACCTGGAAATGATTCGCGACTCGGGCTATGGAATCGCCATGGGCAACGGCACTGCCGACCTGAAGGCGGTGGCGGATCACGTCACCGCGGACCATGACCACGACGGCGTCGCCCTGGCCCTGGAGGACCTGCTGGGGGTGGACGCCCCCATGACCATCACTGAGAGCACACCATGAAATTGATTCGCTTCGGCGCGCCGGGACGCGAATGTCCCGCCGTGCAGCTGGATGATGGCACGCGGCTGGACGTCTCCGAACATATCCCCGATTACACGCCGGAATTCTTCGCCAATGGCGGCCTGGCGCGACTGCGGGAGCTCATCGCGGCGGGGCGGCGCCTGCGGCCCGTGCCGGACGGCGTGCGCCTGGGCCCGCCCGTGGCGCGGCCGGGCAAGTTCGTGGCCGTGGGGCTCAACTACACCAGCCATTGCGAGGAGGTGGGCCTGCCCATCCCCAAGGAACCGGAGATGTTCACCAAGTACACCACGTGCATCTGCGGGCCGGACGACCCGATTCTCATTCCCCGGGGCAGCGACCGGCTGGATCACGAGCTGGAGCTGGCCTTCGTGGTGGGCGCCAAGGCGCGCTATCTGGCCTCGCCGGAGGAAGCCCTGCGGCACATTGCCGGCTTCATGATCTGCAACGATGTCTCCGAGCGCTCGTTCCAGTTCGATCACGGCAGTCAGCACGTGAAGGGCAAGAGCTGCGACAGCTTTGGCCCCATCGGGCCGTGGCTGGCCACGACGGACGAGATAGCCGATCACCGCAACCTCAACATGTCCCTCAAGGTCAACGGCAAGGTGCGGCAGTCGGGCAACACCAGCGACATGATCTTCGATTGCCCGACGATCCTGCATAACCTCAGCCAGTTCTTCACCTTCGAGGCGGGAGACATCGTGACCACCGGCACGCCGCCAGGGGTGGGGCTGGGCATGAAGCCGCCCACGTTTCTCAAGGAGGGGGATGTGGTGGAACTCACCTTCGACAAACTGGGCACCCAGACCCAGCGGGTCACGGCGCTACCGCGGGACTATTGAGCTGACGATCGTGCGCCGCTGACGATCATGCAGCAACGCGCCCTGCTCAGGGCGCCACCTCGCGCCACAGGGCGATCAGGATGGCCAGGTCCTGGGCCGCATGGCCCACGGACTTGAACAGGGTATGGGCCGCCGCCTGCGGAGCCGGCCCGGCCAGCAGGTCGAACAGGTCGCCCGCCAGGGTCTCGGGCGACCAGCCGGCGCGCACCGCCGCCTGACAGTCCCCCGCCTCCTCCAGGGCCGTGGGGGTATCGACCCACACCTGGCTGTTGATGAAGGCCGCCGGCGGCACTTCGTTCATGGCCGGCGTGGCCGAGCCCACCGCCAGCACCTGCGCCCGGGGATGCACATCGTCCCAGGCAAAAAGGGGCTCCGGCGCCGGTGTGGTCATCACCACCAGGTCCGCGGCCCCCACGTCCGCCCGCACATCCGTGCCGCGCACCACCCGCTCCCGCAGCGCGGGCGAGAGCATGGCCTGCAATCCGGCGAAGCCCTCCGCCGTGCGCGTGACGGCCTTGAGTGATGTCAGCCCCCCATAGGCTGCCGCCAGGGCCTTCAGATGCGCCGCGGCCTGCACCCCACCACCGAAGACCAGCAGCGCCTCGGCCGACTCGCGCAGCCGCAGGCCGGCGGCGGTGGACACCGCTGCCGTGCGCAAGGCGGTCAGGGGCCGCCCGTCGCCCCAGAAGAGCAGCTCACCGGTCTCGGCCTCGTAGAGAAAGACCTCCGCCGCGACCGCCGGTTTGCGCTCCGGCATCAGATGCACCAGCTTGACCCCGACGAAGTCCCCCGTGGCCGCGGGCATGTACAGGCCGATCGTGCTGCGGCCCGGCACGGGCAGATGAATGCGCGGCGGCACGGCCACCTGGTCACGCGGGGTCTGGCCGAAAAACTCCTGCACCGCCGCCAGGGCGCGCTGGGGCGTAAGCACGGCCAGCAGGCGCGCCGCATCGAGATACAGGGGACTGGCGGCCATGGCCATGCTCCGGAGCGGGCGGTACCGGTGACGCAGCGGGCATCAATCGCCGGCGGCGGGGTCCGGCAGGGGATGGTTGAAGAACTCGAGAGGATGGGGCGCATCGCTGCCGGAAGCCAGATAGTCCACCAGCTCGTCGACCCGCTCCGCCGTGACCTCGCGGAACCACTTGCCCTCGGGATAGCACACGGCGATCGGGCCCTGGCGACACATGCGCAGACAGCCCACCTTGGTGCGGTAGATTTCCGCCTCCGCCATGCGCGGGAAGCGCTGCTTGATCTTGGCCTTGAGGGCCTGCCAGGCGGACATGCCCTCCTCCGGCGTGCAGCAGTCCGGCCCGGTGCAGAGGAACAGATGCTTCCGGAACTGGCCCAGCCCGTACAGCGGCGCCACTTCCTGGAGGGACTTGCCTGGATGCTCCTTCTTGGCCATCGGTCTCGGACAGGGGGCAGCAGATGCTTGTGCAGACTAGAAGAAGCGGCTCAGATAGCCTTGTACCAGGCGGAATTCCCGCTCCTCGAACTGGGCAGCATCCAATTTACCGGCTTTGAATCCGGCCCGCAAATAATGCAGTTTGGCCAGCCATTCCTGCTCGTCCGCGCACTGGCTCCAACCATGGCCCGTGCGGCGCACCAGCGCGTCGTACTCTTCCTCCGCCAGCCACAGGGGCTTGGCCGTGGAGTGGGGACGGACATTGACGGACATGGCGGATCACTCTCCCTCGAAGGCCACCAGCTTGTGGATGGGGAAGCGTTGCAGGCGCTCGCGCCCCTTCAAGTCCACCAGTTCCACGACGAAGGAGCAACCCAGCACCTCGCCCCCCATCTTCTCCACCAGGGCACAGGCCGCGGCCATGGTGCCCCCGGTGGCCAGCAGGTCATCCACCATCAGCACACGCGCGCCCTGCTTGATGGCATCGTTGTGAATCTCCAGCCGGTCCGACCCGTATTCCAGGTCGTATTCGATGCCGATGGTCGCCCCGGGCAGCTTGCCCGGCTTGCGCACGGGCACGAAGCCCGTCCCCAGCTCCACCGCCAACGGCGCTCCCAGGATGAAGCCCCGGGATTCGATGCCGATGATCACGTCCACCGCAAGGGCACGGTGCTGCTCGGCCATGGCCATGATGGTTTCCTTGAACCCCGGCCCGTCAAGAAACAACGTGGTCAGGTCCCGAAACTCGATGCCCTTGTGCGGGAAGTCGGGGATCGTGCGGATGAGCGACTTGAGATGGTCCATGTGTCCCTGCGAATATGTCCGGCTATGATAACGGCCCCACCATGGGGGCACACGACAGCGCCCCGCCACGGCCAGGGGCGCGCAACACCTGAACCTCGAACCCATGGGATCAGGACGGTGACGAAGACGGTGCGGGAGACGCCGGCGCGGACGGCGGCGCGGGGGCCTGATTCTCCACGATCTGAATAAACTTGTTGAGCTTGAGCCGGTTGAGCTCGTTCATGCCGGCGAACTGCAGGTGCACGTTGAGCGCATGGTCACCCGCGCTGGAGGTGCCTACCACCTGGGCCACCAGGTCTTCCTTGATCTGCGCCTGGGGCAGCTTGAACACGATCACGTCACCCAGCTGCGGGCCGGTCTTCTTCACCTGCAACTCGGCCATGGCGCCGCTCTGGCTGATGTCCTTCAATTCACCGGACAGCGCATACTGTGATTCCTGGGCCTTGAACTGGAAATGCGCCCGCTCCTGGGCCACCTCCTGGCGCACCACATAGAATTGGGTCTGCACGGAGACAGCCACCCGCGGCGCGTTGCGGAAGAGGAGCTTCTGGATATTGCCGATATGGCCGCAGACGATGGCCGAGGTGGCCGTGCTGGTCTGGCCCAGCACGGGCACGCTGAATTCATACTCCGCATCATCCTGCCGCGACAGGCGTAGCGTGAGCTGCCGCAGGTTCTTCAGTTGCAGTGGCTTGCCCTTGGCCGTCGGTGCCTTGATGAAGAAATTGCGCTCGCTCACCGCCAGCACGGAGGTGACGAAGGAGGCCTCGCGCCCGCCCAGCCGCAGGCGGCAGCGCAGCTTGGTGCCCGCCACCAGCATGCGCGAATTGTCGAAGGGGTAACGCAGGTTGCCGAAGCCATAGCCCATGCGTTGACGCAGGCCGGGAGCGCGGCGGACGATCTCGTGATCCGGATTGGCCTCGACGAATTGTGCTAGGGTCTGTTCAAAGGCATCGCGGGACTCCAGCAGCGGGATATTGTCCCCGGGATCTTCCGACCCGGTGATGACCTCCAGCATCTCGCGGGCTTCCGGCCCGAGGCTGTATTCGGAGAGCAGCAGCTTGAGGCGCGTCTCTTCCCGCGCATGGGCCATCTCATTGAGCCGGCGGCGGCGGCGCATGTAGAAGATCAGGCCGATCACGACGCCCGTCACGATGACGGCCAGGATGCCCAGCAGCACGAACTGGCCGGCCACGGCGCCTTCCGTCTGCCTGAACTTGAAGGAGTCCAGGGCGAGATTCGTCCCTATCTGGCTCTGTAAGAGAATCATCGGATCGTCATCACTGCATCGGGTGCGATGCTGCTGTGCCTTGGCGCATCGGCCTGATCATCACACAGCGGCGCAAATTGGGAAACCGCGGCCAAGCCACATTCGTGCTCTACGGCGGCTCGTTCAACCCGGTGCATCGCGGCCATGTGGCCCTGGTGCATCAGGTACTGGAGACGGTGACGGCCGATCATCTGCTGATCATTCCCGCCCGGGTATCTCCATTCAAACAACATGCCCCCCCGCTGCCGGACGAACTGCGCGTGGCCATGCTGCGCGCCGCACTGGGGTCGACACCGCGCGTGAGCCTGCTGGATGTGGAATTGCGCCTGCCTCCTCCATCATACACCATTCACACGGTGCGGCGTCTTGCCTCGCAGCTTCCCTGCGTCAGGTTCCTGTGGGCCATGGGCAGTGATGGGTTTCCCCTGTTTCGCCAATGGTATCATGCCGATGCGCTGCTGGAACTGACCAGTCTGCTGGTGGTGGCGCGCCGGGGTGCCGGCACACCGCCGGATGCGGAAAGTGCCCGGCAGGCCCTGCCCGGCGAATGGCCCGCGCGCACCGAGGTGCGGCAAGGGCAGGTGGTCGTGCGGGACAGCGGCCGCGCCGTGGTGTGCTTCGCCCAGCTTGAGCTGCCCGAGGTGGCCTCGTCGGACATTCTCCAGCAGCGCCAGCTGGAGGATGTGCCGCCCGCTGCCCGGCCGCTGCTGGAACGCTATTGGCGGGACCATCCGGACGGCTAGCCGCCCAGCATCCATTGATTCATTTGATTCATTCAGCCCGAAGGCACGTACCCCATGCTGCAGTTGCGCATCCTGATGGTCGGCAAGACCGAGCGGGGCTTCGTCCAGGACGGCGTGGCCTACTACCTGGAGCGGCTGCGCCCCTTTGCTCATGTGGAGACTGTCGAGGTGCGGGCCGCCGCCCATTCCGGGCGCGACGCGGGGCAGGCCGTGGAAAAGGAGTCGGCCGCCCTGCTGGCGCGCCTGCCACCGGGCGACCCGCTGATTCTGCTGGATGAACGGGGCCGGGAGCTGGACACGCGGGAATTTTCCGCCTGGCTCACGCGCCTGGGCGGGGAAGCCCAGGGCGTGGTGCATTTCGCCATCGGCGGGGCCTATGGCGTCGGCGACACGGTGCGCCAGCACGCCACGGCCACGCTGGCCCTGTCGCGCATGACACTGCCCCATCAACTCGTGCGGGTGGTGCTGCTGGAACAATTGTATCGCGCGCTCAGCCTGGCCGCCGGTCACGGCTACCATCACGCGTGATCGCAGGCGGCTCGCCCCACGTGCCGCATAGGGCTCGCGGAACGCATGACATTCCCGCAGAGGCGCGGGTTATTTCTTGAGCGAAATGGTCTTGCCGCGCACCGTGAGCCGCAGCTTGTCGCCCGGCTTCAGTCCGGCGCGCTCCAGGGGCTCCTGGGGGATATTCACGCCGAACGCATTGCCCTTGCCACGGCGCTTGACCTGCACCTCCTCCACCCGCTTGAGGCCCTTCTTGCCGCCGCGCTCCGGCTTGAACCGTGGCACGGCCTGTCCCGTTTCCTGCGATGCTTTCACCAGGCGGTTGTTCAGCGTGAACGTCGTCTTGAAACCAAGCGACTGAGCGATCTGCTTCTGATTGAGCCCGTCTTCCGCCAGTTGCTTCACGCGCGTCAACAAGGACTGCGCATCGGCTTTTCGATCTCTTTCTGAATGTTCCATCGCTGCTCGACCCGGTACGAAATTACGTGAAGCTAACGGCGTGAAAGTGCCCTGTGAATGCCTCAGCATGCGCCGCATTAAATGTATTACGAATATAGATTCAATCTTCCTGCTTTTGCAACAGAAAATAATGGCCGGATCGGTTCGTATGCTGTCCGCTATCGCTTTGCCGCGGCAGGTGGAGCTTCATTGCTAACACTTCATCGTGCAAGAATTTCTGCGATGCGCGTTCCGGCGCGCAAACTGACACGGCGCCGCTTACCCTGGAGACGGCAACGCACAGCGGAGAGAGGCAGCATCGGGCGCGGTGCAATGATTGCCCTGGATTGAAGGGCGGCGGCAACCATCGGGCAGCCAACACAAGCCCGCACACTCAGAAAAATGCCAGCGCGCCGAACAGGACGTACTGCTGGCGCGTATACTCCGGGTCATTGACGGGAAACGCGACTTCCATGCGCACGGGAAAGGTCACCTGACCCAGCGCATTGACGTCGATGATCATCCCAAGGCCCATATCCTGGCGCTGCGGCACATGATCCGGATTGACCCCGTTGTCCCAGCCCTTGCCCACGTCACCGAACAGGATCAACGACCAGCGCCGCGTCTGCATCAGGTTTCCCCACACGGCCCGGGAGAACACATACTGATAGTCGAGCCGGAACACGGCGACCTGCTCGTTGATCAACTCGTTGACGCGCGGATAGCCCCGCAGCAACCCCGGATCGCCCAGCAGGAACTGCTTTTCCTGCGGCGCGATGCCGTCTGTGAGCCCCCGCACCAGTTCCGCGACGAAGACATGATTGCCCCCAAGTGCCAGCTCCTGCGCCAGGGAAACGGTCAGGCTCGTGAAGTCGAAGTCACTTTCCAGGCGCCGATCCGAGCGCGCCAGGTTGATGCCGAAGCTGGTCGGATGCAGCGTATCCCGGGCGAACGATGCATGGTGCGAAATGCTGATATTGTTGACATTGTTACCCGTCACAAAGGCGTCCTCGGCCGTCGCGGTATCATCGTCCACGGCGGCAAGCAGATCGCCCTGCACCCATTCCAGGCGAAAGTCGATACTGCTGCTCAGGCGCATACTTTCCGGGGTCAGATGACGGTAGGTGAACCCCAAGCCCTGAAATTCCGTCCCGCCTACCTTGCGCCGCTGCACACCCAGCGCGAGACGCGGATGCAGGAAATGGCTGCGGTTCCATTTCAGGTCGTAGAGGAGGTTGCCGTGCCGTTCCGCGACGCCCGGCACGACGAGCATGGAATTGTCCTCGTCCCAGGAGAACTGTACGCCCATGCCGACAAAGTTCCCGTCCACGGCGTTGCCGCCGGCCCAACCACGCAGGGCCACGAGACTCTCACGCTGCTTGGGCCAGTCAAAGAACGGACGCACACGATAGATTTCGTTGGAATAGTTGTTCTGCCGATCCAGTTCCAGCAGGTATTCGTTGGGATCCAGCACAATCCCCGCGACTGGGGCCTGCACCAGAAAGCGCACCGTGTCCCGGGGCAGTTCGCCGTCCCAGCGTTGCAGGTAGCGCCGCCCCTCCTCGTCGCGCACTTCCACGGTCACAGGAACCACGCCTTCGTCCAGGCGCGCGACGGTCACATCGACCAGGTAACCCTCCGGCGTCTCACGCATCTCCCAGGTTTCCAGGGCCACGTCGATACGGTCGCTGCTGTAGAAGAACTGGCTGAAGAAGCGGTGCAGCGAACGGCCGGAGACGGCTTCCAGCGCTTGCTGAAAATCCGCCAGATCCGCCTCCCGAAAGCGGTAGCGGATGAAGAAGCGGTTGATGGCCTCGCTGAAATGGGCATCGCCGACCACGTAGGCCAGCATGCGCAGCAGCAGCGTGGCTTTCTCATGAACGGCGATGCGGGCGGAGCGCGCCAGGGGATATCCCGCCTGGGAGACCATCACGGGCGCATCCTCGCCATCCCGCTTGAGTCGGCGCACGGGCATCTCGAAGTAGTGCTCGCGGAAGCGGGGCCGCAGCCAGTCACCCAGATTGTGCGTGCCGGCATCCGGCCCGTAGAGCGTGGCGAAGAACTCCAGGGACACCAGCCCCGACAGGCCGCCGGAAAGCCATGCCTCGCGGTCCGCGTCGGCCCACAACGCCTCGCCGAACCAGACCTGCGCCACCGCGGCCGACAGCCGCGCGACCAGCACCCGGTCCAGCAGCGCGCTATTGCGGTAGAAGTTGCGCGGAATCAGCACCAGGCTGCCCACCGTGCGCATCTGGGGCAGGGGGCTGTCCACGGGGATCAGCGTCAGCGTGGGAAACGGATAGTCGAGTTGGAAACGCTCCCGCATGAACGCCACCGTGTCGATGGCAGCCAGCTGGGACAATTCGCCCAGTCGGGACTGGCCGCGGGGATGGAAGCTCTGCACGTCGACCCCGTAGGCCTGCCGCGCCGGCACCGGCTCTGCCTGGAACCACGCGATGGGCAGGCTGCGCAGCGGCAGGGCGCCCCGCGACACGAAATATGCCTCGCCGGGCTCCAGCGCCCGGGCCCCCCCGCCCCCGGCGGCAAACCAGCCGGCCGCTGCGCTGCGCATCCGCAAATCGTACAGGGCCGGGCGCGGCCGAAAAACATCGCGCAGCCACCCACCGTGCTCCCAGACCAGCAGTTGGGGATGCCATTGCTCGGCGAACACCCCCGCGGCGGTCCACCCTTCCCAGTAGCGGCGGGGCAGATGGGTCGTGAAGTGAATCGTGATCTGTCCGTCCATTGCCTCGGGCGGGAGCGACACGAGCATCAGACCATGGCGCGTCGAAAAGCCTGCGGGGATGCCCGGATTGTCCTCGAAAGCGAACGCGAGCGGCTGCCCGCTTCCGCTGGTGATCTCATGGATCTCGATCCGGCCCGCGTCGAACCCCGCCGGCCAGATGGGATCGCCCACCTCCTCCCGCACAAAGGAGAAGCCGAACGGCTCGAAGCCCTCATCCCGCCGGGGCCCCCGGCTGTCCCGCTCCAGAAACCGGTTGGGCGGCAGGTGAAACCACATGGCCTCCCCTCGGCGTGGATCACCGGGGGCCAGGCGCACCGTCATGGTGCCGGTGATGACCCCCACCGTGGGATCCAGCGTGACATCGAGCGCGTATTGGGGAGGATCGTGCAGGATGGGCTCGTGCTTGGCCCAGAGCGCCGGCGGCGGCCGCAGCAGGCCCACCACGACGAGCAGACCCGCCAGGGCCAACAGACCGCCACCGCGGCGCCCCACCGCGCCGGGTGCCAATACAGCCCCACCGATGCGGGTGCGCCACGAGCCGATCACGGGAGCCACCTCACATGCGGAAGACGCCGAAGGGGGTATCCTCGAAGGGCTTGTTCAGGGAGGCCGCGATGCCCAGGGCCAGGGCCTTGCGCGTGTCCGCGGGGTGCAGGATGCCATCATCCCACAGCCGGGCGGTGCTGAAATAGGGCGAGCCCTCACGCTCGTACATGTCGATGATGGGCTGCTTGAATTCGGCCAATTCCTGCTCACTCATCTGGGCCTTGCCCTGGGCCTTCAGGCCGTCCTGGCGCACCGTGGAGAGCACGCTGGCCGCCTGCTCACCGCCCATCACGGAGATGCGGGCATTGGGCCACATCCACAGCAGGCGGGGCGAATAGGCCCGCCCGCACATGCCGTAGTTGCCCGCCCCGTAGGAGCCGCCGATGATCACCGTGAAGCGCGGCACGCCGCAGGTGGACACCGCCGTGACCAGCTTGGCGCCGTCCTTGGCGATGCCGCGGTTCTCATATTCCCGCCCCACCATGAAGCCGGAAATGTTCTGCAGGAACACCAGGGGAATCCGGCGCTGCGCTGCCAGTTCGATGAAGTGAGCCCCCTTCATGGCGCTTTCGCTGAACAGAATGCCGTTGTTGGCCAGGATGCCCACCGGATAGCCGTGAATGTGGGCGAAGCAGCACACCAGCTCCTTGCCGTAGTTGGTCTTGAACTCGTGAATGCGGCTGCCATCGACCAGCCGCGCGATGATTTCCATCACGTCGTAGGGCTGCCGCACATGCATGGGCAACACACCCAGCAGTTCCTGGGGATCGTACAGCGGCTCCTCGGGCGACTGCACATCCAGGATCTGCTTGGGCCGCACGTTCAGGTAGCGGCAAATGGAGCGGGCGATCTCCAGGGCCTCGTAATCGTTGTTGGCATAATGATCCGCCACCCCGGAGCGGAAGGCATGCACCTCGGCCCCACCCAGGGACTGGGCATCCACCTCCTCGCCCGTGGCCGCCTTGACCAGCGGCGGGCCACCCAGAAAGATCGTGCCGGTGCCCTTGACGATGATCGTCTCGTCGCTCATGGCCGGCAGATAGGCGCCCCCGGCGGTGCAACTCCCCATCACCACGGCGATCTGCGGGATGCGCTGGCTGGACATCTGGGCCTGGTTGTAGAAGATGCGCCCGAAGTGATCCCGGTCGGGAAACACGTCCGTCCACAGGGACAGGTTGGCCCCGCCCGAGTCCACCAGGTAGATGCAGGGCAGTCCGTTTTGCAGGGCCACCTCCTGCGCCCGCACATGCTTCTTGACCGTGATCGGAAAGTAGGAGCCGCCCTTGACCGTGGCGTCATTGGCGATGATCACCACTTCGCGGCCTTCCACGCGCCCCATGCCCGTGATGATGCCCCCCGCGGGCGCCTCGTTGTCGTACATCTCCCAGCCGGCGAGGGGGGAAAACTCCAGGAAGGGCGTGCCGGGGTCCAGCAGCACACTGATGCGCTCCCGCGCGGGCAGCTTGCCCCGTTCGCGGTGGCGCTCCATGGCCCGTTCGCCGCCGCCTTGCGCATACAGCCCCAGGCGCTCCTGGAGCAGCTCGATGGATTTGGCATGGTGGGCGGCGTTGCTCTGGAAGGCCTCGCTCTTGGGGTTGATCTTGGAGGCGATGACGGTCATTTCGGGGGCTCCTTTCGGGCCAGGGCATCCAGGTATTCCTGCCACTCGATGGGCAGCAGATACTTCTTGCGCTCATTGCAGGGCTTGCAGCACGGCACCACGTTGGACTTGGTGCTCTTGCCGCCGCGAATGATGGGCACCACGTGGTCCATCGTCAATTCGCGGGGCGGCACGGCCTTGCCGCAGTAATAGCACCGGCCGTGGCCGCGGCGATTCTTCCACCACTGGCTCTGCCGCAGTTCGCGGGCCTTGCGCTTCTCCCGCGCGATCTCCTCGTCACTGACGTCAATGATGAAATCGACGGAATCGGGCACGATGAACCTTGGTGGTGCGGATGCGGCCGGGCCGACGCGCCGGCCTGTCCGGGCAGCGATGCATGCTACGGGCTGGGCCGGGAGTCGTCAACGTCGGCCAGGGCCGGGTCGTGTCTCAGCTTGAATTGACACGTGGGGGCAATCCCATCGTCGGGTGGCAATCCACCGGCGGGCTGCATGGGTTGTTTTCCCGCCCGACCCGCCCATGCGCAGGCTGCGCCTGCACAGCATGGTCATGCAGCCCGCCTGGATAGCGTCCCACGCCTGTCGGCTTACCTGACAGCATGGCGCAAATTTTCAAACTGAGACACTACCCAGGGCCGCTGGATCGCCCTATGCCTTGGCGCCGCCCTTGGCGGCGGCGTGGCGCCGGGGGGTCGTGTCACCAGCCTTGGCGCGGCGCGCGGCCCTGGCTGGGCCGGCGGATGTCGGTTTTGGCTTGCCCGCCGCCTTGGCCGTGCCGGCGGCTGGGCGCTTCGG
>Ga0326597_10005071_pt1 | contig 18388 bp, 15 predicted proteins | sample RVTome_12_FD_203789 | JGI IMG/M metagenome (GOLD analysis project Ga0326597, IMG submission 203789) | Soil microbial communities from uranium-contaminated site in the Upper Colorado River Basin, Wyoming, United States - RVT100D185 | ecosystem: Environmental > Terrestrial > Soil > Contaminated >... | reverse complement strand
CCCAGGAGGTAGGCCGTCGGCGAGGGGAACCGAAGCCACGGCCGAAGGAGGTGCGGGAGTCGCGGCCAAGCTTCGCTTGGCAAGCGCATGGGAACCGAAGGTTCCCCGCGGAGGGCTGCATACGAGCTTTGACGTCGGGGAACGGGTTGGCGACTCGGACCCGACCGAGCAAAGGCAGCCCGTGTTGATGTGATCTTCAGGAGGGAACCATGACCGACGCATCGACGTTGGGAAACAGGTCACCGCAACTGCTGAAGGTAGTGGAAAGAGCGCAGCGCGAACCCGAAGCACGGTTCCACTCCCTGGCGCATCTGATTGATGTGTCGGTCTTGGAGCGGGCTTACCGCCGCATGCGAAAGGATGCGGCGGTCGGCGTGGATGGAGTCACAAAGGAACAGTACGGGCAGGACCTGGAGCGAAATCTCCAGGGCCTGCACGCTCGGATGAAGGCGAAACGTTATCGCCATCAGCCGATCCGGCGTGTCCACATCCCGAAGGAAGGGGGCAGGACGCGGCCGATTGGGATCTCGGCGTTCGAGGACAAGCTCGTCCAGGACGTCGTGCGCGAGGTGCTGGAAGCGATCTACGAGCAGGACTTTTTGGACTGCTCCTACGGTTTCCGGCCGAAGCGCAGTGCCCATGACGCCATCCGAACCCTGGACCGGATCGTGCACCGAGGCGAAGTGAACTGGATCCTCGAGGCCGACATCGTGTCCTTCTTCGACCGCTTGGATCGCAAGAAGCTGAAGGAGATGCTCGAGGTTCGGGTGGCCGATGGGTCGCTTCTGCGGCTGATCGGGAAGTGCTTGCAGGTGGGTGTGCTGGAGGGCGTGGAGCTGTCTACGTCGGAATCCGGCACCGCTCAGGGGTCGGTGCTCTCCCCGCTGCTGGGAAACGTCTATCTCCACTACGGGTTGGATCTCTGGTTCGAACACAAGGTGAAGCCGCGATTGCGGGGCAGGGCCACCCTGATCCGTTATGCCGACGACCTCATCATCAGCTTCGAGCAAGAGGACGATGCGCGGCGTGTGATGGAGGTACTCGGCAAGCGGCTGGGGCGCTTCGGGCTGACCCTGCATCCGGACAAGACGCGGCTTTTTCCCTTCCGGCGTCCGCCGGCGGGGCAGAAGGGCGGCAAGGGTCCGGCGACCTTCGCGAGGAGCCTTCGGCTCCGATGCGCTTGCCAAGCGAAGCTTGGCCGCGACTTCCTGGGGTTCACGCTCTATTGGGCGCGTACCCGCAAGGGACGTTGGGGGATGTTCTGCAAGACGCGCAGTGCGAGCCTGAAGCGAATGATTCAGTCCGTCTACGATGGGTGTCGTCGCCATCGACACCTTCCGGTGAAGGCCCAGCACGCAGCGCTCACGAGGCGTATCCAGGGTCACTTCAACTACTTCGGCGTGAGCGGCAACTTTCGAAGTTTGCTGCTTATCGTCGAACAGGCGAGGCGTTCCTGGTACAAATGGCTCTGCCGTCGGAGTCAGCGCAAGCGTCTCACGTGGGAGCGGTTCGCGGATCTGCTTCGCGACTTCCCGCTCCCCCGACCTCGGATCACAGTTCGGATCTGGGGTTCGTAGCCACGAGTCGCATCAGCGGAGGAGTCGGATGGTGAAAATCTCCTTGTCCGGATCTGGAGAGGGCCCGGGGTGGGTAACCGCCCCGGGCTACTCGACAGGCTGAATCTTCGACCGCGCGAATCGCGAGACAGCGGTTCCGGTCAGCGGCGAGAAAGACCAGGAGCGGCGGTTCCAAGGACGATCGAGATCGCGCTCTCTGGCGGGAATTTGTCGAGGTAGGTAGCAGCGCGCGGGCCAGAAGACCAAGCGGGAGGCGCCGCGCTCGCGACTCCGCTGGCTTTGGTCGGGGTGACGTTGTCAAACCCCCACGAGTCGCGTGGCCCACGCGGGCTCATCCCCTGGGGATTCGATCGAACGCTTGTTCATCGGGCCTCGAAACACCGGCTCCAGCGAAGGTCTCGCGGCGCTTGGCTGCAACGCCTAAAATGAGGTTCCTGAACCGCTCGAGGAACCACGCGATTCTCGTACCGACCCGGCCGCTCGCCGCGCATCCGCCCCGAAACCCGTACGGAGGATGGGACCATGGAACGAGACCCGATCCGCGTTCTTCTGATCGAGGACGACAGAGTTGATGCGGCGCACGTACGCCGCACGCTTCGCGACGATCCTGGCGGGTTCCAGCTCCGATGGGTGTCGACGCTCCAGGAGGGCCTCGATTACCTGGGGAAGGGGGAGACCGACCTGGTGCTCCTCGATCTCAACCTTCCCGACAGCCGTGGCCTCGACACGGTGGTCCGTCTCTGCGAGAGGGCCCCAGGTCTCCCAATCGTCGTGCTGACCGTCGCCATCGAGTTGCGGGTTGCCCTCGGATCGCTGCAAGCCGGAGCCCATGACTTCCTGCTGAAGGACGAGCTCGCGATCCCGTCGGTGCTGACCCGCGCGATCCGCTACGCGATCGAGCGTCAGCGGATTGGCTACGAACAGCGGCGGCTCGAAGAGCGGGTCGCCCAGGCCGAGAAGATGGCGAGCCTCGGCGTGCTGGCGGCCGGCGTGGCCGTGGGCTTCAACCGCCTGCTGGGGACGATCCTCGAGGAGGCGGATGACGCGATGGAGATGGTCGACGAGTCTCGAGATCCCCAGCGTCTGCGTCGGCGGCTCACCTCCGTCCATCAGGCCGCGTTGCGCGCCGCCCGTATGGCGGAGCAGCTGCGCCAATTTGCCGCGACCGGTGGCGCGCGTGCGCAACATGTGAATCTCTCCGAGTTCGTTACAGAGACATCCGGGTTCCTCGACTCCATCGCAGGCGACGGGGTCGAGATCTCCTACGATCTCATCGCCGCGACTCCAATCGTGCTGGCAGGACGGATCCAGCTCCACGAAATTCTCACGAGCCTCGTGACGAACGCCTGCGAAGCCGTCGGGGACCGCCGAGGTCAGGTCACGATCTCCACCGGCTTGCGCCAGGTGAACCGCAAGCTGCTCGCCCGGGCACACGGATCCCCCGAGCCCGATGAGGGGCTCTACGCGTTCCTGCAAGTGAGGGACGACGGGAGCGGAATCCCCTCGGAGGACCTGAATCGCATCTTCGATCCGTTCTTCACCACCAAGTTCGCCGGTCGTGGCCTGGGCCTGGCGGCTGTGCTCGGCGTCCTCCGCGAGCTCCGCGCTGTCGTTCTGGTGGAGAGCCGGCCGCAGGAGGGCTCGTCGTTCACGGTCCTTTTCCCGAGCGTGACGCTGGCGCAACGCGCTCAGGGGCCCTCGCAGAGCGCCCAGTAGCGCGCGATCGCTCCCACGACCTCGGCGAATCGATCGAACTCCATCGGCTTCACGAGGTAGCCGGCGGCTCCGAGCGCGTAAGCGTTCCGACGGTCGGCCTCGTGGCTCGAGGCCGTGAGGACGACGGTCGGGATCACTCGCAGCTCCGGATCCGACTTCAGCGCTCTCAAGAACTCGAGCCCGCCCATGACGGGCATGCTGAGATCGAGCAGGATCAGCCCGGGCCGGAGTTCGCGCGCATCGGGCCCCTTGCGTCGCAGCAGGTCGAGAGCTTGTTCGCCGTTCCCGACCGCCCGGAGCGGATTGCGGACTCCCAGGCGCGCGCAGGCGCGCTGGAGATTGCCGACATCCACCGGGTCGTTCTCCACGTGGAGGATCGAGACGTTCCTATCCATTTCGAGACTCCGACTCACGAGTGGACGGCGCGCCCGCCTTAGGCACCGAGAAACGGAAGGTCGCCCCGGAGCCGACGACCGACTCGACCGCGATCCAGCCTCCGTGATTCTCGACGATCCGCTTCACGATGGCGAGACCCAGCCCCGTCGAGCCCTCCTCGAACGGTTTTCCAGGGTCTGGAAGATCTTGAAGATCCGCTCGAAGTGGCGCGCTTCGATGCCGACGCCGTCGTCGTGCACCGCGAGCTCGAAGCGGTCGGGTTCTTCGTGGCAGGAGACGACGATCTCGCCGGTGGGCTTGCCCAGGTGCTGGATGGCGTTCTCGACCAGATTCTGGAAGACCTGCACGAGCTGGGTGCGATCGTAGACCACGACGGGCAGACGCCCCGCGATGCGAACGCGAACGCCCTCGGGAGGCTCGAGGGAGTTGATCACCTCTGCGGCAATCCCGTGGGCGTCCACCACCGAGAGCTCACGGTTCATCCGCCCGAGGCGCGAGTGGTGGAGGATTCCGTCGATGAGGTCGCTCATCCGCTGGGCACGCTCGACCAGCTGCTCGAGGTGTTCCCGGGACTCGTTCGGGAGGATCGCCGCGCAGTCATCCGTGATCCAGGTGGCGAGCGAAGTGATTCCGCGCAGCGGCGCCTTGAGGTCGTGCGACACCACGCGAGCAAACTCGTCCAGCTCCCGGTTGGAGCTCGCGAGCTCGCGGGCCTTCTCCTCGATCAGCTGCTGTGACCGCTTTTGCTCAGTGATGTCGGTGACCACGCTCAGCACGAAGGCGCCTTCGTCGGTGCGGGTCGGGCTCAGGCCGATCTCCACCGGGAACTCGCTTCCGTCCTTGCGCAGCCCGAAGAGGTCGCGGCCGGCGCCCATCCGGCGCGTCGTGGGCTCGCGCTGGAAAAGGGCGCGATGGGACGGGTGCTGGGCACGGAGCCGCTCCGGGATGAGGACCTCGATTGGCGCTCCGACCAGCTCTCCAGATTTGTATCCGAAGATCCGCTCGACTGCCTCGTTCACGAGTACGATCGCGCCCTTCGCGTCGGTCATCAGCATGCCGTTGGGCGAGGAGTCGACGGCCCGGCGGAACCGTTCCTCGGCTCGCTCTCGCTCGGCGACTTCGCGCTTGAGCGCCAGGTTCGCTTGCTCGAGGTCGGCGGTGCGCGAGTGAACGCGATCCTCGAGCTCGCTCAGCACCCTGCGGAGCTCCATCTCCACCTGTTCGCGCCGGATGATCTCCCGGTTCAGGTCGCGGTTCGTAGCCTCGAGCTCCCCCGGCATGGGCAGCGGGAGTGCCTTCGGGATCACCGGCCACAGCATGGCGGCCGTGGCCAGAGAGACCGCGGCCGTGGCGAACTTCACGAGGCCCTGGACGTGATAGACGCCGCTCCACACCGTCCAGATCTCGACGAGGTGCGTGGTGCCGCACAGGAAGATGAACGCGCCGAACATCCAGAAGAGAAAGCCGAACGTCACGCGAGGGCGACGACACACGAAGGCCACGAGCGCAAGCGGGATCGAGAAGTAGGCCAGGACAATCAAGAGGTCGGAGCCGACGTTTAGCCACAGGATGTCCGGCCGCCAGAAGAAACAATGGCCGTGCGGCATGAAATCGGATCGGAAGAGACCGCGGATGAGTTCCATCTCACGCTCCTTCGCTGTTCGGGAGGGAAAATACTCCTAGCGCGCCCGCCTTCGGGACCGAGAAACGGAAGGTCGTCCCCCGGCCCAACGCGGATGCCACAGAGACGGAGCCCCCGTGCATCTCCACGATCTTCTTCACGATGGCCAGCCCGACTCCGGTGGTGCCCCCTTCCGAATCGACGGCGTAGAACATCTGGAAGATGTGACGGGAATTGGATTCGGCGATGCCCACGCCATCGTCGCGAACGCTGAACTCGAATTCCTCGGCTCGCTGCCGACAGGAAACCACGACCTCTCCCGACTCTCTGCCGATGTGCTGGACACCGTTTTGGATCAGATTCTGGAGGACCTGTGTCAGCTGGGTGCGATTGTATCGAACCACCGGGAGGTGGCCATCGATCCGGACGTTTACCCCGCGGAGCGGCCCGAGAGAGTCGACGATCTCTTCGACGACGGCCCGCGAGTCCACGCGCTCGAATGAGGGCCGCGCGCGCCCGACGCGCGAGTAGCTGAGCACCCCATCGATCAGGCGACTCATACGGTTGGCGCGCTCGCCGAGGAGCGAGAGGTGCTCGCGTGACTCGAACGGCAGAATGTCCTTGCAGTCTTCGACGATCCACGCTGCCAGCGACGAGATCCCCCGCAGCGGAGCCTTGAGATCGTGCGACACCACGTGGGCGAACTCGTCGAGCTCGGCGTTGGATCGCGCGAGCTCGGCCGCCTGCCGCGCGAGATCGTCCAGCGCGCGCCGGCGCTGCGAGACGACCGCGGCCAGCGAGAGCGAGGTGATCGAGACGACGCCCATGAAGAGCTGCAGCAGCACCAGCGACACGTTCTCGTGTTCCGGAAAGGGCCCCGTGCCGCGCACGGTCCCCCAGACCGCGATGCCTGAGAGCATCAGTACCGCGGTTGCGGTCTCCCGCCGTCCGAAGCGAAACGCTGCCCAGATCGTCGGGGGAAGGCAGAGGAAACTCAGGGATCGGTCATCGCCCGCCGGCACCAGGACGCCACCGAACGCGATCGCGCCGACTGCGGCGATCGTGGCCACGAGCCCCGCCGCTTCGAGCCACTGCGCGCGTGTCCATCCGGGACACGGCCGGTTCGCCCACAGCACGAGTGCGGGCGTTACCACGACGGCCCCGCCGGCGTCGCCGAGCCACCAGGTGAGCCACAGGCTCCCGTACTCCGACCAGCGCGCGAAGCCCCCGACGCATAGGCTCGTCACGCCGATTGCGGGGCTGATCGCAGTGGCGACCAGACCTGCGAGCGCAACGAACTTGAAGACATCCCGAGGCCGGTCGAAGGCGGCGGTCCCGCCGGCGAATCGCCTCACCAGCTCAGCGCCGGCCAGACCCTCGAGCGTGTTGCCGAGCGCGATCCCGAGCGAGGTCGCCGGATTGCCCTCCGTGGTCACGTTCACGAGAAACGCGCCCGCAAAGATGGCCGGACAGACGGAGCGCCCGAGCAACAAGAACGCGGCGAGCGCGATCCCCGTCGGGGGCCAGACCGCCGACGCGCTCGCGTGGACGAGCGCGAGCGAGAGGCCGAGCTTGCCGGCGATGAAGTACACGGCGGTGAGCGCCAGCAGCGTCGCCGCTCGCGCGCGCCCTCGGGATCGCAGCATGGTGCCCCCAGTCAGAGCATTCCGATCCAACCGGTGGCGCAGTGTAGACCACGCCGCGACGCTCGCGGAAGGGATCGCGCAGCGGCGCCGCGCCCGCGTGGACGTGCTGAGCAAGCCGAACGGGCGAGGTATTTCAATCGCGAAGCGCGCTGTTAGTCTTCTCGAGCCGCAAGCGGATCGCAGAGGATCGTTGATTCAGTGCGACCAGGCCTGCTGGTCGATTGAGATTGGAGGAGATGTGATGACTCCATGAAATTTCGTTTGCTGTCCAGCGGGTGCGAAGCCCGTCCGGCCAGGGGCGAGCCCGCCCGAGCCGGTAGCGAGCCTTGCGACGGTCTCGGTAACGAGATCGGCGGAGCGTAGGCACACGATCATGTGGGCTGTGGGTGAGCATTCAAGCTGCGAATTTTCCAGGTCCGATAACCCAAAATTCTGTCAAGTCGCCAGGTAGCCCCCCGAGGGGCAGGAATCACCGACGGTCCCGTGTTCCGCAGGATGCGCCGGGGCGCCGTTGTACTGGCCGACCCGCTCCGGCCCCAATGCATCGCTGAGGTCGTGAAGCTCTACGCCGAGAAAGCTGGCTACAACCCAGCCGACTTCTCGGGCCATAGTTTAAGATCCGGGCTCCTGACCAGCGCGGCGGCACGGGGAGCGTCGATCTTCAAGCTGCTTGAGGTCTCCCGCCACAAGAGCACTTACACGTTGCGCGGGTACATCCGGCGGGTCGAGATTTTCGATGACCACGCGGCCGAGGGGTTGCTTTGACTACACACCCGGTGCGGTGAACAGTTCACCGGTCTTCCCGATCCCACTCCCCGACTTTCCCTGCCTCGGGTAGAAAATCCCAATGACGACCCAGGACTTTGGCCAACTCAAGACTGTGCCGACGTAGAAATAAGTCTCCTTTTCCGGGGCGCAGATCTCGTCAAGAAACCTCTGTTTCACTTTGGCAGCCGCCTCGTCCGGGGCCGCGCCCGCGTCTACGAGCCGCCAGTACAGCGCGCCGACTTCCCAGTCCTCGATTGTCATCTTGTGACGACCGTTGCACCGCCCGTCATCACACCGGAACCGGTACTGAAATCGCCACGGGATCTTTCGGGGCGGCACTTTGCTCTTTGTTCGGGTTTCCCAGAGTCGAGCTTGTCGCAGTTCGTCGAGGAATGATGCTTTCCACTCGGCGTCATCTGGGGTGATCACGAGATCCATCACCTCACGGGGTCGAAAGATGCCGAGCGACGTAGTGTCCAGATCTTGGCGGTCCCGCAGCTCCTCCATCGAGGCTGCTACGTTCCGCAGCACGTACTTCCCGCGTGCCGACCAGTCACCGCCCCGGCTGGTCGGGATGGGTTCCCCGAGAAGCGTCACGGAATCAGAATCCGGTCGCCAGCTTTCTTTTCGGAAGTCTCGGCCAGTGTGTTTCTCGGCCATAACCTCGATCCACTGGTACTTCTTGAACTGCTGGTCCCACGGCAGATCTCGGTAGTTGATCGGATAGAGCCGGATGAAGTCGCCGTCTTCGGTAACTCCAGCCGTACAGGAAAGTTCGTCGTACTTGGCGGACGGGATTGGGTAGGTCTTGACGGCGATCAGAACCTTCAGCCGCTCCACCGGAATCTCCTGTTACAAATGCTCGATGGAGAGGCCGCTTTCTTGGGCAACACGATTCGCCAACCTTCCTCGGTGGCAGCACCTAACGTCTTTTTCCATACACAGCAAAGCCAGAGGCATAGATTTAAGCAGCGCCGTAACCTTCTCAATGTGTGCGGCGCGCATCGGCAGCATCTTCTTCTCGTATTGATCGAGAAGTCGCTGGTAAGACTCGAAATCCGATAGGTCGGATCGGCGGTCGCCCGTGATTCCCAGCTCAGGCAGATGGTGGTAGGCAAGACCAAGATTACCGGCGATCCGACTCATCGACCGCTTGGCGAACCCGTACTTTCGGGAGACGGGGTTGGCACGAACATCCAAAATGCCTTTCATGCCAGCAGCGAGTAGCCCATTGAAGAAGCCGTCCACGGACTTTCCCTCATATCCGACCGTGTATGCAGCGGGCTTGCGCTTCGGAGCTGCGGGAACGTCCTCGGGCACGTACTGGCCAAGTTCGCTGCTGCTCGCGAACCACGGATAGCGGGTGTACACGCTACGCAGAAGGCTGGTCCTATTGCTGGATCCGTATTTTCGAAACACGGAGGCAACAGCCTCCGACTGCACGGGGGACAAGCATTCGATCTGCTCGCGACTGAGCTTCTTGGTGCGTAAAGCGAGCCCGATCGACTCCTTCCCCCGCGCCAAGTATCCGTCGCGCTCCAGGGCATCCAGTTCCCTGTTCATCCCGAAGGAGAAGGGGCCATACTTGTAGGGCACAAAGCCGTAGAACGTTTGATCCCTGCCGACTGCCGTCTCCTCGCGTAGAAGAAACGCGAGCCTCACAAGTTTTGTTTTCGGGATTGGAGCCCCAGCCTGATCCAGCAGGGCCAGAATCAGCCTTTGGCGATTGAGCATTCGGCCTCCCCACGGTAATGAGATCGGCTGGGGGTCCGATCGCCGCAAAGTTCATCGTCAAAGCGATCTTAGCCCTGAAGGCGTGACAAAGCCGGTCACAACTGCCCAATCTCGCTCGCGATCGTGCCGGGCGACTCGTTCTTTTCGATCACGAGGCGCCCCGACCGTTTCGAGCTGACCAGAGGCAGCGAACCGCTCGTGGTGCAATGCTCGGCTTCTGGACCCAGAGCCGGTCCGGGGTGTGACGTCCTCTGCATTTTCTGCCGACAGGACTCCGCTAGTTCCAAGAGCACAGAGCACGTTATCTCTGAGTCGCTCGGCAACGCGGAGCATGTACTTCCACCGGGAGTCGTGTGCAAGGCCGCCGAACATTGCCGCCTTCGGTTTCAAATGCACCCTGCCGATAACCGGTGCCATGAAAACTAAGAACTACGTCGTTCGCCCGTGGACTGCGGAAGAGGAAGAGGATAGTTGATTCAAGCTGCGAATTTTCCAGGTCCGATAACCCAAAATTCTGTCAAGTCGCCAGTCGGGCCCGAAGGGGGGCATAGAGCTTCATGGCGATATTCGGCTCCTCGCGTTCTCGAACCGTCGACTGAGGCTGGCCCAGGAAGGGACTCGCCCGAGGCTCGTGTCCCTTCACAATAATCTGTTCGGGGCTGCCATTCTTGTGTCGTCTGAATCGGGGCGAAATCGCCAACGCACTGCCCAGCGGCCGCAAGCCGACGTGCACCGAGATGACGGGGCAGGGTACCGCAGGGCGAGGTGAAGATGATGGACGTCGAGCAAGCCGCTGGCTACAGCTTGCTCACAATCTCCTTCGCAAGCGTTCGAGCGAGCTTCGCGCAGACACGGCGCAGAATGTTCTCTTGAAATTGCCAGGTGAGCGATCGGGCTCGGAGCGACTGTTCGTACCGAGGCTCTGTTTCGCCGGCGGCCGTGAGCTGCGCCTCCGCGTCTACGAGTGCGCGACCGGCCCCGAAGCCGATCCAGAAGCGCAGGTTCCAGCTCCCGGGGTCGAGAGTAGTGATCTTTCCGGAGACCACGAGACGGGCGTCGGGCCTGGGCTCACCACGAGGCACGGCGATGGCGGCGACACCCTTCGCCTGGAGCGCGCCGGCAACATATTCCGCCAGCAGTGAGCCGAAATCCGTGGGTCCTTCGTACTCTGCGGACGCGACGACGTCGAAGGGAAGTACGAACACGGTCTCGGGTGTTGGAGTCTGCGCAGCTGAATACGGCGGGGCATTGGTGGAACAACCACTGCCAGCCAGCACAGCGGCGCATAGGAGAAGCAGCAGTCCATATCCGCGAAGCGATTCACTCCGCATGGTCTCCCCTTGTGCTTTGTCGCGGACCGACCTTCGCCACCAGCATACACCGGCCCAGGCATTGCCAGTGCTTTTGCTGGAGTCACCTGGGCTCCGCGGACACCGGGCGATCAGCTCGTGATCACCCGGTCGACCCGCTCGACGATCCATTCCCAGCTGTAGCCGGAGAGGAACGCCACCGCGTGGGGCAACGCGGCGGATTCCAGCGCGCCCTCCGTCGTACCTTCCAGGGGAGGATAGTTGATTCAAGCTGTGAATTTTCCAGGTCCGATAACCCAAAATTCTGTCAAGTCGCCAGTCAGCCCCCGAGGGGGGATCCAGCGCCTCATCATCGCCAAGGAGCTGCTGGGGACGGACGGCCCGCGGCTACACAGCGGTTCAGAAATCGGGTACATCCGTGGCCCCGTCGACCGCTGCCAGGCCGTAGATCTCGGTGCCGATGATCCACGCCAGATCTCGAATGCCGCTCGTCAGCGCCTCGCGGAACCGCTGGGCGTCGTGCTCGCCCCATTCGGTGAACTTGGCCCGCCCCGCCACGGTATCGAACTTCCGCTCGAAGAGCACGGTTGCATCGGCTGGCCGTACTGCGCGCACGCGGGCGTCGATGCGCACCGTCAGCCACGGATCGACCAGCGGCGTGAACGAGGTGGTGAAGAGCCCGGGCGGCTCTCCGGAATGCTGCTCGGGCGCATCCTCGAGAACCAGTCGAAGCAGCGCCACCTCGAGGATCGTATCCGCCTGCCCGACCGCCTCCCGATAGACGGGGCGCTCGTCCGGCGCTGTCGGCCCGGCGAGGTGTAGCGGTCGGGGTGGGGCAGCGGGCTTCCGATGGCGCCCCTGCTCGATGACGCCGTCGAGGAGCATCTGCGCGTAGTCCGTTCCCTGGGCTGCTACCAGGAGGGCGGCCTTACGTTCGCGTCGCTCCGCCGCTGGCACGGCACGCAGGCTGCCCTCCACGGCACCTCGTCCTATCCAGTAGGGAGTCAGCAATGCGGCACCGCACGCCGGAGGGAGTTGTCCCACCGTGACGAAGCAGACGGCCGCCCAGAAAACGCCGAGGCCGAGGCCGGCCGCGCCGGCCTTGACACCACCGCCCAGCCCTCCGAGTGGGGTCGGCTCGGTCAGCGCCACCGTCGGCTGGAAGGTCGCTCCCACGACGCCGATCGCGCCGAGCCCGGCCCGTGCGTCGGGGGTCAGCGAGGGTGGGACAGTTTTCGCGGCACATCCGGCCAGCAGCACGGCCACTCCGGCAGTCACCGAAGCCCGGCGCCAGCACCGAGCGGTCGCCGCCATTCCCCCCGTTCGCGACCTGCCCACGCACAAGATCGACCCGCTCGTCATCGTCCGGACTCACGGTGACGCTGAGCCCGCATCATGGCAGCAGCGGAATGACGGAGATGTTGTCGAAGAGCGCTGTCATCTCTGGAGGATAGTTGATTCAAGCTGTGAATTTTCCAGGTCCGATAACCCAAAATTCTGTCAAGTCGCCAGTGTAGTACCAAGATAGAGATGTCCGGTTTCTCCAAAGTAGAAATGTCCGCTTTCTCCATCCGCCCGCGGTACCTCCGCGGCCATGGAGACGGTGACGATGAGCTACGAGGAACTGGACCGCGTGAGCGTGATGGAGCGCGTGATCGAGAGGCGGCTGACGCAGCGTGAGGCCGCGCGGATGCTGGGCTTGACGAGCCGGCAGGTGCGTCGCCTCCGGCGCGCCTACGTACGGGACGGCGCCGTGGGCCTGGCGTCGAAGCATCGCGGCAGACCCAGCCATCGGCGGTTGTCTTTGGAGCTGCGCCGGGAGGCGCTGGCCACCGTCCGATCCCGGTACGAGGGCTTCGGCCCGACGCTCGCCCACGAGAAGTTGACGGAGTTGCACGGGTTGCAGCTCTCGGTCGAGACGCTCCGGCACTGGATGATCGACGACGGCCTCTGGATCCCTCGGGCGCGTCGAGAGCCGCCGATCCAGCAACCCCGGCGCCGTAGGCCGTGTCGGGGCGAACTCATCCAGATCGACGGCTCCGACCACGAGTGGTTCGAGGATCGAGCCGCTCGCTGCACGCTGCTGGTGTTTATCGACGACGCAACGAGTGAGTTGATGGAACTCCGGTTTTGCGAGTCGGAATCGGCGTTTTCCTACTTCACGGCGCTGCGCTCGTACCTCGAGCAGCACGGCAAGCCGGTGGCGCTGTACAGCGACAAGGCCTGCGTATTCCGCGTGAATCGGAAGGAGCCTCAGGGTGGCGCTGGAGTGACGCAGTTCAGCCGAGCCCTCAGCCGCCTGAACATCGACATCCTCTGTGCCAACACCCCGGCAGCGAAGGGCCGCGTCGAGCGAGCCCACCTGACGTTGCAAGACCGACTGGTGAAGGAGTTGAGGCTGCGCGGGATCAGCGATGTCGACGGTGCGAACGCTTTTGCCCCCGAGTTCGTGGGGGACTACAACCGGCGCTTCGCGCGAGTTGCGCGAAGCGAGCACGACGCCCACCGTCCCCTGCAGGCGTCCGAGGACCTGGCCCGTATCTTCAGCTGGCAAGAGACCCGCCTGGTCTCGAAGAGCCTGACTCTGAACGACAAGCGCGTGCTGTACGTCCTCGACCCGACCGACGCGGCGCGGGCTGCGCGAAGACAAAGGGTCCGCATTGAGGAGCGGGAGGACGGCTCGTTGAGCTTCTGGCACAGCGAGCACGCGTTGCAGGCGACAGCGTTCCCGAAGGATCACAGCGTGCGGCAGGGAGAAGTCGTTGAGAACAAGCGGCTCTCGGCCACGCTGGATTTCATCAAGGAGAAGCAGCGCCAGCGCACCGAAGCCAAGATCGCGAAGCCATCCACGACCCTACGGGACGCCCGACTGCTACGTGCCGGAACACCTCGCCGGACCGCAACGAGTGCGTCCCCAGAGGCTCGACGTTGACGCATTCAAAGGGAGAAAGCGGACATTTCTACTTTGGAGAAAACCGGACATTTGTACTTTGGGCCGACAGGAAAATTCGCAGCTTGAATCAACTAGCCTCCACCCTGGTGCAGGTCTTTTACTGATTCCTCTGGGATAACGGGCCCTTACCGGCAGGGATGGGGGTTGACGGAGGGGGGTGGCCTGGGATACTCATACGCGGCTCGAGAATCCGGGTGCTGGCCCCGCGCAGATCGGAAAGAGGCGCGCGGGTTAGCGGCACGACCCGCAAGGTCGGCTGCGGAAATCGAGCCATTCTATTCCGACGGATTCACAGGAGGGTCCCACTGATGGGAGCCCAGGCGCATCGCGCCACCAGAAGCGCAAAGCCCGGCGAAGTGACACCGCATTGGCACGTGATCGATGCCACGGATGCGGTGCTCGGTCGCATGGCGACGAAGATTGCGGACGTGCTGCGCGGTAAACACCGCGCGTTGTTCACTCCCCACGTCGACACGGGCGATTTCGTGATCGTGGTCAACGCCGAGAAGGTGAGGCTCACGGGTCGCAAGCGCGAACAGAAGACGTATTACCGCCACACCGGCTACACGGGCAACTTGAAGTCGAGCACCGCCGACGAGGTCCTCAACGGCCCGTTCGCGGACCGCGTCGTGAGCCACGCCGTGCGCGGAATGCTCCCGAAGAACGCGCTCGGGCGGCAGATCCTCAAGAAGCTCAAGGTGTACGCGGGTCCCGATCATCCCCACGCGGCGCAACAACCCCAGGAGTTGAAACTTGGCTGAACTGCAGACCATCCAGGCCACCGGCCGGCGGAAGACGGCGATTGCAAAGGTTCGCATGCGGCCGGGCACCGGCCTCATCACGGTGAACCACAAGCCGATGGACGAGTACTTCACCCGCGAATCCCAGTGCATCCTGATCAAGGAGGCGCTCGAAACCGTCAGCATGCAGGAGCGCTACGACATCAACGCGCACTGCACGGGCGGTGGCAGCTCGGGCCAGGCCGGTGCGCTGCGCCACGGCATTGCGCGCGCTCTCCAGAAGCTGGATGCCGGGTTGCGCGCACCGCTCAAGAAGCGGGGACTTCTCACGCGCGACGCGCGCAAGAAGGAGCGCAAGAAGTACGGGCAGAAGGGCGCCCGCGCGCGCTTCCAGTTCTCGAAGCGCTAAGCTATCGGCCCGATCCGGGCGCGATTCGAGGGGGCCGTTTCGCGGCCCCCTTTTTTTTGACGCCCGCAATTTTCAGGACCCCGATCCGGTGGGCTCCCAGACCCATCGGTCATGGCCCGAGCGGCCGCGGATCGACGGAGGAACGAGCATGCGCGTCGCGGTGATCGGTGCGAGTGGCTACACGGGCCTCGAGTTGCTGCGCATCCTGCTGCGCCACCCCGAGTTCGAAATTGCGGTCGCGACCTCCGAGCAGCGCGCCGGCACCCGCGTGGAAGACGCGTTTCCTTCGCTGCGCGGTCTGACCGCGCTGCGCTTCGAGCCGAACGATCCCGCGAGCATCGCCGGGCGGGTCGACCTCGCGTTCACCGCGCTTCCCCACGCCGCTTCCGCGCCGACCGTCCAGGCGCTGCGCGCCGCGGGCGTGCGGGTGCTCGATCTCTCGGCGGATTTCCGGCTGCGCGACGCCGACACCTACCGCGCGTGGTACGGCGAGCACAAGGCCGCCGAGTTGCTCGGATCGGCCGTCTACGGCTTGCCCGAGCTCTACCGCAAAGCGCTTCGCGGCGCCGAGCTGGTCGCGGTACCGGGGTGTTACCCGACTTCCGTGCTGCTGCCGCTGATTCCGTTCCTGCGCGCTGGCCTGATCGAAACCGAAGGCATCGTGGTCGACTCGAAATCGGGTGTCTCGGGTGCGGGCCGCAAGCTCGAAGAGAGCCTGTTGTTCGCCGAACTCTCCGATGATTGCCGCGCCTACAAGGTCGGCAACCAGCATCGCCACGTTCCCGAGTTCGAGCAGGAGGCGAGCGCCGCCGCGGGCCGAGCCGTCTCGATCACCTTCGTCCCCCACCTGCTGCCCACCGTTCGCGGGATCGTCACGTCGGTCTTCGTTCGCCCGAAGGCCGCGCTCGACACCGACACCGCCCGGGACGTGCTCGCAAACGCCTACGCGCAAGAGCGATTCGTGCGCGTTCTGCCGCCCGGCGCGACGCCGAATCTGCGCTCCGTGCGGGGCAGCAACTTCTGCGACGTGGCGGCCTTCGCGGACGAGCGCAACGGCACGCTCGTGCTGCTCTCCGCGCTCGACAACCTCGTGAAAGGCGCGAGCGGGCAGGCCGTGCAGTGCGCCAACCTCGCGTGCGGACTGCCCGAGGAGCTGGCGCTGCTCGAGGCGCCGCTGGTCCCCTGACGAAGCGCCGTTGAACGGCTATGTCGCGCCCCGCTCGCCGCGCGCAGCACGCAGACCTCGCGGGCTCCCGGGCGGCGCCCGAGTTGCGCGCAAAACGCCGGTTCGCTGCGCGTTGCGCGCGCTCGGATTGACGGGCTTCGGACGCCGCGATATAAATCGTCAAACCACGTCCGATAGGATCGTGTTCCGTCGAAATAGACTGCTCAGCGCTGTTATCGTTCTCGCGCTCCCTGGCCACCGGGCTTCGGTTTGATGCGCTACTTCGCGACCAATCCGACGCGGGTGCGGCTGACCGTTTCTGCCGTCGCAAGACGCGAAGACAGCAACGGAGAGATCCTGTTGATCCAGCGAGCCGACAACGCGCATTGGGGGCTGCCCGGCGGGCACGTCGAGCCGGGCGAGTCCGTCGCGCAAGCGACCGCGCGGGAAGTTCTCGAAGAGACCGGCTTCGCGATCGAAGTGGGCCGCCTGATCGGCGTGTATTCCGACCCCGAGCAGCAGACCGTCGAGTCGTCGAGCGGAGAGCGCTCGCAATTCATCAACCTGTGTTTCGAGGCGCGCGTGACCGCTGAGATCGGCCCGCCGAGCACGCCCCACGAGACGCTGGGTACGGGATTCTTTCCGCTGGATGCCCTACCGGAGCCGTTCGTTCCGATCCACGTGATTCGGATTCAAGACGCGGTTTCGCAAGAGCCCACGACACGCGTGAGATAGAAAGGGGGGAACCGTGAAGGATCGCACCACCAAGTACATCTTCGTCACGGGCGGGGTGCTCTCGTCGCTCGGGAAGGGGCTCGCGTCGGCTTCGATCGGGGCGCTGCTCGAAGCGCGCGGTCTGCGGATCACCTTCCTGAAGCTCGACCCCTATCTCAACATCGATCCCGGGACGATGAACCCCCAGCAGCACGGCGAGGTCTACGTCACCGACGACGGCGCCGAGACCGACCTCGACCTCGGCCACTACGAACGCTTCAGCCACGCCCGCATGGGGCAGGTGAACAACGTGACCGCGGGGCGCATCTACGACTCGGTGCTCAAGCGCGAGCGGCGCGGCGATTATCTGGGTGGCACCGTCCAGGTGATTCCCCACGTCACCGATGAAATCAAGGAGCGAATCCACCTCGCCGCGGATGCGGTCGACATCCTGATCGTCGAGATCGGCGGCACCGTGGGCGACATCGAGTCGCTGCCGTTTCTCGAAGCCATCCGCCAGATGCGCAGCGACGTCGGCCGCGAGAACGTCTGTTACATCCACACCGCGCTGGTTCCGTACGTGGCGACCGCGGGCGAACTCAAATCCAAACCCGTCCAGCACTCCGTCAAGGAGCTGCGCACGGTCGGTATTTCTCCAGACATCATTCTGTGTCGGACGGACCGCTTCCTGCCGAAGTCCGTCAAGGCCAAGATCGCGCTGTTCTGCAACGTCGATGAGGATGCGGTGATCACCGCCAAGGACGTCGACGTCATCTACGAAGTCCCGCTGATCCTCAACAAAGAGGGGCTCGACGAGAAGATCACCCAGATCCTCAACATCTGGACCGGGCGCCCGGATCTGCGCCTCTGGAGCGATGTCGTCCAGCGCGCCAAACAGCCCGAGTCCGAGGTCACGATCGGCATGGTGGGCAAGTACGTCGAACTCACCGAGTCGTACAAGAGTCTCAACGAGGCCCTCTACCACGCGGGCTTCGCGAACCGCGCGGGTGTCAAGATCGAGTACTTCGATTCGGAGAAGCTCGACGACCCGAGCGTGCTCGCCGAGTGTGACGGGATCCTCGTGCCCCACGGTTTCGGCTCCCGCGGCGCCGAGGGCAAGACCCTCGCGGTCGGCTACGCGCGCGAACAGCGCATCCCGTACCTCGGCATCTGCTTCGGGATGCACTTCTCGGTGATCGACTTCGCGCGCAACGTCGCGGGCCTCGAGGGCGCCAACTCCGTCGAGGTCGACCCCGACACGCCGTACCCCGTGATCGACCTGCTGCCCGAACAGCGCGAGATCGAAGACATGGGCGCCACGATGCGCCTGGGCGCCTGGCCCTGCGTGCTGCAGCCCGGCACCAACTCGTTTCGCGCCTACGGCCAGGAGCGCATCTCCGAGCGCCACCGCCACCGCTACGAACTCAACCCCGAGTACCGCGAGCGCCTCGAGCAGGCGGGCCTCGTCATCGCGGGCACCTCACCGGACGGCAAACTCGTCGAGGTCGTCGAAATCGAAGACCACCCCTGGTTCGTCGCCTGCCAGTTCCACCCGGAATTCGCCTCGACCCCCTTCCGCCCGCACCCGCTGTTCGTGGCGTACATCGCGGCCGCGAAGCGGCAGAAAGCGCGCGAGAAT
>Ga0326597_10005069_pt1 | contig 18391 bp, 20 predicted proteins | sample RVTome_12_FD_203789 | JGI IMG/M metagenome (GOLD analysis project Ga0326597, IMG submission 203789) | Soil microbial communities from uranium-contaminated site in the Upper Colorado River Basin, Wyoming, United States - RVT100D185 | ecosystem: Environmental > Terrestrial > Soil > Contaminated >... | reverse complement strand
GCAGCCACAGTTCAGCCAGCGCCCCGAACACCAGCCAGCTGCCCAGCCCGGCACCGGCCAGCGCCACGACGGAACGATTCGTGCCGACGGCCCAGACCAGCGCCACCACGGCAAGCGCCAGCACCAGCGCGCCCCAGACCGGGCGCATGGCGCGCGCCAGCGAGGCGCGCTTCCACGGCATCACCGCGCCGACCGGCAGCGCAACCGCAAGCGCCAGCATGAAGGGCGTGAAGGCCTGGTCAAAGAACGGCGCGCCGACCGAAAGCTTGCGCCCCCAGAACAATTCGGCCACCAGCGGCCAGACGGTGCCGACGAACACCACCAGCGCCGCCACCGCGAGCAGGATGTTGTTCAGCACCAGCGCGCTTTCGCGGCTGACCATGCCGAACACCCCTTTGGCCTGCATCGCCCCCGCCCGCGCCGCGTAAAGCGTCAGCGCGCCGCCCACGAACACCGCGAGGATCGCCAGAATGAAGATGCCCCGCGCCGGATCCGAGGCAAAGCTGTGCACCGAGGTGATCACGCCCGAGCGCACGATGAACGTGCCGATCAGCGAGAAGCCGAAGGCGAGGATCGCCAGCAGGATGGTCCAGCTTTTCAGCGCCTCGCGCTTTTCCACCACGGCGGCCGAATGCAGCAGCGCGGCCGCCAGCAGCCAGGGCATGAAGGACGAGTTTTCGACCGGATCCCAGAACCAGAACCCGCCCCAGCCCAGTTCGTAATAGGCCCACCACGACCCCAGCGCGATGCCCACCGTCAGAAACATCCAGGCGGCCAGCGTCCAGGGCCGCACCCAGCGCGCCCAGGCGGCATCGACGCGGCCTTCGATCAGCGCCGCGACGGCGAAGGAAAACGCCATGCTCAGCCCGACATAGCCGAGGTAAAGAAACGGCGGGTGCAGCGCCAGGCCGATGTCTTGCAGCAGCGGGTTCAGATCCTGCCCGTTGAACGGCGGCGCCGCCAGCCGCTGGAACGGGTTCGAGGTGAAAAGGATGAATCCCAGAAACGCCACCCCGATCATGCCCTGCACCGCCAGCACGCGGGCGCGCAGCCGCACCGGCAGCGACTTGCCGAACCAGGCCGCGCTAGCGCCAAAGCCCGCCAGAATCAGCACCCACAGCAGCAACGAGCCCTCGTGATTGCCCCAGACGCCCGAAATCTTGTAGATCAGCGGCTTGTCGGTATGCGAATTGGCATAGACCAGTTGCAGCGAAAAGTCCGAGGTGACGAACGCCCAGATCAGCGCGGCAAAGGAAAACGCCAGCAGCAGGAACTGCGCCGAGGCCGCAGGTTCGCCCACTGCCATCCAGCCCGCCCAGCCCTTGTGCGCACCGATCAGCGGCAGCACCGACTGCACCAGCGCCACCGCAAAGGCGAAGATCAATGCGAAGTGGCCAAGTTCAGACAGCATCCGGCAAGCCCCCATAAAGCGCGCGGCGATCATAGGGGCGCGCCGGGGCAAGGCCAATGGCTATATGTCGCACTAGCAAACTGTTGATCGCCACGGCTTGCGCGGCCGGCGTGCGGCGCCGGCGCCGGCGATTGCCGGCCTAGTTCCCCGGCGGCGGTGGGCCGCGGCGTTCAATCCGAAAACCGCGCTGCATTGCGGCCTCAAGCCGCCCGGCAAAGTCGCGCCGCGCCTTTGGCCCCATGCTGCGCAGCCGATCCAGCAGCAGCCTTTCGCCCGCCCGAAGCCGGTCTTGCGAGCGAACCCCGTAGCTGGCGATCGCCGCCCGCGCGCCGGGTTCATCCCATGGTTCGGCGCTGAGCGCGGCGATCAGACGCGAAAAATCCTCGTTCGCGGCGCGGTGCATTTCGCGCAGGCCAAGGCTTTCGGCCTCGGCGGCGACACGCAGCGCCTCGCGGTCTTCGGGCGAAAGCGCCTGGGTGAAGGTGCCAAGGCTGATGTCGGAAATGATCAGCCGCTGTGGCCGGTGCGCGCCGCCCAGCAAGCCGCCCGCCACGACACCCGCCACCAGCAGATTCAACGCCAGCGACACGATCAGCACCACCCGGCACCATGACCGCCGCGGCGCCGGCGGCAGCGGCGGGGTTGGCGTGGTCGGGGCTGGTGGGGCCTCGTTCAGCCGATCGTTCATTGCGTTTCCTCCAACCCCATCGCCAGCGCAAAGACATCGTCACCGGGCAGCAGGTTCACCGTGGCCAGCGTCGCCGTGGCGCCGCCCGTCAGCAGGTCCGCGGCCACGCCCGAAAGCCCGTCCGCCCCGGCAAAGCCGATCCAGACCCCGGCGAGTGTCGCGCTGGCAAGCCCGCCCAGGGCGCGCCAGCCGCCCACGAGCGCCAGCGCCCCGGCCCAGAAACCGCCCACCGCGGCGCCGCGGGCAGGCGCGGCGGGCGGCAGCGGCAACGCCCGGGCAGCCAGTTCCGCCTCGGCATCCGCCATGACGCGGGCCAACAGCGCCGCCGAGGGCAAGGGCGCCGCTGCACATGCCTGCTGGAAGATGTCTTCCAGCCGATCAGTCGATTCGCGTTTTTCATCCATGGCCATACCCCAAAGCTTCGCGTTTCCCGGCCAGCAAACCCGTCAGCGCCCGTTTGCCCCGCGCCGTCAGGCTTTCCACCGCCTCGACGCCGATCTGCATCACCTGCGCGATCTCGGGGTTTGTCAGACCTTCGAGATGGCGCAGCACCACTGCCTGGCGCTGCCGCTCGGGCAGGGCGTTCAGCGCGCCCTGCAGCGCCGCGGCGCGGTCGGTCTCGATCAGCCGTTCGACCACGCCGGGCACACCGTCCTCGGGCTCGGCGATCTCGTCCAGCCCGACGCCGCGCCGACGCCGCAGCCGGTCAGTGCACAGGTTCGACACCACCCGGTAAAGCCATGTCGAAACCCGCGCCTCGCCCTGCCGCCATTCCGGCGCCACCCGCCACAGCCGCAGCATCGCCTCTTGCGCCACGTCTTCGGCTTCGGCAGCGTCGCCCAGCATTCGCGCCGCCACACGCAGGGCCAGCGGCGTGAAGCGCAGCGTCAGCACGCGCGCGGCCCCGTGGTCGCCGTTGGCGTAAAGCACCAAAAGCGCCTCGTCCGGGATCTGCGAGCTTGCGTCATATGGCATCGACATGGCCCCCGAGGCCTAGCGCGAATGTCTTGTTCTTGCAATTCCCGGCCGGGCGCGTCCGCCCGGCCGGCAGCATCGCCGTTCAGTGCCGCCAGTTAAAAGGTGCCCGGCCGCGGCTGTCGCGGTCATTGCCGCGCCGCTCACCGTGCATCTGGCCGCCGCGAGCGCCCCTGCCGCTGCGTTCGAACCGCGGGTTCTGGCGCGTGCCGATCTTGCCGCGCGCCGCCTCGGCCTCGGCGGCGCTGATCGCGCCGTCGCCGTCGGTATCAAGCCGCCGGATCAGCGCTTCGGGGTTGACGCTGCGGCCAGAGCGGTGCGCCAACAGTTCCGCTGCCGACAACATGCCGTCGCCGTCCACATCGAGCGCCGCAATCTGCGCCCTCGCCCGGGCCTCGGCATTGACGGTGGCGCGCGCGACCAGTTCGGCCAGGTCGATCAGGCCATCGCCATTGGCGTCAAGCCCGGTCACCTCGGCGGCATGCGCAGCGGTCAGTTCCTGCGCCGTCACCTTGCCGTCGCCGTCGGTGTCGAACCGGGTGATGTCGAACGGCGCGATGCCGCGCGGCGCGGGCGCCGCGGTTTGCGCCGCGGCCGGCAGCGCCAGGGCAAGGCTGGTTGCAGTCACGATGGCTGCGGTGATATAGGTCTTGCGTTTCATCCGTGTCTCCCGTTCATGCAGCGGCTCTCCCGCCGCCCAGTGGGTATGAAACGCCGTGGCCGCGGGATTCCGTCGCGAACCCGTTGCCGGCGTTGCAGTGCTGCACGATCAGGGGCATTGCGCCACGCCCGAGCACAGGAATGCCGATGCCGCAGCCGCACCCCGAAGACGACCGCCCGCTGGGCCGATCCATTCGGCGCGGCTTTTTCGGGCGCTGCCCGAACTGCGGCGAGGGGCGGCTGCTTGCGGGATATCTGAAGGTGCGCCCCGCATGCCCGGTCTGCGCCGAGGATCTTTCGCACAATCGCGCCGACGACGGGCCGGCCTATCTGACCGTTCTGATCGTCGGCCATGTCATGGCGCCGACGCTGCTGTTCGTGTTCACCCGCTTTCGCCCCGAGCCGCTGACGCTGATCACCATTTTCGCCTCGGGCGCGGTGGCGCTGTCGCTGGCGCTGCTGCCGCGGTTGAAAGGCATGCTGGTGGGCATCGAATGGTCGCGCCGCATGCATGGCTTTGGTGCCGACAAAGGCAGCCATGGCCGCTAACCCCCCCGCCCCACCGGCACCCGACAAAAGCCGCCTGCGCGATGCCGCGACGGTTCTGCTGGTGCGGCGCCGCGCCACCGGACCCGAAGTGCTGATGGGCATGCGGGGCGCCGAGGCGGCGTTCATGCCGTCGAAATACGTGTTTCCCGGCGGCGCGGTCGATGCCGCCGATACGCTGGTGCCGTTTGCCACGCCACTGCGCGCGCCCTGCGCCGCGCGGCTTGAAACGCTGGCCCCGGCGGGCGCGGCAGGTGCGCTTGCCGCCGCCGCGGTGCGCGAGCTTTGGGAAGAAACCGGCCTGATCATGGGCGCAGCAGGGCGCTGGCCCGGCACGCCGCCCGCCGACTGGGCGGGCTTTGCCGCAACCGGCAATCTGCCGGCTGCGGCGGGATTGACCTTCGTGTTTCGCGCGATCACGCCGCCGGGGCGCGCGCGGCGCTTTGATGCGCGTTTCTTCATTGCCGATGCGGCGCAGGTGCTGGGCGATTGCGATGATTTTTCACGCGCTTGCGACGAACTTTCGCACCTGCACTGGGTGCCGATGGCCAAGGCGCGGGGCCTCGATCTGCCTTTCATCACCGAGATTGTGCTGGCCGAAACCATGGCGCTGCTGGCCGAGGACCGGCACGGCATTCCAACGCCGCGCTCGGTGCCGTTCTTCGACAATTCAGGGCCCGAATCGATGTTCCGCCGGATTCAGTAAAGCCATGCCGCCAGCGCCAGCGTTGCCGGGACCGTGAAAAACGCCAGCAGCGTTTGCGCCGAGATCATCGCCGCCATCAGCGGCGCATCGCCCCCCATCTGGCGCGCCAGCGTATAGGCCGAGGCCGCCACCGGCAACGCCGCGTAGATCATGGCCACCTGCGCCACCAGTACCGGCGGCTGCAACACCAGCACCGCGGCGGCAACGCACAGCGGAAACACCGCCAATTTGCCGGTGACGGCAAGCGCCAGCGGCGCCGGCGCCACCGCGCCGCGACGCAGCTGCAGGTTCGCCCCGACTGTCAGCAGCATGATCGGCAGCCCCGCCTGCCCCAGCATCGCGGCGCTGTCGTTCAGCACCGGCAGCCGGTGCAGCCCCGAAAGGTTCAGCGCCAACCCGGCGAGAATCGACAGGATCAGCGGGTTGCGCCGCAATTCGCGCAATGTTGCCGCGATGCGCGAGCCGCCGTGCACGCCCAGCATCATCGCCAGCGCGGTGACCACGCTGACATTGACCACCGGCACCAGCAGCGCCGAACCCAGAACCCCCGCCTGCAAGCCGGCCGGCCCGTAAAGCGCCTCGGCGATCGCCAAACCCATGAAGGTGTTGAACCGGCCCGAGCCCTGCAACACATCGCTGCCCTGCGCCGGTGCCAGACCGGCCAGCCGCTGCGCCAGCCAGCCAAACCCCAGTGCCCCGAAAAATCCCACGTAGAGAATCGCTGCAAGGCTGCCAAGCGGGGTTGCGGCCAGATCGGCGGCGGCGATCTTGGAAAGGAACAGCGCCGGGATCAGCAGCCAGTAAACCAGCCGGTCGAGCGTGTTCCAGAAATCCTGCGCCACGATCAGGCGGCGTGCGCCGAAGCCAATGACGATCAGCACGAAGGTTGGCGCCACTGCGAAGGCGATGCCGATCATGCCCGTGCCCCCAGAACGATGCCAACCAGGCTGGCCACCACCAGCGCGATGCCAAGCGCCTCGCGCAGCGCCAGCCGCTCGTGAAACACCAGCGCCGAAACCGCCAGCGTGAAGATGATTTCGACCTGCCCGAAGGCGCGCACATAGGCGGCGTTCTGCAGCGCGAAGGCGGTGAACCAGCCGGCCGAGCCCACGACCCCCGTCACCCCCACCCAAAGCGTGCGCCGCCATGCCGACGCGACCCGCGCCAGTTCGCCCGGCTCGCGCAGGTGCAGATAAGCGGCCATGCCCAGCGTCTGCGCCAGGCTGACAAATGCCAGCGTCACGATGGCGCGGGCAAAGGCACCTAGCGGCAGCAACTCCAGCGTGGCACCGCGATAGCCGATTGCCGAAAGCCCGAACAGCCCGCCCGCAAGCACCCCGTAAAGTGCGGCGCGGCTGAACAGACCACCGCCGCGGCCCGGTCCGCGCGACAGCGCCAGCACACCCGCCACGCCAACGGCAATCGCCAGCCAGCCGGTTGCGCTGACCGATTCCCCCAGCAGCAGCACCGAGAAGGCCGCGACCTGCAGCGTCTCGGTCTTGGTGAAGGCCACCCCGACGGCAAAATTGCGCAGCCCGAACAGCGCCACGGTCAGAAACGTCGCCGCCACCTGTGCCGCACCGCCGCCAAGCGCGAAAACCCAGAAACGCGCGCCCGGAAGCGGTAGCGCGGCGCCGGTCAGGCCCAGTGTCGCCAGTGCCGCCAGCGCCGCCAGCGGCGCGCCGAACACAAACCGCGAAAACGTGGCGCCGCCGGTGGAAAGCCCTGCACCTTTCAGCTGTTTTTGCAGCATGAACCGCAGCGTCTGCACCAGCGCCGCCAGCAGTGTGACGATAACCCAAAGGCTCATGCCGCAGCCCTGCGCGGGGCGCGCCTCATTGCACGCATTCCGTCACAGCCAGACCGCTGGCTGTCAACACTTCGTTGCAGCCGATCAACGGCGTTGCCGGCGCGCAGCTGCGCGACCGCGCAAGGCAGACGCCGACGCATTGGTCCGCGGTGGAACAGGCTTTGCCGGCGTCGGCGGTCAGGCGCTGGCAGAACATCAGCCCACCCGCGGCGCCCAGCGCCACCAGCCTGCCGCCGCTGACCTCGCAGGCAGCGCGACGCGCCTCGGCCGCGGCGGCGCCGACCGGTTCGGGTGCGGATTTGGGCTGGCAGCCGGCAAGTGCCAGCGCCCCCAGCAACGCGATCACAACCCCGGCACGCGGCATGGCACCCCCCTAGAATGGCATCGGACGCGCCTTGTGGGCGCGGGTGATTTGCGCCAGCACATCGGCGGGCAGGCGCAGTTCCGCCGCGCCCAATGCCAGATCGAGCTGCGCAAGGCTGGTCGCCCCGATGATCGGCAGCACCGGAAACGGCCGGCGCATGATCCAGGCCAGCGCCATCTGCACCGGGTCAAGCCCGGCCTGCCTTGCGATGGCGTGATAGGCGTCGATCGCGCCCCAGACCCGTGGTGTGATACGGCCGCCAAGCGTGGGGTGCACGGCGCGGCGCGAGCCCGGCGGCGGCAGTGCATCGGGCGCGTATTTGCCAGTCAGCAGGCCCGCGGCAAGCGGCGAATAGGCCAGCAGTGTCACCTGTTCGTTCACGCCAAGCTCGGCCAGGTCGGTGTCATACATCCGGCACAGCAGCGAATATTCGTTCTGGATCGAAACTGCGCGCGGCCCCACCCCGGCCTGCGACAGCGCCAGCCATTGCGCCATGCCCCAGCTCGATTCATTGCTCAGGCCGAAATGCCCGATCTTGCCCTCGGCCTTCAGTTGGGCAACGGTTTCCAGGCAGGCCCGCATATCGGCAAGGTTCGCCTCGCGGTTCTGGTGCGAGGGGTCGAAAGACCATTGCTGGCGAAAGGCGTAGCTGCCGCGATTGGGCCAGTGAAACTGGTAAAGTTCGATATGCTCGGTGCGCAGCCGGCGCAGCGAAGCCTCGACGCCGGCGCGGATCGCGGCGGGGGTGATCGGCGCGCCATGGCGCACCGCACTGCTGCCCTCGCCGGTCAGCTTGGTTGCCAGCACCACCTGATGCCGCCGCCCGCTGCGCGCCAACCAGCTGCCGATGATTTCTTCGGTGCGGCCCACGGTTTCGGCACGCACCGGGTTCACCGGATACATTTCCGCCGTGTCGATGAAATCGACGCCGCGCGCCAGCGCGCGATCGATCTGCGCGTGGCCTTCGGCCTCGGTGTTCTGCGAACCCCAGGTCATCGACCCCAGGCAGATCGCGGAAACCATGGGGCCATTGCGGCCAAGCTGCACGTTCTGCATTGTTCACCCCGTCCGCGCGGCGCGTGCCGCAGCCCGGCGGCGAACCTGCCACAGGCGCGGGCGAAGCGAAAGCCCAGCCGCGCCACCCGCACCCCCAGCTAGCGCAGCCGCCACGCCGCCAGAATGTATTGCGCGGTCATCAGATCCAGATGCGCGCCGCCGCCGTTCTTGCAGATGGTGATTTCCGCGGCGCCGCTGCGCGCGAAGCGGCCCGAGGGCAGATCGTAGAAATCGGCGCGGATGCTTTCAGGGGTGATGACGCCGCGGGCGATCGGGTCTTTCAGTTCGCCGATGTGGGCGATGGTGGTGGCGCGGGCATCGACGAACAGGCTGGCGCGGGTCAGCGCGGTATCGTCCACCTCGCGCATATCGGGACGGTAGGCGCCGATCAGGTCAAGGTGCGTGCCGGGGGCAAGCCATTCGCCGCGGATCAGCGGCGTCGAGGACATCGTGGTGGTGGCGATGATTTCGGCGCTGCGCACAGCCGCCTCAAGGTTCGCGGTGGCGGTGGCCTTGGCTGCGGCGGCCAGCGCGCGCGCCGCGTCGGCCGAGCGATTCCAGATGGTGAACTGCGCGCCGGGGAAGGCCGCGGCATAGGCCGAAATCATCGCACGCGCCACCTGCCCTGCCCCGACGATCAGAATGCGCCGCGCCTCGGGCCGGGCAAGGCGGCGCGCCGCCAGCAGACTGTCGCCCGCCGTCTTCCATTTCGTCAGCAGATGGAAATCGACGATTGCCTCCAGCCGCCCGGTGGCGTCGTCGTAAAGCGTGACTGCGCCGTTGATCATCGGCACGCGCTGCGCGGGGTTGCCGGGGAAAACCGTGGCCGCCTTGACCGCGAGCCCAAGCCCGTTGATCCAGGCAGACCGGGTCAGCAGCGTATCCTTGCCGCGGTAAAGGAAGGTGTCGGCCACCTCGGCACGCGGCAGCGCGTGGCCGGCAGCCAAGGCGTCGGTCAGCGTCAGCCAGTCCAGATGCGCCTCAGCCTCGCGGCCGATGATTTCGGGGGTCATAGCGCTTCCTTTTCGCTCAGCAGCCCCTCGGCCACCAGCCGCGCGGCCCAGCCCTCGGGCCCGGTGAAATGGTGTGCCTGCCAGCCCCGGGCGGCGGCGGCGGCGATGTTTTCGGCGCGGTCGTCGGCAAACAGCAGCGCCGAAGGCGGCAGGCCGCAATCGGCTTCGGCCATCTCGTAAATCCGCGGGTCGGGCTTGATCACGCCCATTTGGCCCGAGACCCAGGCCCGGTCGAATTCACCCAAAAAGTCATACTGCGTGCGCGCCTGGGCGAAGGATCCGATGCCGAAATTGGTCAGCGCGAACACCGGCACCCCGCGCGCCCGAAGCGCGCGCAGCAGTCGCACCGAATGCGGGATTGCCGGGCTGGCCATGTCGATCCAGTTCTCATACCAAAGCCGGATGGCATCGCGCCAGCGTGGGTAGCGTTCGGCGGTGGCGTAGATGGTCTCGCGAAAATCGCCGCCCCGGTCCACCGCGTCGTTCATGCCGTGCAGATCGACCTCGGCGAACATCGCGCGCCGGGCGGGCGCGCCGATGGCGGCGTCATAGAACCGCTCTGGCTGCCATTCGATCAGCACGTTGCCGATATCGAACACCACCGCCTCAATCATTTCCCGCATCCCTTTCGGCGGCGCGCAGCACCCGGTCGAGCGCGTCGAGAAAACGCGAGCGGTCGGCCTTTGTAAAGCCCTTGCCCGTGCCCTGCCGGAACGGGTCGGCGGCGCGCAGATCGGCCATCAGATCGCGCGTGGCCAGCACCTGGCCGATGTTGGAAGGGGTCAGCGGCTCGCCCGCATGGGTCAGCACCCGCGCCCCCGCTGTCACGCATTTCGCGGCCAGTGGAATGTCGGCTGTCACCACCACATCGCCACGGCCGGCGCGTTCGGCGATCCACTTGTCGGCCTCATCAGCGCCGGCGGCAACATAGACCATTTGCACCAGCGGGTTGGCCGAGGGGCGCAAGCCGCCGTTCGAAACGACGAAAAGCCGCAATTGCAGCCGCGTTGCCACCGCTTCGGCCTCGGCCTTCACCGGGCAGGCATCGGCATCGAGGTAAAGCGCCATCAGGCCAGCGCTTTCGCGTGAAAGGCGATATGATCGGCGATGAACGATGCCACGAAGAAATAGCTGTGATCGTAACCCGCCTGCATGCGAAAGGCGCCGGGCTGGCGGCGCGCGGCCATTGCGGTTGCCAGCGCCTCGGGGCGCAAAAGGTCAAGGTTGGGGTCGGCGGTGCCCTGGTCGATCAGCACCTTGCCGGCAAATCCCTCGGTCTGCATCAGGTAGGTCGCATCATGCGCCAGCCAGCGGCTTTCGTCGGCACCAAGATAGGCGGCAAACTGCCTGCGGCCCCAGTCCGACCGTGTCGGCTGCGCAATCGGCGCAAAGGCAGAAACGGCGCGATAGCGTCCGGGCAGCCGCAGCGCAAGCGTCAGCGCGCCGTGGCCACCCATCGAATGGCCGGTAATGGCCTGGCGGTCTTCGTCAATCGCGAAATTGGCGGTGACGATGCGCGGCAACTCATCTGCCAGATAATCCCACATGCGGTAATGTGCCGCCCAGGGTGGTTCGGTGGCGTTCAGATAGAACCCGGCGCCCTGCCCCAGATCGAATGCCGCGTCATCGGCCACACCGGGCCCGCGCGGCGAGGTGTCGGGGAAACACAGCGCAATCCCGGCCTTTGCGGCAAAGCGTTGTGCGCCGGCTTTCAGCATGGCGTTTTCGTGGGTGCAGGTCAGCCCAGCAAGAAACCACAGCAGCGGCACCGGGCCGGCTTCGGCGGCAGGCGGCAAGTAAAGGCCGAAGGTCATGTCGCAGCCCGTAGCCCGCGCGGCATGGGCATAGACCCCCTGCACGCCGCCAAAGGCCCGATTTTCGGAAATGGTGTGCATCATCCCCCCTAGGCTGCCGTAACCCAGGCGATGACGGCGGGCACGGTCAAAATGGAAAACGCGGTCGAAATCAGGATCGAGGCCGAAACGCGCTGCGGCGCCACGCCGTAGTGGCTGGCCAGAATATAGACGTTTCCCGCGACCGGCAACGCCGCCGCCGCCACCATCACGCCTGCGGCAAAGGGTTCAACCCCGAAAGCGCGCGCCGCCAGCCCCACCGCCAGCGGATGTAGCACCAGCTTGGCAGACGACAGCCAGACAGCCGGGCGCAGGCGTTCGGCCGACCGCTCTGCCAGCGAGGCGCCAATGGCAAACAGCGCGCCGGGGGTGGCGGCGGCGCCCAGAATGGTGACGAATTCCATCACAGGGCCGGGCATCGGCAATTGCAGCGCGGCCCAGCCGAGCCCCGCAAGCATCGACATGATCATCGGGTTCCTCACCAGACCGAGGCCAAGTGCGGCGAACATCTGCAGCGACACCCGCCCGTGCCTCGCCCCAGTGACGAGCAGCGTGACCAGCGAGGAAAACACGATCAGATCGATCGACAGAACCATCAGCACCGGCCCGACCGCCCCCGGACCAAGCAGCACCACCAGCATCGGCACGCCCAGAAAGCCGGTGTTGCCGGTCATGCAGGTATGCGCCTCCATCGCCACCTCGGCCAGCGGCAGGCGGCGGGCACGGGCGACAACCATGCCCAGGGCCCAGATCGCGGTGGTGCCGCCAAAATAGGCCAGCACAAAGGCAGGGTCGAACAGCGCCCGTAGCGACAGCGTCGCGGTAAAGCGAAACAGCATCGCCGACAGCGCAAAGTAGAACACGAACCGGGTCAGCCAAGCCGTTGCCTCGGGCGGAAAGAACCGCAACCTGCCAGCGCCCCAGCCAAGCCCGATCAGTGCAAAGAACGGAAGCGTTTTCAGGAATATCGCCAGCATGGCGGCAAGCTTTCACGCCGCGGCGGCGAATGCAAGGCGGGCGCGTCGCGGTGACGGCCGTGCTGCACCGGCCTCAGCCGGCGCCAATCAACGCGCCGGCCGCAAACACCAGCGCACCGCCCAGCACGACCTGCATCGCGGCGCGCAGGAACGGGGTTTCCATGAAGCGATTCTGTATCCACGCAATCGCCCAAAGCTCGACGAACACCACCGCCATCGCGATCGTGGTGGCAGTCCAGAATTCGGGGATCAGGTAAGGCAGCGCATGGCCCATGCCGCCAATCGTGGTCATCACCCCCGAGGCCAGCCCGCGCTTCCACGGACTGCCGCGGCCCGAAAGCACGCCATCATCATGCGCGGCCTCGGTGAAGCCCATCGAGATGCCGGCGCCCACCGAGGCGGCGGTGCCGACCAGAAACGTGGTCCATGTGTCATGCGTTGCAAAAGCGGTGGCGAAGATCGGCGCCAGCGTCGAAACCGAACCATCCATCAGCCCCGCCAGCCCCGGCTGCACCCATGTCAGGATGAATTGCCGGTGCGCTGCCCGGTCTTCCTTGGCCTTCTCGTCGCCCCCAAGGTGTTCGGCAACCAGTTCGCCCGCCTTCGCTTCATGCCCCGATTCCGCCGCGGCCAGATCGCCCAAAAGCGCGCGCGCCGCCGCATCGGAGCTGCGCTGCGCGGCGGCGGTGTAGAACTTTGCCGCCTCGTGCTCCATCGCCTCGGCCTCGGCGCGCATCCTTGCAAGCGACAGATTTTCCAACAGCCAGACCGGGCGGCGGGCGTAGAACCCGGCGACATGTTCGCGCCGGATCAAGGGGATCACTTCACCGAACCGGGCCCGGTGCACCGCGATCAGGCGGCGGCGGTGGTCGTCTTCTTCCTTGGCCAGGGCGTCGAATACCTGCGCCGAGGCCGGGTAGGCGGCACGCAGGCGCTGTGCATAGGTTCGGTAAATCGAGGCGTCATCCTCTTCCGACGAGATTGCCAGCGCGAGGATTTCCTGTTCGCTGAGATCCGAAAAGCGGCGGCGCGAGGCTAGTCCGGGGATCATGGGGCACCTGTGGTATTTTCGGCCATGCTAGCCGCCCGCCCCGCCACGGCAAGCGCTAAACTGCGCCCGCAGGGCCATTGACGGGCCGTCGGGCGACACTTAAGCCAAGAAAACCCGCGCCCTTGGAACCTGCCGATGCCCGATGAAAAGCAAGCGTTGATCGTGATCGATCTGCAAAACGATTTCTGCCCGGGCGGCGCTTTGGCCGTTGCCGGGGGCGACGACATCGTGCCGCGCGTCAACGTGCTGTTGAACGCCTTCCCGATCCGTGTGCTGACGCAGGACTGGCACCCGGCCGACCACGCCAGCTTTGCCGACAGCCACCCGGGCGCGGCGCCGTTTTCCAGCATTGAAATGCCTTATGGCGCGCAGGTGCTGTGGCCCGCGCATTGCGTGCAACGCACGCCCGGCGCGGCCTTTCACCCCGCGCTTGATGCCGACCGTGCCGACCTGGTCCTGCGCAAGGGCTTCCGGGCGGCGATCGACAGCTATTCCGCGTTTTTCGAGAACGACAAGACCACCCCCACCGGGCTTGCCGGCTATCTGCGCGATCGCGGCGCAGCGCATCTGACCTTCGCCGGTCTCGCCACCGATTTCTGTGTGGCCTGGTCGGCACTGGATGCGGTGCGGCTGGGGTTTGGCGCCACCGTGCTGCTGGGCGCCTGCCGCGGTATCGACCTGAACGGCTCGCTTGCCGCTGCCCTGACCGCGCTGCGCAGCGCCGGCGTTGGGCTGGAGAACTGACATGGCCGACATCGCCACCCGGGTCTATGACCACAAATGGAAGATCGACCCGATCGTGCGCAGCCTGATCGATACCGATTTCTACAAGCTCCTGATGTGCCAGTCGGTGTTTCGCAACAAGCCCGACACGCAAGTCTGCTTCAGCCTGATCAACCGCAGCCCCGCGATCCGTATGGCCGACCTGGTGGACGAGGGCGAATTGCGCGAGCAGCTTGATCATCTGCGATCGCTGTCGCTAAGCCGCGGCGAAAGCACCTGGCTGCGCGGCAACATGTTCTACGGCAAGCGGCAGATGTTCCGCCCCGATTTCATGGAATGGTTCGAGAGCCTGCGCCTGCCGCCCTATCATCTGGAAAAACGTGGCGGCCAATACGAACTGACGTTCGAGGGCCGTTGGCCCGAAGTGATGATGTGGGAGATCCCGGCGCTTGCGGTGCTGATGGAACTGCGCTCGCGCGCGGTGCTGAAAGACATGGGCAAGTTTGAACTGCAGGTGCTTTATGCCCGCGCCATGACCCGACTTTGGGAAAAGATCGAACGGCTGCGCGGCCCAGGTGCAGCCCCGCGCATCGCCGATTTCGGCACCCGGCGGCGGCATTCGTTCCTGTGGCAGGACTGGTGCGTGCAGGCGATGATGGAAGGGCTGGGCGAGGCTTTCACCGGCACCTCGAACTGCCTGATCGCGATGCGCCGCGACATCGAGGCGATCGGCACCAACGCGCATGAACTGCCGATGGTTTACGCGGCACTTGCCGACAGCGACGACGACCTGCGGCAGGCGCCCTATGACGTGCTTGCCGACTGGCAGGAAGAGCACGAAGGCAACCTGCGCATCATCCTGCCCGACACCTACGGCAGCGCCGGGTTTTTGCAACGCGCCCCCGACTGGCTGGCGGCATGGACCGGCGTGCGCATCGACAGCGGCGATCCGGTGACGGGCGCCGAAACCGCAATCGCCTGGTGGCAGTCGCGCGGTGAAGACCCGCGCGAAAAGCTGGTAATCTTTTCCGACGGACTTGACGTGGGCAGCATCATCGCGCTGCAGGCGCGTTTCGCCGGCCGGGTGAAGGTGTCGTTCGGCTGGGGCACGCTGTTGACCAATGATTTTCGCGGCCTCGTCGCCGGTGACGGGCTGGTGCCTTTCAGCCTGGTGTGCAAGGCGGTCTCGGCCAACGGACGCGCCACCGTCAAGCTTTCCGACAACCCGCTGAAAGCCACCGGGCCGGCGGCCGAAATCGCCCGCTACAAACGCGTTTTCGGGGTTGGCGAACAGGCCGCAATTCCGGTGGTGGTATAGGCCCGCAGACCGCGTGCAGCGCCGCCGCCCGATTGGCATGACCGAAGCCCGCTTCACCCGGCATCTGAACGCAGACCCGTTTCGACCCTGCGAAGATCTGCCCATGCCGCGACGCCGAGAATTGCGCTGCCTGCGCCAGCTGGCTTCAGTTGTCAGTTGTCAGTTGTCAGTTGCCGGGCGTCAGGGTCAGGAACATGCGCATGATCTGCATCATGACCGGAACCAATACTATTATCAAATTCACAGGAAACAGAAACGCCGCCAGGGGAAACAGCATTTTGACAGGCAGTGCATTCGCCTTTTCTTCGGCACTGATAAGACGCTTCTGCCGCATTTCCTTGCTGAAAACCCGCAGCGTCTTGGTGACGCTCGCCCCCAGTTCCTGGGACTGCCGGAACAGTGTTGCGAGGGTTCTGGCCTCCTCCACTTTCACGCGGGTCGAGAAATTTGCCAGTGCATCGTGCAGTGGCCGGCCGGCCCGGACCTCCAGGCTGATAATGGTCAAGTGGTGACTGAAGCTTGGCTTGGTCACCTCGAATTCACGCGCGACCCTGTCTATGGCGGCCTCGATGCTTAAACCTGCATCGACGCAAATGATCAGAAGATCCATGAAATCTGGGAAAAGCCGACGATAGTTCGTCTGATTTGCCCTGATCATCCGATCGAGAAAAGCGTTCGCCAGAATGAAAGCCATGCCAGACAGAATTGCGGCGAACACCATTGCAACCGTCGGCGAGACATCTCTGCGCAGGCTGACAATCAGATACCACGCGGTAACGAACAGCGCCGCGGTGAACGCAAATCGCAGGGCAATAAAGATACCGGACGCGCGAGCCCCGAAAAATCCAGCGCGGATCAGGCGCATTTCCATCCCGTCCGGCTTGTTCTTTTTCTGCACCTCAAAATAGTGACGGATGATGGCGTTTTCAGAGGCGAGAATGTCGTCGGGCTGAAAACCACGTGGCGCCTCATAGCTTCCGGCCGCTTCCAGTCTGCTGCGAATCGAGCGCCAGCGTGAAACTGCAGACATGACCGAAAACGTCACGATCAGGACCGCTACGAATACGGCGGCAAGTATTCCTGTTTCGTTCATCTGACCCTCTCTTTTCTGTCGCTGCGATCAGAAGTCGAACTTGACCAACCGATAAAGAACGAAAATGCCAAACGACATTACGCATAGAACTGTGACCACAACTGTGGTGCCGTAACCGCTTTCCCAGACCGGATCAAAATAGGTCGGCACCATAAGTCGGAGCATGAAGAACAGAAGAAACGGAAAAACTGCCATGACCATGCCGGTGATCCTGCCTTCGGCTGAAACGGCCCGGATCTTGGCGCGAAGCATGGCGCGGTCGCGGATCATTGCCGAAAGGTTTTCCAGAACTTCACCAAGGTTTCCCCCAGTTCCGCGCTGAACGCTGACCGTAACCGCTACCAGGTTCAGTTCATCCGCGCCAACCCTGTCCACCATGTTCACCATTGCCACATCGAGTTCCGCGCCGAAGGTAAGCTGATCGCTAAGAATGCCGAACTCGCTTCCGATCGGGTCGGGCATTTCGCGGCCTACCAGTGAAATGGCCGCATTAAGAGGGTGACCCGCGCTGAGGCTTCGAACGATGATGTCGATGGCCGCCGGAAGTTGGGCGACAAAAGTTTCAATTCTGCGCGAACGCAACCGCAGAATGATGCCGATTGAGGTCACGACGGTTATTGCTACGGACAAGCTGGCCTGAACCACCAAATTATCCGACAGCCAAAAAGAAAACACAAAGGCCATGATCAGTATGGCGAGCATGATCACAATTCGCCGCGGCGCCGGCATCTGCAGCCCCGACTGACGATACATCTTCATCAGCCAGCCCCAGGAAAGCCATCCAAAGCGCCGCGACATAACCCCGCGGTCGCTCAGAAGCTTGTTATAGGTGGAAAGCTGGTCGGTCCCGCGACCCATCCGCGCCAGCCGCTCGTTGATCTGTTTGGATTTCCGCCGCGCACCAAAGAACTCCCGCAAGACGACGTCTGCCAGCATCAATGTTGCGGCGAAAATCAGGGCATAGAGGATGGTGTCTGACATGGTTGTCCTCAGTGCTTGGCAGTGGGGTCGAATATCCGCATATCGACCTTGAGTCCGATCGTGCTGATATCGGCAAGAAATCGCGGGCGAATGCCAGTAGAGCGAAACTCGCCGACCACGCGACCGTCGTCCTGAACCCCAAGACGGTGATACCGCACGATATCCTGAAGCTGGATAACGTCGCCCTCCATACCCGTCAGTTCTGACACGGCGATCACGCGGCGCGTTCCGTCGCGCATGCGCGACAGTTGCACAATCAGCTGTATGGCCGACGCGATCTGCGCGCGCACACTCAACTGCGACATCGGCATACCCGCCATGCCGACCATCTGTTCCATTCTGGCGAGGGCATCGCGCGGCGTGTTGGCGTGAATGGTTGTCATGGACCCTTCGTGCCCGGTATTCATTGCCTGAAGCATGTCGAAGGCCTCGCCACCACGCACTTCGCCGACGATGATGCGGTCGGGCCGCATTCGCAGCGCATTTCGCACCAAATCGCGCTGCACGATTTCGTTGCGGCCGTCGAGCGTGGGTGGCCTTGTTTCCAGGCGCACGACATGCGGTTGCTGCAACTGAAGCTCTGCCGCGTCCTCGATTGTCACAAGCCTCTCTTCATGCGGTATGAACGCCGATAGCGCGTTGAGCATTGTGGTCTTGCCCGACCCTGTGCCACCTGAAATGACGATCGAAACCTTGCCCTCAACTGCTGCCGCAAGCAATGTGGCCATGCCCGCTGGCAGGGCCCCGTTTTCGACAAGCGATTGCAGACGGTAGGGGCGTTTGGCGAATTTTCGGATCGACACTTGCGGGCCGTCTACCGCCACCGGACGGATCGCGGCATTGACGCGCGAGCCGTCGGGAAGGCGCGCGTCTACCAGCGGCGAGGACTCGTCAATCCGGCGCCCCACCTTGGCGACGATCTTGTTGATGATCCGCAAAAGATGTTGTTCGTCCTTGAACCGGACGTCGGTAATCTCCAGCTTTCCCTGCCGCTCGACATAGACCATGCGCGGACCGACCACGAGAATGTCAGATATGCTGTCGTCCTTCAGAAGCGGCTCTATCGGGCCAAGGCCAAGCATCTCATCGGCGAGGTCGGATATCAGGTTTTCAAGTTCGGCGCCGTTCAACAGCAGGCTTTTTTGTTTGGCGTAATCGCGCACCAG
>Ga0326597_10005068_pt1 | contig 18392 bp, 15 predicted proteins | sample RVTome_12_FD_203789 | JGI IMG/M metagenome (GOLD analysis project Ga0326597, IMG submission 203789) | Soil microbial communities from uranium-contaminated site in the Upper Colorado River Basin, Wyoming, United States - RVT100D185 | ecosystem: Environmental > Terrestrial > Soil > Contaminated >... | reverse complement strand
AGTTTATGTCTGCAACACAGCTTTTAATCCCAATGATTTTTCTTATGGTCCGGGAACCGTAGCTGTCTTTGACCCTCAAGCAGACGCAGTAGTCGCAATTATCAGCGTTGGAAAAAATCCTCAAGCTCTGAAAAGAGATTATCAGGGAAAATTAAATGTGGTCTGCACCGGTGATTATGGAGCAGTGGAAGGCTCTGTATATATGATAAATCCCAACACCAATTCTGTAATTGACAGCATCTTAATCGGTGGTACCCCCAATGCAGTTAGCGTTGCCTGGGATGGAACCGCTTATTTATCGGCCGGAGGATTTTCGGGAAACGGTCTGGTCTATACTTTTGACAGTCAGACTAATAATATACTAAGAGGGGAATCGAATCCAATTCAGGTTGACCTTGGAGCCACGGATGTTTTGACCGACAAATCCGGCTTCTGCTATGTGGCTTGCTTTTCTTCCTCTACGGTTTTGAAAATTGATTCAGCCGGAAATATTTTAGATACCTTTTCCGTAGGAGACGGTCCCGTTTCGTTAAGCATTTTTGACCCCCGAAAAATTGGAGATGCCAACGCAGATGGAAATATTCAGCTCTCGGATATAATTTTTCTGGTGAATTTTATATTTAAGGGAGGAGTTGCTCCTGACCCCCCTGCTTTCGGGGATCTTAATTGTGACCAAAAGGTTAACCTGGGAGATATCATTTACTTAGTCAACCTTATCTTCAAAGGGGGTCCTCCGGCTTGCCCTCCAGAGAAGGGCTTGTGAAATTTAGCACTAAAAACAGCCCTGAAATTGAACAAATGTTAAAAAATCTTACAAAAAACACTTGACAAAAAAGGACCATAGCTTAAATTATTCATAGAAGCCGCTTGCACAAGGTAGGAATGGCTTTGCACAGCGAGAGGGTAAAAAGACCTTCAGAGAATAGGGAACTTTGAAAAGGAGGATTGAAAAGAAGGCTTTAAGATAAAGACTCACCGACTCTTTAATTAAACATAACAACAAGTTAGTCAGTCAGCTTAAAGTATTTCTTGAGATAAAATCTATTCAGTTTTAAGCCACGACGGGAAATTTAAGTTTTAGGTCATTGGCACATAACTTGCTTAAAACCGGATAGTGAAACTCTTCGCGGTTTGAAAAACGGGAGTGGTGTGGTTCTGGACAAAACCAGGACCACCCCGTCTGAGTACGGGGCATCCCCCCTCCACCACTCCCTTTTTATTTGCCTAAGTGGTGAGCAAAGTCGAACCATAAAACACAAAGCCCCCCGATTTTATCGGGGGACTTTTTTATACCGTTCTCGATTCCCGTTCTACACTTTCAATTCTCTAGCACATTTATTTTGTCGGCAATAATGAACCAGTGATTTAATTCTATTTGAACGAAAACCGCTTACTTTACTGTTGCCCCCATTTGTTTTCTGGCAATAGCCGCTTTAGCCGCTCTGACAGCTACTTCTCTGTCAACACCGGTAATTTGGATAATCTGCTCTACGGCCTGGTCAATCCATTCGGTCCAGTTGGAGGTAGGATATTTCAAGACAAAATAATCCGTGACATCATCAGCAATAAGCAGAATATGTTCCGCCAGCTTTTTCTTCCGGTCTGTGGATAGAAGCGGAACCACATATTTTTGCACCACCCATCCCAAAATTAAAAGCCCCAAACTTCCCAGACCGGGAAATAATGCCGATTCGATGAAATCGAACATGGTAATACTCCTTTCCTGTATTAGTTTGATAAGTCGTAGAGCGGGGTTCCATACCCCGCTCTTTTCTCTAAAAACTCAACTCCCAACTGCTTTGATTAGGCACCGAACTTTCCAATTTCAGAATTGCCCCGGAAGTTACAGTGATACCGAATAGATACTTGGTATTGTTAGGATTCAAAATAGAATTGGGATAAAGGTCTAAAAACCAGTAGCCGTTAGCATCAGTCGTGGTAGTTTTATAATAGGGACTGATTAAGACGGCTTGATAGCGCAACGGGACGGTCTTAATCAGTGCTTCAATTTTAGCCCCGACCACCGGCAAATTATTAATATCCTTGACATAGCCGAAAACTCTGCACAAAGCCGGTGATGGCGGTGTTCCGGGATTAAAAGCTGAACCATAAAAAGTTTTGCCGGTAGTCCCGGCGACTATTACAGATTCAGGAACCGCAAAAACATACCCCGGTTTGAACAATCTGACTTTGTATGTTGCATTGTTCAAAGAGAAAATTGCCTGTCCTAATGAATTAGAGGTTAATAACCCTTCAGTTGAAGTTTGGGCTTGATTTAAAACCTGTACCTGGACTCCGTTTAGGACTGTAACCGAATCAGCCGCATCTTTTATAATCAGAGTGACCTGATTGGCGCCGGTCCCGGTTCCGGATGTCAAAGTTCTGGTGGACCAGGACCAGACATGATTGGCAATGGTGTCCGGATTGGATGAACCGGCATTAACTGCAAATACTTTGGGGATGGTATCAGTTAACGTTATGGGATTTGAAAATGACCAAACCTTCTCGGCTGACCTGCTGGCGATTTTTTCTCCGATATTGGTTGTGTCAGTCAAGGTTCTGGAAGAATTATCCCAGGGATTATCATCAATCCCGGCAATCTCTGCCATCACTAAAGAGCTTTCCGCAATGGGATGCTGAATTTTGTTCAGGCCGAAATTCAAAACCTGCCAGGTATTGGTTTTTACTCTAACCGTCTTTCCATTCTTAAAAGCTGTAATGAATGCCAAATATTGTCCCAAATTGTTGGAGCCGTCACTGACTTTTATTTTTTTCTGATAATAACCTGTCCTGGTTGATGAAGTAATTTTAGAGGAATCCACAATTACGTTGGAACCTCCTGTCACGGTCCGGAACCATTTGAACCAGACCGAGTCCACGTCAGAGAGATTTAAAAAAGTGGTATCGGTGGTTCCAATAGTCAAAGTCAGGCTGTCGGAAGGAGCATAAACTTGAGCCAAGACTAAACCGGTGGGCCTAATCCAACTAAACAGGCTAAAAAATATTACAAAAAATAATGTTTCCCAAATTCTTTTCATCCTTTCTCCTTTACCTGACTTTGTTGAATCATTTACTTATTTGGATTGTAACGAATCAGCATTCAAATTCACGGAATACTCATCTTCCTCATTTACAATCCAGTCCGGTATTTTTTTGCTGGGAACTGAATAAGTGACATACAAACGGGGCTGTCTGGTAGGAGGAGAGCCTTCCTCGATAAAAGTCCTTTCCGAAGTAAAAAATCTTTTCCAGGTATTGGAAGTCCCCTCCTCTTTATTTTTAAAGATGAAGCCGTAGTTTGCCCAGGTTCCATTCACCCAGTTTTGAACTGCAGTGGTAAAATTGTTCCATTGGTACCAACCCGCACTGGTCACCAAAGCTGAATCAATTATGTCTGTTGTATCACCACCGGCAGAAGTCCACAAAGTATCAGCTGCATTCATACGTCTGTATTTCCAGTTGACTTCCAGCTCCATCCAGTTATTGGTTACTCTTAAAGCTCTGATTATTCTGGCGCTAGATGTGGCTACAGAATTGCAATAATGGGAATCTACGGCGGCGGTAATGGTGGCATGGGACGGGATATCCGATAGATCGTATTTAGTGATTCCGCGGTTATGAGTGGTTGTCCCCGAGGAACCGACCGCAAAAATTGTGTCGTTGCCCCGATTCAGAGTATCCGGTGAGTACAAATAGGCGTCAAAGACATCCGAGGTGTCGATAATTTCAATCGAGGGGTCAAAAGTAATTTCTCCCGGAGGCAGTTGCAGCAAATCCTGATATCTCATTCCCACCAGCATAAAGAAACTATCTCCTGCCTTAACTAATCTTTTTCTCAAAGGGAAACTTGGGTTCAAAGTATCGGTGGATATTTCCGGAATGACGGCTTGAGCCGGCAATTGAAAAATGGGATTGTGCCAGTCATTTCCCAATTTAATTATATCGAAGGTATTCAAAGCTGACTGCCACTTGAATTCAGATTCCTTTTCAAAGAATTTCAAATTAAGTTGCCCGAGATCTAGGACATAAACCAAACAAACCCAGGTGTTCTCCGGCAGAATTCCAAAGCTAATCGGAAGAGGCAGGCCAATCCGAGCGTCCTGGCTGATGCGTAAAAAAGATTCCAAATTGTCCGGCTGATAGGAAATTTTATAATCCACATTGGGAAAAATATTTTTGACCGACAAATTATTTTTTGAGATTGAAGGTTTTGAGTATTGTGCATCCTGAACCGTAAACCAGTTAGTCGAAGCTTCATCGTAGTAGATTAATTTCAGCAGACGAAAATAGAGCCAATGGCTCCCGTAGTTGAAGGCAATCCGACCCAGTGTATCAACATAAACTTTGTAAATCCCCTTTTCTATCTTGAATAAAGTGTCTTTGACACTTTCCCAAATAGGATTGATTTTGCTCCAGCCGGTGGAAGAATTTTGGTCCCGATAAAAAAGCGGTGAGCCGGAAATGACCAGTTGATACGTCTCGGGATTTAGCTTGGTCCGATAAGTCCCGTAATTCAGAATAGTGGTATTCTCTTGAGCTAACGCACAGCCGAAAGAAATAGCCAGCAGAAATCTAAAAATTAATCTGTGAATTCTTCTTATCATTTTTTCTCCTCAAAACTTTAGCGCCGGTAAAAGCCAACCCTCCGGCCAGAATAATATCCAGCATCCGGTCGAAAATTGACCTCCTCAAATCCTTCAGTTCCGTTAAATCCTGCTGGATATGCCCCATATCATTTTTAATCTCTGTTAGGGCAATTGAGATCTGTTTGAACTCTTCAAAATTCTTTTCCTTGAGAGTTATAAATTCATCCTGCTTGACATATTCAGTTCCCCAAGCATTGAGCCAACTAATGCCAATTGTCAAAATCACAATCTTTATGGAATTACTCTTTAACATTTTCATTGCTCTTATTTCCTTCTTCACTTATTAATCCTCTTTTTACTTTTTTAATCTTCTGTTGAACTTTTTCGTGCTTTTCGGGTTTTTCGCTTGCCCTGAGCGTAGTCGAAGGGTGCCTTCGTGATTCAGGACTTCCTGTTTTCGTGATTCTGGCCCTCCTAAAACTTCCTTCCTCAAATCCTCCACCATCTCCCAAAAAAACTTTTCTCTTTGACTTTCATCTTTGATTTTGTATTTTAGCTCTACGATTTTCAGAAGGTCCGACAACTTCTTCCCCAGATCCTTGGATTTTAAATTGGAAGCCAGGTCTTCTTGCAAGCTCTGCAAAAGCTCCCAGTCTGAAATCTCCTGCTTGGCTTTCTTCTTTGTTGTCAAATGCTACTCCTTTTAAATTTTCAGCAATCAAATTTTCTGCAGTCAGCGCCAATTTTCTCCCGCAATAAGGACAGACCTTGATTATTCCGGGTCCGTCGAACAAAATCTCTTTCCCGCAATTTTCACACCACCAAATGATTTTATTCGTAATTAGCATTGTCTGTTTTTGATTTTTTTCATGCTTTTACGATTCAGAACTTACCCGTTCTCAACAATCACCAAATCCACCATTCCGGCTGTCTGCGACTGGGTCAATTTGGCAATTTTAAAGCTAGAATTAGTTTCCGGACCAACCACCAGGCAGGCCACTTCATTTTTCTGCAGAAGTATAACTTTGGGAGAATTAATGGTCGAAGGCAACTGATTCCCTTTGATATCGTACAAGCTGGAGAAATTTACTAATTGTTCTAAACCACCCAAAATCTCCCTGGCAAAGATAATCCTTTTGGAAGTATCCCCGATTTCAGTCCACAGCAAAAGCGGAACCACCGCTGAAAACTCCCCGTAGACCGAGAGATTATTCACCACCCAAACTCGTCTCCCCCTCAAATAATCCAAAGTAATGTTCATTATTTTTTATTTGTTTCTGTTTTTTTCGCTTGCCCTGAGTCCGCCAAAGGCGGGTCGAAGGGTGATTCAGGCTACTTCTCGCTTCTCACACTTGCAGGAGATGATAGCGAATTTTTTGACTTACTGAATTTGCTTAAAACCTCGAAGGCTTGTTTCTGATACAGACCTGATAAGTCCGACCAGGAGGAAGCCAGAGCTTTGGCTTGAGTGCCGGGTAAATTCAGAGTCATCGACTCTAAGGCTTTGACATTACACAAAATTGAAACAGCCAAATAGGTTTCTCCGGAGATTAATCCTTGGTCCGTGGAATTTTGGTAGGTTGAATCGATAATCTCCAAAATTTTTGCACTAGCTTCCACAATGGCATTGGAAATCAAATCATCATTCAAAAATCCGAATTCGCTGGTGTAATCCACAAATATCCACTGACCATCCTCTATAGCACCGGAGGTCCTGCGTGTAATTTCCCTTTTTATGTAGTCAAAATCATAATCCGTTCCTTTGACATAAACTCGGAAGTATAAATACCAGATAACCACCGAAGCACCGGCTATAATTGAACCGGTCGCAATTCTGCTGATTTTTCCGCTGTCGTAATCGATATGATAATCCGCATGCTCCGTATAAACTTGTCCTAAGGAAGAATCTTTGGCAACTACCACGGTCTCCGGAATCAGATCTGAATGCAGAAGCTGAATAATATCACCCGAAGCAAAACTGACCGTTTCCAAAGTGGGAGCAATCTGCTCTTTCCCTTTAACTTTTTCAGAATTAGCTGAGATATTATTATCCGGTAACTTAACCGGAGAATTTCCGCTTAGCTGCACCAAAAAGTCTTCTTTCTTATTAACTCCTATCTGATGCTGCACTAAATGTTTTTTGACTAAATCAATATTGGTAAAGGGCATATTTTTTGTTTTATTTATCTGCTTAATCCGTTACGTCTGCTGTGAATTGCTACACTATATCCAGATAATCATTCTTCCCCACTGCCGTAATTTGAGTCCCAATCGGAGCAGTTGTATAACCTGTAGTCACCAAAGCCCGCACCCAAAATTTTGTTATACCATTTACACTGGTCTGCTGCCAATCCGCCGGTGTGGATAATAAATCCTGCCACAAAATGACCATCTTGGGCGAAGAATCTAAATGATAAACCCCGGAGAAGGGCGTGAAAGTGAACCAGGTGATTCCGTTCCAATATTGCCAGGAAACTTGACCGGTGATACCGGAAGTTGACAGAATGAATCTGACTAAATTGAATTTATTATCCATCCCCAGATACAGGATGTCGCTGACATCCTTGACCAAACCATTGGAAGTAGAGTGAAAAACATCTGCGGTAGTTGCATTGGCTGCTTCCGTAGTTTTATCCTGAAATTGAGGACCGGCTGATTGGTCGAAACAGAATACTTTGTCGAAAGTTTTATTAGCCAGATCTAAAGTAGCCGGGGTTATAAAACTTTCACCGGATTTGTAAGTATAAAAAGTTTGATTCTGGTCGGTCCCGATAGATTTGGCATAAAAAACATAGGGTACATTTTTGAAAAATTGCAAACTTACACTGACCGGATTCGCGGAATCCAAAGTAAAAACCCCGGACCAGGAATTCTGGTCATATTCTTTATAAAGCAAAGTAGAACCAGCGGAAAAAGCCACTCCCAAACGATTGTCTGAAGAAATAGCTGCTTGAAAATCGTAAGTAATATTACTGCCGGAATAAATAGTAACCGCACTGGACCAGGTTGTTCCCGAAATCTCAAACCTTTTATAGGTCAGAGTATTTCCATTATCTGAATAGATACAGTAAACGTAAGTCGGCAAAAATATCAGCTGGGAATAAACTAAAACCGTTGAGCCGGAATTCAGAGCCGTTCCTATATCTGAAGCTCCGGTCCCCCAGGTCATGCCATCATTGGTAGAGGACTTAGTCTGAATGTAATAGCGGGCTGCCGTTGAATCATAATAAGTCCAGGATACCCACAAACGGTTGGTCGATTCTTTCAAAATCGAAGGATAATAATTTTCACCGACGTTGACTATGACCTGAGCCGAACCGACCGACCAGCTTCCGTTGGCAAAAGTCAGCTTGACCATATTCAGAGCTAGAGTTGACTGCACCGTATAAGCCAGATAGAGATTGAAATTAGCATCCATAAAAGCGCTGGCCGGATAATCGGCTGAATTGGTGACAATTGTTGTGGCGGCCGACCAGGTTTCGTAAGGAAAATCCGCCCAGCGAAACACAATCGTATTGGCAGCTTGGGGATAGATTACGATTACTCTTCCGTTGTATGGCCCAGACTTGATTTCGAAAATTTTACTCTGCTCCGGAAAACCGGTGGCATATTGCGAACTGACTGTATCTAGAAGTTTCTGCATTTTTGTTTAATAATTCTTTTTATTTTTTCTATTTTTATGACACTTTTCTCATCCAACATATTTGGTCGGGTGCAGGGACCCGACCCTACCCTGGGTAGCTCTGGGTCCCCGAACCCAGAGCTCAAGCGGTAAAGTTCTATTACCACACCGAATCTAAAATCAGCGAACCTTCTTTAATGATTTTAGCATAAGCCACCGATTCAGAAACCACCGCCTCTTCTAACTTTTGCTCAATCACTTTGTCATACTCAATCATCAAAGGTTGCGATACAACCTCTTCAATGGCAAAGCGATTATCTATTCCGATAATTAAATCTGCCGGAACTTCATCAGAGCGAATCAAAGTCGAACCCAATGGAGAAACCAATTCACCGGTGGACTGGAATTTAAAGCCGGCCAGAGGGTCTTTGAATTCTGCCATGGTCAGAATAGTTTTGATCTTGTCTTTGTGAGCCAAAATCACATTCATCTCAAAGGGGAAAAATTCATTCCAGAAAGTTACCAGATCGGTGTAGCTCAAAGTGCCGGTAACCGCCGTGTTGATAACCGTGGCAGAATTGTTATTTCCGTCTCCGTTGATGATGGTGTTGACAACCAGACCGATTTTGTCTGCCTGCAACCTGTAACCCAAATACCACAGCAAAACCTTAAATTGAGCCGTAGTCCGGTACCTCAAAGCTTTGTAGGAGGCCTGCAAAGTTATTCCATAGTCCGGAATCAAAATAGCATGCTGTTGCTCGGCCACCGAAACTCTGGGTGCTTCAGCCAAATCACCGAGAGGTCTTAAAGAAAGTTTGCTGCTGGAGGGTGTGATATTCACAAAAAACGGCGTATATCTGCTGGTGCTTACTACAGATGAGGAAGCCACGATTCTATCCAGCCCGGTCCGCATTTTCATTCCGTTTCGAACTTCCCTTAGCATAAATTCCGGTAACAGAGCCGGTGCACCTTGATAAAACAGCTCCACAGTTGAAGGACTTTTTCCAGAAACTCGGATATTGTGAACCGCCAACTGCCTTTCAAAAGCATCCAGAGGTGACCCCACTGGGGTTGGGTCATATTCCGGTGTTTCCAGAAGTTCGGTGACGGAAATTCCTTTGCTTTGAGCTTCCAAATAAGTTTCATCGGTAATCTTAATCTCTTTGGCTCTGGATAAATCCACACTGCTGGAAATTGACTTTTCGGCTTGAGCCATCTCCAGCAATCTTTTTCCTAAGGGTAACTCCAATAATTTTTCTAATTCCATTCTAAACTCCTTTCAAATCTGGTTATAAAATTTTTACATCACAATGGTGCAATCCGTGGTTCCATTGACTGCAATCACAGTTCCTCTGGCGATATTACCACCAGCCGGGTCGCTGGCTCCTAAAGCCGGAGCTTGCTTGACTGTACCATTGGCTCCGCCGACTACCCGGTTACCAACCACCGGATTGGTTGTGGTAATAGAAACTGTCATCACTCCTTTAATTTGAACTGTGGCTACCCTTTTTCCGTTTTCTGCATCGGTTAAAGTCAGGTCCACTAACTTTCCTACAAAAACCGAACCATCTGTGCAGGGACCTACCTGATTGCCGGAAGTAATGGTTACTGCCTTGCCGATATCCGCATCTTTTAAATCATCCACTCCGGCGGTTTGCTTGATATTGAAAGTTGCAAACATCGCCCCTAAAGCTTCTAAATTCTGATCTCTAACTCCCATTTTTTACTCCTTTCATGGTGAGCGTAGTCGAACCATTGTAAATTTTTAATTTTTTCTGACATTTATACTCTCTACAATTAATTCCCCATTCCTCAACACTATTGAAGTTGTAGTGAAATTCCCCGAGTAGAAGCAGTCATCCTGAACGAAGTGAAGGATCCCGTAGTTTAATAAAAAAACGAGATTCTTCGTCCCGATTTATCGGGACTCAGAATGACAAATATATTTTATTCTGTTCCCTCTCCTTTAAGGGGAGGGCTAGGGAGGGGTTAGTTGTGGTTGTGGAAATAAAAAAAGCGGTGAGAATGTTCCCACCGCTTAGAAAGAGAATGTACTTTTTCTACAAACAGCACTCTAGAGATTTCACAGGAGCTGGACCACCTTTGAACACTCGATTGACCAGATAAATTATATCTGGCAAAGTAACTGCACTATCCGCGTTAGCATCTCCCCTGCACAAAGGAGTTGGCGCAGGACCTGCTTTAAACACCCGATTGACTAGAAAAACTATATCCGGCAATGTGATGTTCTCATCGGAATTAGCATCCCCTGATTTGGCAATACACGCCAGCTGAACATACTTGATGGTAGCATAATCATAACCAGTTCCATAGATAATGCTCGCACCAGTCACATACACATTCCCACTGTCATCGACAGCTGTTGCGTAAGCCTCATCTCCAGCTCCCTGACCACTGTATCTTCTAATCCAGAGCGTATCTCCAGAAGTTGAATACTTAATAGTAGCGTAATCTAAAAAAAAGTCACTATCGAGGGAAGAACCGGTCACATAGGCATTTCCGCTACTGTCCACTGCCAGAGCCTTGGATTTATCGTAATCATTCCCTGGTCCATTGTATCTTCTGACCCATACTGTATCCCCATTGGGAGCATACTTGATGGTGGCATAATCTTCATTATAAGGATAAACTGAATATTGCGAACTATAACCAGTCACATACACATTTCCACTACCGTCCACTTCCAAAGCTGAAGGATAATCAGAACCAATCCCCGGTCCATTGTATCTTCTTACCCATAGGGTATCTCCGTTCGGGGCAAACTTAATAGTGGCATAATCAATATTGAAAATGTTGACCGCAGTATCGCTGTCAATGGAACCAGTCACATATACATTGCTGCTGTCATCCATAGCTATGTCAATACCTCCGTATTCACTAAGCCATAGAGAGTCTCCATTGGCTGAATACTTTATGGTGCCGCTACCACCAGTCACATAAACATTTCCGCTCCTGTCCACTGCCAGAGCTTCAGCATCATCATACCCATTACCCACTCCATTATATCTTCTGACCCATAAGCTATCTCCGTTAGGAGCATACTTGATGGTGGCATAATCGTAAAACGTTCCGCTTCCCCAGCTTGAACCGGTCACATACACATTCCCGCTGTCATCCAGGGCTAAGGCATAAGCAATATCATTACCATTCCCCGGGCCGTTGTATCTTCTGACCCACAGGGTGTCCCCATTAGGAGCATATTTGATGGTGGCATAGTCAGTATTAGTTCCACTGCCAGAACTGAAACCTGTTACATACACATTGCCGCTGTCGTCTGCCACCAGGGCGAAAGCCCTATCATCACCATTCCCCGGGCCATTGTAGAGTCTGACCCATAAGCTATCTCCGTTAGGAGCATACTTGATGGTGGCATAGTCAGTAGCAGTTCCACTGCCAGAGCTGTAACCGGTAACATAAACATTCCCACTGTTGTCCATGGCCAGAGCTCTAGGCCCATCAGAACCATACCCCGGTCCGTTATATCTTCTCACCCATGCCGTATCCACCTGGGCTATTACGGGCAACGCCGAGAAGAAAACAAATTGTAGGAGAAGAAAAAGTTTGAGTCTTGCCATACTACACCTCCCAAAAATTCTATTTGTATTTTATACGAGGACAATATAATATAGAAAGAACCGTTAAAATTGTCAAGAATTTTCTCAAAACCCACTACCTCTCTTACCCTCTCCTTTAAGGGGAGGGCTAGGGTGGGGTTCACCCCGAGCCCGCCTAAGGCGGGTCGAGGGGTCAGTTGTGAAATTATTAAGCAGTCTCAGAATCACGAAGACACGAAATAATGAGCACGAAGAATTGATTTTTGTTTTTAGGTTTTATTCGTGTTCTTCGTATTTTTCGTGCTTTCGTGTTTCCGAATTTCTTAACTTACCTCTCCCTTATTATGGTGAGCTTGTCGAACTATCCCTCTCCTCAAAGCCGTAGGCGAGGATCCTTTCCTCGCCAAACTTAATTAGGTCGGGAAGCGATCCCGACCTACGAATAATCAATCCCTATCCTTAATCTCTATAAAAAAGCCCTCCCTTTTACAGGGAGAGCCAACCGAGGTGATGAGGCTGAGGTGCACGTGGTGAGCGTAGCCGAACCAGGAAGGTTTACACCCCAATTCATGTAGGAGGTTGGAGGATTCAGGGAGGCATGAGGTAGCTTATAATTCAACTGGTTTTAAAATCATTCACTTTTTTATCCGCCGGAAAATCGCTCAAAATAATTTTAGACCTTCTTTCAAACTGAAACACAGAATCAAACTCTTGCTTAATTTGTTTTTTCAAACCAAGTAAATCTTCAAAAGAAAGTATCTTGGAATTCAGCAATCTTTCCGTAAAATTCAGATAAGACCTGTTCTGTTTTAGAGATCTGATAGCCCCGGCCATCTTTCTAATCTCGTTTTTATAATCCGCCAGAATCTCCTCTGAAAATTTCTGCAACTTCAGCGACTCTCCCAAAATCCGTCTGACTTTTCCCAAGTCCAGAGCCAATTGTTTCAGGTCGACTTTTTCTTTTTTGCCGTTTTGAAATTTCTTTTGATATGCACCCAAAACTTCAACCAACTCTTTTTTATCTTCTTCAACTTTACCAGCCTCTTGGTCATTCTGACCCCGATTTATCGGGGGAAGAATCTCGTTTTTATTCTCTTCCGGATCTGACGAACTCTTGTGATAAAATCCCAGATTCGAAGTAAAAGAAGTATCCGGAATCGCGCCCCGATAAACCAGGGAGGTCTCCAAGACCTTTACAATTTTGCGGTAATTGAAATGGGCCTGTTTTTCCTGCTGATTTTTATCTGAGTAACTGCGGAACGGGATATGCTCGCATTTTCTGATATCTTGCAGACAGATGGAGCACTCCGGCAATTCAAATGAAAATCCAAGCGACCCTTCTTTATAAATCCCGTGGTCAATATTTTCTTTTAAAGAACTTCCCCCTTCAGAATTCTTCAGCCAGTAGAACCAGACCTTTATCCAGGGAGCATTGTCCCGATAAACTAATTCTGCCTTAAAATTTCTGGCCACCGGAAGTTTTTCTTTATTATGTCCGATTAAAACCGGCGAGTCGATGATTAATTGCGCTAGAAGGGGATGCTCTTCTTGTGGAAAACAGCCCCCGTAGGAATTCACTTTATCCGAAATCAGATACATAGCCCGAATAAAGATATCTTCTGCTGTAACCGGGACCGGCGGCTTTATGCGAGCATTGATTAAAGATATCAAATCAGGTGAAACCTGCTCCTCTTTCTCCGCTAATTCTGCCTGAATCTGCCCTAAAAGTTTTTTCATATTATGGTGAGCCAGTCGAACCATTTTTTTCCTTTTCTACCAATTCCTCCTGATTCCTTTACACTATCAAAGTTGTAGTAAAATGACAAAAGACAGTCATTCTGAACCCTTCAATTCTTTCAGGGTAAACGAAGTGAAGGATCTCGTAGTTAAATTCGAGATTCTTCGTCCCGATAAATCGGGACTCAGAATGACCAGGGGGAAAGTTATTACGGAAATAAAAAAGCGGTGAGAATAAACCCACCGCTTCACAAGATAATTTACATTTCTACAAACAGCAGACACCAATTTTTATGGGAGAAGGACCTCCATGAAAAACATAATTAATCAAGTAGAATATGTCCTCTAAATCACCACTTGTTCCAGAGCCATCGACATCCCCGCTGCATAGAGGAGAAGGGGTTGGCGCGCCTTTAAAAATGTAGTTAACTTCGAAAACTATGTCGGTCAGATTTACACTCCCATCTCCATTGGCATCCCCGGCTTTGGCCGGACAGACGGAATACTTGATGGTAGCGTAATCATAATTATAAGGATAAGTCGAACTTTGAGCACTATAACCGGTCACATATACATTCCCACTATCATCCACTGCCAAAGCATTAGCTTGGTCATAGCCATTTCCTGGTCCATTATATCTTCTGACCCACAGAGTGTCTCCGGAAGGAGAATACTTGATGGTAGCGTAGTCAGAAAGAGTGCTACCACCGCCATAGCTAACACCAGTCACATACACATTCCCGCTGCCGTCCACTGCCAATGCATTAGCTTGGTCAGTATTGTTTCCGGGCCCGTTGTATCTTCTGACCCACAGGGTGTCTCCGGCAGGAGAATACTTGATGGTAGCGTAATCATCCACAGAAGCGTCTCCGCCATAGGTATAACCAGTAACATATACATTCCCGCTGTCATCAATATCTAAGTCATTACCTCCGTATGCTCCAAACCATAGAGAGTCTCCACTGGCTGAATATTTAATTGTGCCAGAATTACCAGTCACATACACATACCCGCTGTCGTCCACTGCCAATTCATTAGCTACGTCAAGGCCATTTCCAGGTCCATTATATCTTCTGACCCACAGAGTGTCTCCGGAAGGAGAATACTTGATGGTAGCGTAATCCCAAGCAGTGCTGCCGCCATGGCTAAAACCAGTCACATACACATTCCCACTGTCATCTACCGCCAAGGCAGTGGCTTCGTCCCACTCATCCCCAGGTCCATTATAGTGTGTGACCCACAGAGTATCTCCATTAGAAGCATACTTGATGGTGGCATAATCATAATTTGGAAATATTCCACTCCAACCAGTTACATATACATTCCCACTGTCGTCCACTCCCAAAGCATTAGGTCGATCGTAGCTATTCCCCGGTCCGTTGTATCTTCTGACCCACAGGGTCTCTCCGGCAGATGAATACTTGATGGTGGCGTAATCTTCATAAGTGCCACTGTCCCAGCTATAACCAGTCACATACACATTCCCACTGTAATCCACCGCCAAAGCAACAGCTTCGTCGTAAGTATTTCCCGAGCCATTGTAGCTTCTGGCCCATAAGATGTCGCCGTTAGGAGCATACTTGATGGTGGCATAATCAGTAATGGTTCCACCGCTCCAGCTATGACCAGTCACATACACGTTTCCGCTGTCATCTACCGCCAAAGCACGAGCATTGTCCCCATCATTCCCCGGCCCATTGTAGGTGGCAACCCAGGCTTCATATACCTGCGCCAAGACCGGCAGAGACCAAAAAAATAGAATAGATAACAAAATATATTTTCTCATACTCATTTATGGTGAGTTTATTCACTCTGACTTATCGGAACGAGTCGAACCATTTCTTCAGAAAAAATTTTTGCGCGAGATATAATTTAGTGAAATATTTTCAGAGCTATACCCTCTTACAAACAACAGGATTTAGACTTCACCGGCGCCGGTCCGGATTTGAAAACGTAGTTCACCAGATAGACCAGGTCAGCCAGATTAGGAGTATCTTTAGACCCGTTGGCATCACCCAGACAGAGAGGATCCGGAGCCGTACCACCCTTAAAAACATAGTTCACCAGAAACACAATATCCGTTAAATTAGGGGTAGCACCGGAACCATTGGCATCCCCGGCCACATAAGTGCACTGATATGAATATTTGTACACCGTCTGCCCCACCGCATAAGCTAACTCGTCGCTAAGAAAACGGAACCGATTGACAATGTACCCGAATCCCGCCAGATGCCAGGAAGCTCCGCCATCCGTGGTTTCATAAGTGTCCCCTCCCCAACCCCCCAGCCAACCTACCGTATCGCTGACAAATCCGATCCCCTGAATGTCGTACTGGAAATTCTGAAACAGCTGGTCGCTCCAGGTCAGCCCTCCATCGGTGGTCTTTAGATAGTAAGTCGGTCCCCCTGAAAACTTTTCAATCGAAACATATCCGTTCATCCGGTCCAGAAAATGCAATTTCCAGCACAGCTCACCGACACGATTCCCGGCGTGCCGGGTAGTCCAGGTATTGCCGCCGTCAGCGGTAAAAAGAATGCGGGTGTGCCCGGTTTCGTAATCGGCGCTGGAAGAGCCCACCACAAAACCGGAATCCGGGCTGAAAAAATAGCAGTCAACTAGGGCACCGGCATAGGCCGATAGGTCTATCGAGGTCCAGGTCGCTCCCCGGTCAGTGGTTTTTATCATGCGGGCCGGACCGTAGAAGCGGCCGGAACCGTACATAACCGAGTCGTTCACCACCGAAATTCCGCAAATTCCCTGGGGTTTGGGGTCCGGAATATTGGTGACCAGAGACCAGTTTGCCCCACCGTCGGTAGTGTGGTACAAAACTTGGCTGGCATTGAAGACCGTTCCGACCCACCCTGTCAAAGAATCCATAAATCCCACACTGCGTAGATAGGGGCTCAAGCTGATTTGCAACTGCCAGCTGGCACCCCCGTCCGTGGTCTTCCAGATGCCGTTCCCGTAGCAGCCGGCCGTGTCGCAGGCATCATTGGCCACCACCCAGCCGGTGGTGGGGCTGACAAAAAAGGCATCGTCCATTCTGGAGGCGGTGGGTGCATTGGTCAAAGTCTGCCACTGGGGGTTCTGGGAAAAAGCACTGCTACCTGAAATCACCAGTGACGCCGCCCAAACTACTAACGCAATTTTTTTTATCGAATTCCTCGTATAAACCTCCCAGGTATCCAGGTCCCCGGTTTATTTAAGAGTTTATTGTCAACTTAAAAACTTATTAAATTTACCCACCCTGACACAAATTATTTTTTAGGAAGACTCTTATAAATTTATACAAAAAAACAGCAAAAGTCAAGGTTTTTCTGCGGTCTCCCGGAGATAACCGATACTTAGGTTAATAAACGGCTCACGTATAATCGATACTCCCTATACGGCCGGATTTTGATAACCGTAAAGAGTCTTTCCCAAGATTATAAAGTTCAAAAAGTTAACAAATCCCCCTAAAGTTTTCAGGCCAGTGTCCGAAAACAGATAAAACAGGAAACCAAAGGAGGTAAAATGGTTAGATTGAACAAACTAGCAGTTTTGTTGGTGGCTTTGTTGTGCGTAGGAGTCACCACAGCCATGTCTGCTCCCGGTCCGTCAACGCCTTTTAACCCTGGAAGCCTGATCTTCTCGCTCCAGCTGGCTGAACAGACCGTGACCACCGTGGACACTATTGGTGTCGACCCGGATCAATCGGTCGGGATCTACAGACCCAACCAGCAAGGTTTCAAATTCGGGGTGGGCTATTGCTTCAACCCCCGCTGGGCTGCGAACCTGTCCGCCACTTGGGGATTTTCCAAAGACAACTCCGAGCCGGTGGGAGGACCGCAGCAGAAGATTTCCACTTCATCCCTGTCGTTTCGCTTGGGGATGGATGCGTATTTCCCGATTTCCCACACCTTCAGTATGTATGTGGGACCGGGATTTATGCTCAACCGAGCCCGTTCCACGGTAACTTCAGGCACTTCGGAGATTACCAATCCCTGGACCACCAACTGGACCCTTTCCGGTCACATGGGTTTCGTGGCTAAGGTTTCTCCGGTGGTCGGATTCTACGGCGACGTTGGACAACAGGTCGTGATGGGTTCAGTCACCACTTTGGGTGGCAACAAAACCAGTTGGACCACCTCTCATCCAGAGGCCAACATAGGTGTGGCTTTCTTCATTGACACCCATTCTGGTAGATCTCACAGATAATCACCCATACTCAACATTGGTCAATAATACTACGATGTTGAGTATTGTTGACCATAACTCACAAGCCGGATGAAATTTCTTCTTCGTCCGGCTTTTTTATTTCCTATAAATCAATATTCCCTCCCCTGTAGGGGAGGGTTAGGGTGGGGTAGGTCACGGTCAGGAGACCGTGACCTACCCGAGGAAGTGAACACCTGGGTAGTTTTGGGTCTCCTGACCCAAAACAGAAATTTTAAAAATAAAAAAACGCTGAGAAGAATCCCCCGCCTAGAAAGAGAATCTACTTTGCTACAAACAGCATTCTCCCCTTTTCACGGGTTCCGGACCGGACTTGAAAATGAAATTTATCAGATAGACAATATCGGTCAGCAAAATATTGCCGTTGGCGTTAGCATCTCCGCTGCAGAACGGGTCTGGTTTAGCGCCGGCTTTGAAGAGATAGTTAATTTGGAGCATTATATCAGAGAGGTCAACATTATAGTCGCTATTGACATCCCCTGCCATCGCGGCACAGCCGAACTTATTATACTTGATGGTGACATAATCATAAGAGCTTCCGCTCCAGCTATATCCAGTCACATACACATTCACGCTGTCATCCACGGCCAAGGCATTGGCAATATCAGAGGCATTCCCTGGTCCATTGTATCTTCTGACCCATAAAGTGTCTCCATT
>Ga0326597_10005067_pt1 | contig 18392 bp, 17 predicted proteins | sample RVTome_12_FD_203789 | JGI IMG/M metagenome (GOLD analysis project Ga0326597, IMG submission 203789) | Soil microbial communities from uranium-contaminated site in the Upper Colorado River Basin, Wyoming, United States - RVT100D185 | ecosystem: Environmental > Terrestrial > Soil > Contaminated >... | reverse complement strand
AGCCGATCCCCGCTCATCCCAACCCCCAACTCTCACCCACCAGGTGAAACCCTTAGAATCCAAACCCACAGACAGGAAAAGAAAATTCTCACTATCCGATCAATTAAGCCGGGGAATGAGGCCGCGCTGCGGCCTTTACCCCCTGCCGCCGATTGTGCCAGAATGCTTTCACTTCTAATCAAATCAACCGCCGCCCCGCCGGGGAAGGCCGTCCGCCATCGGGCCGGAACAGGGCCGAAGAAGGGGCATCGAAGGGCCAGAGAAGGGAAACAGACGATGCGCGAAGTTCATACGCTCAACAGCAAGTCAGCGGCCGTCAAGAAACGGCTGGACTACCCCGTGATCGACGCCGACGCCCACGTTCTGGAGTGCGAATGGGCGCTGATGGACTACATCCGCGACATCGGCGGGCCGAAGCTCGCCGCGAAGTTCGAGAAAGGCGGCCGGCCGGGCTACACCTCCTCCCATCGCTCGATGTTCTGGGCGGCGCCGTCCGGCAAGTACACCATCGACCGCGCGACCTGCATGCTGCCCAAGCTCTATGCCGAGCGGCTGGAGGATGCGGGCATCGATTTCGCGGTCGTCTACACCACCTACGGCATCTCCGCGAACCAGGTCCGCGACGACGAGATGCGCCAGGTCCTCGCCCGCTCGCTCAACACGCTCTATGCCGAGATGTTCGACGAGGTGAAGGACCGCATGACGCCGTCCGCCATCATTCCCACCTGGACGCCGGAGGAGGCGATCGCCGAGCTCGAATACGCGGTCAACACGCTCGGCCTCAAGACCGTCACCATCTCCGGCGAGGTGCGCGACGCGGTGCCCGAGGTGGCGGCGGTCGATCCCAAGCTCGGCGCGCTGACCCAGCGCGTCACCTCGATCTGCATGGAGCCGCGCGACGGCAACGATTACGATCCGTTCTGGCAGAGGCTGATCGACCTCAAGGTCCTGCCGGCGGGCCATTCCGGCGCACAGAAGACCCAGCGCCGCCAGTCGCCCAACTGCTATTCCTTCAACCGGCTGGGGACCTTCTCGGTGGGCAACGAGTTCTTCGCCCGCTCGCTGTTCTTCTCGGGCGTCCTGAAGCGCTTCCCGCGGCTCAACGTCGCCTTCCTCGAGGGCGGCGTCGCCTGGGCGTCGCAGCTCTACAACGACCTGATGGAGATCTTCGAGAAGCGCAATCTCGACTGGATCTACGAGCACCAGGATCCCAGCAAGCTCGACGTCGCGCTGATGGAGGAGATGTTCGACCGCTACGGCCACATGGACTACATGAGCAAGGAGAAGTGGCGCGCGTGCCAGGAGCTGCCCCAGTCGCGGATCCACGAGACCCGGCCGATGAACGATTTCGAGGCCGCCGGCGTGACCAGCCGCGAGGAGATCCGCGACCAGTTCGTGCCCAACTTCTACTACGGCGCCGAAGCCGACGACAAGATGACGGCGCTTGCCTTCAACGACAAGCTCAACCATTTCGGCGCCAAGCTGAAGGCGGTCTTCTCCTCCGACATCGGCCACTGGGACGTGCCGGACATGTCGGGCGTCCTGCACGAGGCGTGGGAGATGGTCGAGCACGAGACCATCACCGAGGACGACTTCAAGCTGTTCGTCTTCGAGAACACCGCCGAGATGCACTGCAAGATGAACCCGGACTTCTACAAGGGCACGGCGGTGGAAGACGCCGTCACCAAGCTGATGGCGGGCCGCCAGAAGACCTCGGCCTCCGCAGCCGAATAGCCTGCCGCCTTTTCCTCGATGCCCCGCGGCGTCAGCGCGCGCCGCGGGGTTTTTCTTTCTTGGCGACCGGCGGCCTCATCCTTCGACGAGCTCAGGATAAGGCTCTTTTCCTCAGACCCTCATGGTGAGCCTGTCGAACCATGAAGGGCCGAGGGGATCCCTACTCCATCCCATGGAAGGACGCGGGTTCGCGGCAGCCGAGGCCCGCGGCGTCGGGGTCCAGCGCCGGGTCCCAGAGGCTGCCGTTGAAGCGCCCGCCGGTGACGCCGTCCGAGCGCGCGGAGCAGAGCCAGGTCAGCAGCGGGTTCATGACGTCGGCCGGAAGCAGGGTCTGGCCCGGCTTCTTCTCCCGGTCGGGATCGGAATCGCAGGCCCCGCCGGGCAGCAGCGCGTTGCAGGTCACGCCGGTTCCCTCGAGGTCCCTCGCCCAGATATAGGTCTCCGCGTCGATCGCCGCCTTGGTTACCCCGTAGGGGCTGTTCGCGCGGCCGAAGAAGTTGCGGACCGAGGTGGTGAGGTTGATGATCTTGCCGTGGCCCTGCCCGATGAAATGGGGCGCCACCGTGTAGGCCATGAAGAAGGTGCCGGTGACGTTGACCTCGACCGTTTCCTTGTAGATCCGCGGGTTGGTCTCGAAGAAGGGAAAGGAATTTCCCGAGGGCGGCAGGCCGGGCCCGCGGTGGGGCCGGCGCGCGTTGTTGACCAGCACGTCGATCCGCCCGAAGGCGTCGAGGGTCTCTGCGAGGCAGGCGCGGCAGGTGGCGAGGTCGGTGATGTCGGTCCTGACGGCGTGAGCGCGGCCCGGGCCGGCGACGGCCTCGACCTCGGCGGCCACGGCGCGGAGCGCGTCGAACGCCGGCGAGGCCAAAACCACCCGCGCCCCCTTCTCCGGCAGCCCCAGGCTCATGGCACGGCCCAGGCCGCGGTCCGCGCCGGTCACGATGACGACCCGCCCATCGAGGTCGATATCGGGCAATCGGGAATCAACCATTACGTGCCTGCCTCCGCGTTCGTTATTTGTCTTGTGCAAACCACCGGGACTATACGGCCGGCTTGGCAAAGGGGAAAGAGCGAGGGTATCTTGAGGCCATGCGCACCAATCGTTCCGCGGGCGCCGGGATCGCCGCCCTCGCCGCCCTCTTCCTCGCCGCCGCCTCCCCCTGCGGCGCGGCCGACCGGGCCAGCGTCTCCCTCCTCGTCGAGAACGACAGCTTCGGCGGCACCGACGGGCATTACACCAACGGGCTCAAGGCGAGCTGGCTGTCCCGGACCGACCAGTTCGCCGATTTCAGCCGCCGGCTGGCCCAGGCGATCCCGCTGTTTCCCGCGACCGGCACCCGCCGCGTCGGTTTCGCCGTCGGCCAGAACATGTACACGCCGGCGGACCTCACGATCGCCACGCCGCAGCCCGAGGACCGGCCCTATGCGGGCTGGCTGTACGGGGAGCTCGGCCTCGTGTCCCAGACGGCGGAGCGGCACGATGCGCTGGCGATCTCGCTCGGCGTGATCGGTCCCGCCTCCCAGGCCGAGAATGCGCAGAAATTCTGGCACCGGACCTTCGGCTTCACCAAGCCCCGGGGCTGGGCGCACCAGCTCGACGACGAGCCCGCGCTCAACCTCAGCTATATGCACAGCCGGCGTTACATCACGGAGGACACGGTGCTGTTCGGCCTCGACGCCGATCTCATCCCCCATGTGGGCTTGAGCCTCGGCAACGTCTTCACCTACGGCGCCGCGGGGTTCACGCTCAGGTTCGGCGACGACTTCAAGGGCGATTTCTCGGGCCCCGACCGCATCCGCCCCTCGATGCCCGGCGCCGTGCATTTCGAGCCGCCGGGCGGCGCCTTCGGCTGGTACGTCTTCGCCGGCATCGAGGGCCGCGCCATGGTGCGCAACATCTTCCTCGACGGCAACACCTTCACGGACAGCCACAGCGTGGACAGGAAGTTCTGGGTCGGCGACGCCCAGGTCGGGATCGCGCTGATCTTCCGCTCATTCCGGCTCTCCTACACCCAGGTGCTGCGCACCATCGAGTTCGACGGCCAGGACCACCCCCACAACTTCGGGGCGATCAGCCTGACCGCGAATTTCTGATCGGCGGGAGGGGAAGGGCCGCCTGCTGCGCGATCTCCTTACGCCGCGCGTTGATCGGTGTAGGCGCGGTCGCCCGCCACCACGGTGCGGTGCAGGCAGCGGATGTCGGGCAGACCGTAGCCGCCGACCGCCCGGTGGCAGACGCAGCGGTTGTCCCAGAACACCAGGTCGTGGTCCCGCCACTTGTGCCGGTAATGCCAGCGCCGGCCGCGGTCGGTGATGTAGGAGAAGAGCTCGTCCAGGATGGGGTCGGCCTCCTCCTCGCTCATGCCCTGGATGCCGATGGTGAAGCGCGGGGAACAATAGAGCGCCTTGCGCCCGGTCTCGGGATGGGTCAGCACCAGCGGCTGCAGCACGTCGCCCCGGGTATTCGCCTGCATCTCGTAGAAGTCCTTGGCCCCGGGACGGCCCGGCGAGATGGTGACACGCTTGTTCTTGGTCTTGGAGACGTGGTGGACGCCCAGGCGCCCCTCGATCCGCGCCTTGGTCGCCTCGGGCAGGTCCTCGTAGACCTTGTACATGTTGCAGAACTCGGTATCGCCGCCCTTCGAGGGATGGCGCACCGACTGCAGGATGGTGATCATCGAGGGCACCGTGTGGTGCGAGGAATCCGAGTGCCAGAAATCGCCGCCGTCGACGACGCCGACGGCGGAGCCGTCGGGCCGGATCTCGTTGGAGAGGATCATCACCCGCTCGCTGTCGGCATGGGTGTGCTGGACGTTGTCGGGGATCTCGAGCGCGCCCCACGCGCTCGAGAACGCCACCTGCTGCAAGGGGCCCAGGTGCTGGTCGCGGATGACCAGGACCTGGTAGGCGAGGAAGGCCTCGTGCAGGGCGGACCTGGTTTGCTCGTCCATCGGGACCGCGAGGTCGACCCCGGTGACCTCCGCGCCCATGACATTGGATACGGGCGTGACTTTCATGGCCGGTGCTTCTCCGCTCAAGAACATTCGATGTCTAATAATAGGTCCCGTCGCCGTTCCGGTCAAACGGCGCCGCGGGCGGGCGCCGGAGGCAGCCAACCACCTTGCCTTGCTCTTCGACGCACAGCATTTGTGGTCAGCCAGTAGCGCTGTGTTTTTCTACGCTGCGCGCATTTGATACAAACGCAGGCGCAGTTGCTTCTCTACTTCTATGATCGCAAAAAGCATGGCGCCGATGCCGACGACAAGGATCCCATCTGCAAATGGCACGGCGACAGTGGAGAACAGTTTCTGTAACGGCGGCAGATAGGTAATGGCAAACTGCGCCACGGTTACGATGATGACGGTCGTCCAGACGACCTTGGTGCCCTTCACCGCTTCCCATTTAAGCGATGTGTCGTAGATATTCCTGATAAAAAACAGATGGAATATCTCCATGACGACCAGTGTGTTTAGGGCGATGGTGCGCGCCAGTTCGACGGAATATCCTTTGTCAACCGCATAGGCATACACGCCGAAAACGCCGCCGAGAAACAGGACCGATACAAGAACGATATGCCATGCCAGTTCTCCTTTAAAAATCGGTTCGTTCCTCGGACGTGGCGGACGGTGCATGGTGTCGGTCTCTGTCGGCTCAAACGCCAGTGCGATGCCGAGCGTCGTGGCCGTGATCAGGTTGATCCAGAGTATCTGTATTGGCGTGACCGGCAGGGTCATGCCGAAAAGCAACGCCACGATGATGGTCATGGCTTCGCCAGCGTTCGTCGGCAACGTCCAACTTATGACCTTCTTGATATTGTCGTATACTGTTCGCCCCTGTCGAACGGCAGCCACGATCGAGGCGAAGTTATCATCTGCAAGGACGAGCTCGGCAGCCTCTTTCGCTGCCTCGCTGCCTTTGAGACCCATCGCTATTCCCGCGTCGGCACGCTTGAGCGCGGGTGCGTCATTAACGCCGTCCCCAGTCATAGCGACAGTCATCCCGTGGGCCTGGAGCGCCATAACGAGCAGTAGTTTGTGCTGGGGGCTGGTACGGGCAAATATGTCCGTATCAAGAACGGCTGCAGCCAACGCCGGGGCGTCCATATCGTCAAGATCGGCACCGGTAAGGACCTTATCAGGGTCTTTCAGGCCGATCTGTTTTCCGATCGCCGCGGCCGTGCCCCTGTGATCGCCCGTGATCATCTTTACGCGTATTCCCGCGCCGTGACATTCCGCTATCGCCTCAACCGCTTCGGGGCGCGGAGGATCAATCAGTCCCACCAAACCGACCATTATCAACCCGCGCTTGACATCGGAGAATTCGAGGACTGTGTGATCAGTTGGTACAGGTTTGATGGCGATGGCGAGCACGCGTTGACCTTTCGTGGCAACGCTCTCCGCCTTTTCGTGCCAGTATCCCTGGTCAAATGGCTCGGTGCTATCGGAAGCCGTGCGTTGCTCACTGCACATTGAGAAGAGTTGTTCGGGCGCTCCTTTCACGGAAATGAATGCATGATCTTCGTGGTCATGATTGAGCGTGGCCATAAAACGGTGCTCGGCGTCGAAGGGGATAGCGTCAGTTCGGGTCCATGCGCCAAGTTCCTTGCGGACATCGATACCGACCTTTCCGGACAGCGCAAGAAGCGCGCCCTCCATAGGATCTCCTTCAACGGTCCACACTCCTTCGCGTTCATGCAGTGACGCGTCACTGCATAAAGCGGCCGATCGGCCGAGTTCCTCCAAAATGGCGTGTTCCCTAACGCTAACCGCAACGTCATCGAGTTTGATCACGCCTTTAGGCTCGTATCCTGTCCCCTCCAGCGAAAAGACATCCGCTTCCGTCACGACGGAAGCCACCATCATTTCATTGCGCGTCAATGTGCCGGTCTTATCCGTGCAGATGACCGATACCGACCCCAGCGTCTCGATGGCGGGCAACCGCCGCACAATGGCGTTATGTCGCGCCATCGCCTGAACACCGACCGCAAGCGTGATCGTCAAAACGGCAGGCAGGCCCTCGGGTATGGCGGCGACCGAAAGCCCGACCACAGCCATGAACATCTCAGAAAATTCGAAATGCGCTACGAAATATCCGAAGACTAAGAGTATTACCGCGATCAGAAGGATAAGGACGGTCAGCCACTGCGCGAACACATTTATCTGCCTGAGCAGCGGCGTCGTCAGTGTTTGGACAGTGGAGAGCATGCCGCTGATACAGCCGATCTCTGTGTCCATTCCGGTAGCGACGATAACACCGCGACCGAGCCCACTGGTCACGAGGGTCCCGCTGTAGGCCATGGATGCTCTGTCACCGAGAAGTGCGCTCGCCGCAACGATCTTCGTTTGCTTTTCTACAGGCACTGACTCGCCGGTGAGAATCGCTTCCTGAATCTGAATGCTATTGACCTGAATAAGCCGCAGGTCGGCCGGCACCTTGTCACCGGCCTCAAGCAGCACGATATCGCCGGGCACCAGCGTTTCGCCCTCGATTGTATGCCGCGTCCCGTCACGCATGGCCGATGCCTTGAGGGCGAGCATGCTACGGATGGCATCCATCGCCTTTTCCGCCTTGCCTTCCTGCACGAAGCCGATCACTGCATTGGCGACAACAACAGCCAGAATCACCAGGGTGTCGGCGAGATGGCCCAGCAAAGCCGTGATGGCAGCGGAACCGAGAAGCACATAGATCAGCACGTTGTGGAATTGCAGTATAAATCGAACCAGAGCGCTTCGTTTTCCGACCTCAGGCAGGCGGTTCGGCCCGTAGGTCTGCAGCCGTGCCGCAGCTTCATCGCAGGTGAGGCCGTGCGTATCCGCGTGCAAAATATTTAGCACGTCGTCAACAAGCATATTATGCCAGAGTTTTTCGGTTTTATTTTTAATTTCTTTAATCATCCAAGAACTCTATGGATTTTGATTAGTTTAATACTGGCTCTGATTACTGTAAGCAGGGTCTCTCACAAACCCTATAGACAGATTTTGAACAGCCTCACGCGTGTGATTTGACGTTTGAATTCCGCGATCGCCTGCTATGGGTCGGACAAGGAGTGCCCGCTTGCACATGCCTGCTTTGTGATTCTGCCGACAGTAGAAATATGGGCTATCTTCCGAGACGAAGATAGTGGACGCAAGGCGGGGGCCTGATTTGCCAGCAAGCCGGGCCCCAACCGGGCTTAGGTCCCGGCGAACACCTGGATAGATGGACGCCGCCGGGCAGCGGACAAGGGGAGGAGAACGTGGGTGAGACGGTTGCGCTGATCGGCGTCGGCAAGATGGGCCGCGCCCTGCTTCACAGGCTGAAGGCCGAGGGGCACGAGGTCCGGGCCTACGACATCGCCGAGGAACCCATGCGAACCGCGCGCGAGCTCGGGGCGGTGCCCGCGGCCTCCTCGGCCGAGGCCGCGAAAGGGGCCGCCATCGTCCACGTCTTCGTCTGCGAAGACGGAGAAGTCCTGGACGCCACCATGAGGCCGGCCGGCGTCATCGAGGGGGCGGCGCTCTGCACGCTGCTGATCCTGCACAGTACCATCTTGCCCGCGACGACGTTTCTGGTTGGCGAGGCCGCCAAGGCGCGAGAGATCGACGTGATCGATGCCTGCGTCACCTCGGTCCCCCGGCGCCTTCAGGCGGGCCAAGGAATCTTTCTGGTGGGCGGGCCCAATGACCAGGTGGCCCGGGCGCGAGCGCACCTACTGCCGCTCGGCCGCGAGGTCCACCATTTCGGGCCGCTCGGCGCCGGCAACACCGCCAAGATCGCCAAGAACCTGACCAACGGGGTTGAGCGCGTGATGTGGGCCGAGGTCGCCATGATCGTCGAGGCCGCGGGGCTGGATGCGCGCCAGTTCTTCGACATGGCCAAGGCGGCGAGCCACGGCGCCATGATCGAGGATTGGGAACGTGTGGTGCGGATCGGCGACGGCCCGGCCTTGCCCCAGCGCGCCGGAGGCCTGTTCAACAAGGACATCCAGCACGCCGCCCGGCTCGCCGCCGATGTCGGCGTGGCGGCGCCGGTCACCCGTGCCGCCGCCGAGGAAGCGCTGCAATGGGTCAAGGAATGGGGGAAGGAAACGGCGGCGGAAACTCACTAGGCGGTCCCTGCCTTCCCGGCCACCGGCCGGCCCACGACCCCTCAGTGCATCGCCGCGCCGCCGTCCACCACCATGGTCTGGCCGGTCATGAAGTCGCTCTCGCCCGAGGCCAGGAACACCAGCGCCCCGGTCAGGTCCTCGGGCCTCTCGTGGCGCTTGAAGCAGCGCGTGTCGGGGGTGGCCGAGTTCTCGTAATCCTGCCGCCCCACGAGCGCCTCCGAGAGCGTCATTCCCGGCGCGATGGCGTTGACGCAGATGTTGTCGTCGCCGAGCTCGCGCGCCATCACCCGGGTCATGGCGATCACCGCGCCCTTGGAGGCGACGTAATGGCAGAGCCCGGTCGAGCCCTTGAACACGGTCCCCGAGGCGATGTTGATGATCTTGCCGTAGCGCCGCTTGCGCATGTCGGGCACCACCGCCTTGACGCATTCGAAGACGCCCCGGGTGTTGACGGTCATCACCCTGTCCCAGTCGGCGGAGGAGATGTCCATGAAGTGGCCGCGCTCTAGATCGGCGAAGACGGCGGCATTGTTGACCAGCACGTCGACCTTGCCGAACCGGGCGATGGTCTCGGCCACCATCGCCGCCACGGCGCCGGGCTCGGTCACGTCGGCGGCGAGCCCGATGGCCTCGCCGCCCTGCTTGCGGATGATGTCGACGGTGCGCGCGGTATCGCGGATGTCGGTGGCGCAGACCCTGGCCCCTTCGGCGGCGAGCGCCTTGGCGTAGGCGACGCCGATGCCCCGCCCCGCCCCGGTGACGATGGCCACCCTGTCTTCCAGTCTCGGCACGGCTTTTTCCCCTTTGATCCTGTCAGGCGGACGAATATAACCGATCCCGACAATAACAAACCAAGGGAGTTCTACATCATGGCCAAGCCCAAGGTGTTCGTCTTCGCGCCCATACGGGAATCGGAAGAATGGCAGCAGACCTTCGAGGACGCCGGCTGCGAGCTGGTCCTCGGCAACGCCGACTGGCACAACCCGCAGGGCAACAACGAAGAAGAGATGATGGAAATGGCCAAGGGCGCGGTCGCCATGATGGGCACCTCCATCCGCTCCAGCCCGATCACGGGGAACATCATGGACGCCGCCGGTCCGGAGCTGCGCATCATCGCCAAGTGCACCATCGGCGTCGACGACGTGGACATCGCGGGCGCCACGTCCCGGAACATCCTGGTCACCCACGCGCCGACGGAGTCGAACTGGGGCGGCGTGGCCGAGGGCACCATCGCCATGATCCTGACGATCCTCAAGAAGGCGCGTGAGCGCGACCGCACCATGAAGGAAGGGACCTGGCGCCTGCCGGAGCTCCAGGGGCTCTACCTCGGCTCCCGCGAGCAGGACGACTACCCCGGCATGACGGTGGGCATCGTCGGATTGGGGCGCATCGGCAGCCGGGTGACGAAGCTCTTGAAGCCCTGGGGCTGCCCGATCATCGCCTGCGACCCCTATGTCCCGGAATCCCATTTCGCCGAGCTGGGCGTGGAATGGGTCGATTACGGCGAGCTCCTGAGGCGGGCCGAGATCATCACCTTCCACGTGACGCTCACGCCCGAAACGCGCCAGATGTTCAACGCCGAGGCGGTCGCCAAGACCCAGGAAGGCGTCATCCTGATCAACGATTCCCGCGGCCAGGTGGTGAACGGCGATGCGCTCTGCGACGGCCTCGAATCGGGCCACATCGCGGCGGCGGCGCTCGACGTGTTCGAGGACGAGCCGGTCGATCCCGACGCGCGCATCCTCAAGATGGGGGACAAGGTGCTGCTCTCGCCGCACATGGTGTCGTCCAACCTGCGCGGCGGCCTGCACCCGGGCCTGATCTGGGCGACCAAGTGCGTGCTCAACGCGCTCAGCGGGGTCACGCCCGAAGCCGTCTTCAACAAGGACGTGATCCCGACCTGGGAACAGCGCTACAAGGCGAAGAACATCCTCAACTGAGGCGAAGCCCCCGCCGGCCCGCCGGCGGGGGCGCTACGCCGCCTCGGGCCGCGCGCGCAGCATGCGGTAGATCCAATAGGCGGCCAGCGCCGCGATCACGTGCTTGAGCGTGTGGCCGGAGACGGTGCCGCCGGTCAGGGCGAAGACGGGGCGGTCGAGCTGCTCGACGACGATCGCCGCCGCGTAGAGCGCCAGCGCCGTGAGGACGGCGCGCTTCTGCCGGAACGGGCTTTCGAATCCCGCGGCGAGCAGCAGGGCGGAGGAAAACACGACGCCCTGCAGCACGAAATAGAGCCTCAGATCGTCGAACGCGTGCCAATAGAGAACCATGCCGATCCCCGCGACCAGGGCCGGGACCAGGAGGTTCCTTTCCAGGCGCGCGTCAACGTGCTCGCTCCACAGCGCGACGAAGAGCGCCATGAAGGCCACCATCATCGCGGCCCGGTCCCACACCAGTGTGCCGTTGCCGGGCGCCCAGTGGTAATAGGCCGAGCCGAAGGCGATCAGCACGACGCCGGCGAAGAAGACCGTCCAGGCGAGACGCGCGCCGGCCGGGCGGCGGAGGAGGCAGTGCCGCAGGCCGACGGCCCCCACCAGGAGGAAGGCGAGGTTGGAGCAAACGTCGGCGAAATTGGGGATGCCGAGCCAGGCCCGGCGGTCCGCGAAGTCGTGATAGGCGAGCGACTGCGGCAGCGGATCGAACAACAGGTAGGCCGCCACCACGGCCACGACCGGAAGGGCGCAGAGTGCCAGGTGCCAGGGTCCCCATTTCCCGGTCAACGGCGGACGCCCCTCGCCATCGCGGCTAGTCGATCCCGCCGGCCTCGAGCGCTTCGCGAAGCGTCTCGAGATCGAGCCAGCGGGATTCGGCCTGCTCCAGCTCCGCCTTGGCCTCCTCGAGACGGGCGGCGGTGCAGGCGAAGCCGTCCGGGTCCTTGGTGAAGAAATCGGGCGCGGCGAGGCGCTGGTTGAGCCCGGCGACCTCCGCTTCCAGGCCCGTCATGCGACCGGGCAGCTGATCCAGCTCGCGCTGGTCCTTGTAGCTGAGCTTCCTCGGCGCCTGATCGCGCAGGCGCGCGGGCCTGGGCTCCCGGGCCTCACCCTTGGCGGGACGCCCGGCGCCCGCCGCCGCCGCCCGGCTCCCGCCCGACTTGCGCTGGGCGAGGTAATCGCGGTAGCCGCCGATGTATTCGGCGACCCGGCCGCCGCCCTCCAGGACGATCAGGCTGGTCACCAGCTTGTCTATGAAATCGCGGTCGTGGCTGACCAGGACCAGGGTGCCGTCGTAGGCGTCCAGCGTCTCGAGCAGGCGGTCGAGGGTGTCCATGTCGAGGTCGTTGGTCGGCTCGTCCAGAACCAGCAGGTTCGCGGGCCTGGCCAGCACCTTGGCGAGCATCAGCCGGTTGCGCTGGCCCCCCGAAAGGGTGCCGATCGAGCTTTTCGCGTCGTCCTCGTCGAACATGAACTCCTTCAGGTAACCCACCACATGGCGCAGATGGCCGCGCACGTTGACCTGGTCGCCGCCGTCGGGGCAGAGGAAGCGCCAGGGCGTTCCCGCCCCCTCGATGTCCCTCCGGGTCTGGTCGAAATAGGAGATCTCCGTGCGCCGGCCGAGCCGCACGCGGCCGCTGTCCGGCTCGGTCTCCCCCAGCAGCAGGCGCAGCAGGGTGGTCTTGCCCGAGCCGTTCGGGCCGAGCAGGCCGACGCGGTCTCCGCGCATGATGCGGGTGGTAAAATCGGAGACGATGGGGATCTCGGTTCTGTCGGCCGCGTTGAAGCTCTTGGAGACGCGGTAGAGATCCGCGACCATCTGGCTGGCGGGCGGCCCCTCCCCCGCGGCCATGCCCACCGACGAGCGCCCGACCTGGCGCTGACGCCGGGCTTCGCGCATCTCCTCGAGCTTCCTGAGCCGTCCCTGGTTGCGCCGGCGCCTGGCGGTGACGCCGCGGTGGAGCCAGTGGGTCTCGCGGTCGATCTTCTTGTTGAGCCGTTCCGCCGCCTTGATCTCCGCCGCCAGGACGTCTTCCGACCACGCCTCGAAGCCCGAGAAAGGCCCGGTCATCATCAGGAGACTGCGGCGCTGCAGCCACAGGGTCGCGTTGGAGACGGCCTCGAGGAAGCTGCGGTCGTGGCTGATCACCAGCACCGTGCCGGGGAAGGCCGCGAGCGTCGATTCAAGCGCCTCGATGGCCGCGAGGTCGAGGTGGTTGGTCGGCTCGTCCAGCAACAGCACGTCGGGCTCCCTGGCAAGCGCGCGGGCGAGTGCCGCGCGGCGGTTCTCGCCGCCCGAGAGAGTCCCGCCGACGAGGCTGGGGTCGAGGCCCGCCTTGATCAGGGCCTCCTCCGCCCGGTGGAGCTCGAGCGGGGCCTTGGCCGCCCGCACGCCGTCCCGCGTCTCGTCGGGACGGCGGACGAACTCGATCAGGCTCTCCCCCGCGGGCACCGCGAGTTCCTGGGGGACCCAGGCGATGGTTGTGCCGGGCTGCACGAAGCGCTCGCCGGCATCGACGTCGATGATGCCGGCAAGACATCGGAGCAGGGTCGACTTTCCCGTGCCGTTGGATCCCACTAGGGCGACGCGCTGGCCGCGGCCGAGATGCAGGCTCAGATTCTCGAACAGCAGCTTGTCGCCGAAGGCCAGGCGTGCGTTGCGGAGCGCGAGGATGGGCGGGGCGGAGGACATGATCAGGGAGCGGAGGCTAAACCAAATCGCCGCCTGGATGAACCGTCCGTTGGCGGCCCGCGGCGGTCCCTGAGACGAGGGTGACAAGAAACCCCGGCCCAAGGTCAGGGTCTATCGGGGGGCGCAAAACTTTTTGGGCCATGCCTTACCTGGCCTGACCGGGACTCTCACGTTCCGCCGGCGCCCCCACCCCGCGGTGGGCGCCGGATGGGGATCAGCTGCCGGTGGTGTTGGCGTTGGCGAGGCTGTCCCTGATGGTCGTGAATGTGGTGTTCAGCTCGCCCCCCACGAGGGTGATCGCGGCGATAATGGCCACGGCGATCAGCGCGGCGATCAGACCGTATTCGATGGCCGTGACGCCGTCCTGGCGATCCCGCAGGGATTGCAAGCAAATCAACAAGTTAACCAACATACCGTCCTCCCGGTACAAATACATACTCTGTGCAGCCGGTAGCACAGATTCGAATGGTTGAAAATATGTAAAATGCATGCCATTTCAGGCTGATGTGTAAACTTTTTGATACAGCCCCTTCACATCCCGGCCGCGGGGGAACCGTTGCCGCCCTCACGGCCCCTGCTTGCCCATGGCGTCACCGGGGGGCCGGGCCACCGCCGAATCGACGAGGTCGGCGATCCTGGGGTCGGTCAGTTTCATCTTCAGAACATCCAGCACCACCCCTCCGGCCGTGGTCTTTTCCGCGGTGACGATGACCTCGTCCTCGGCGATCACGCCCAGGTCCACATGCCGGTCGGGAAGGATCACCACGGCCCTGGCGCCGATCTTGACCACCACCTGGCCCCGTCGCGGCGCGAGCTCCGCCGCCCACCGCCTGAGGTCGGCGTAGAACGGGTCCTCGCGCCAGGCCTCCGCCCGCCCGGTCTCCACATAGGCATTCAACCGGTTGCGCGAGCGGTCGAAGGAAAGGACGATCCGAGAGAGCTTCGGATACCAATAGTCCGCCAGGCCGTCCTCGAGCAGATATTCGCAATAGTAGCGCCGGCATTCGCCGGGCCGCGTCTCGTAGATGCGGCAGGCCACTCCCGGATCGCAATGGGGGCACTCCTCGCCTTTCGGCTTGCCGATCTCCTCGATGGCGAGCAGCTTGCAGCACAGCGTGCAGGCGCCGCATTCCCGGCCCGCTGCCACGCGTGTCACTGTGGTCTCCCCCGCCATGATAGATCCGCGCGCCCCTCCTCCGATCCGGTTCGGTGAATCCTACCCCATGGGCGAAGCGCGAGGAAGCCGGTTGGCTTCCGGTCCCGGCGCCGTTGCCACGCGGCCGGCGATCGGCTTATTGGCGGCACATCGCCAAACGTCTAGAATGACGCCAGACCTCAAAGGCCGCCGCCCGGGCGGGCCGGCGCCCTGAATGGACGGGAGCCAAGGACAACATGAGCCTCAGAATCGTCGATGCCGACGCCCACGTTATCGAAACGCCCAAGACCTTTTCCTACCTGCGCGGTGACGAGGAGAAATACCGCCCCGTGCTCCTAGCGCCCGAGGGGACCGACGAGATCGAAACCCAGACGGGCATACGCAACAAGCAATACTGGCTGATCGACGGCGCGGTGTGGAGCGGTACCCGCAACCAGGACTACACCGACGTGAGCGCGGGAAGGCGCGAAATGACGGACATCGCGGGCCGGCTCGCCCACATGGACGAGATGGGCGTCGACGTCCAGGTGCTCTATCCCACCTTCTTCCTGAGCGGCAAGACCGACGATCCCGACTGGGACTGCGCGCTCGGGCGCAGCTACAACCGCTGGCTCGCCGAGATCTGGAAACAGAGTGACAACCGCCTGCGCTGGGCCGCGATCCCGCCGCTCCGGGACATGAGCAAGCTCCGCGACGAGCTCACCTTCTGCAGGGAGAACGGTGCCTGCGGCATCTTCCTGGTGGGGATCGAGGACGGCAAGGAGCTCGACGACCCCTATTTCTACCCGCTCTGGGAACTGGCGCAGGAGCTCGATCTCGCCGCCTGCATCCATTCGGGCAATCATTGCAGCACCTATATGGGGCTGTTCAAGAACGCCTCTACCCGGTTCATGTCCAACCGCTCGCCGGGGATCGGCGCCTTCCACTCCCTGATCATGCGCGACATCCCCCAGAAGTTCCCGGGCGTGCGCTGGGGATTCGTCGAGTTTTCGGCCTCGTGGCTTCCCTACGCCATCAATTACACCGAGCTCAGCTACTGGAAGAACCGCAACGACCCGGATTGGCGCTCGACCGATATCCTCAAGCGCAACAACATCTACGTCGCCTGCCAGGTCACCGACGACCTGCCCTACATCATCGGCCAGGTCGGCGAGGACAACCTGGTGATCGGCACCGATTACGGCCATCACGATCAGGCGACGGAGATCGACGCCATCCGCAAGCTCAACAACGACGGCATCCTGCCGAGCCATGTCGTGGACAAGATTCTCGACAGCAACGCACGCGCGCTCTACGGGCTCGACTGACGTGCTGGCGGATGCCCGGCGCCCGTCGCGGGCGGTGATTAAGTCCTTGCAATCGGAGCCGTCACGGACCATATATCCGGCGTGACGGCCCCACAGCCGGTTTAGAGAATGTGAGCGCCTTAGGGCGATTGAAACCTTTTCCTGAATTTGTTGTGCGATCTTCACCCCAGGCGCAGCGGCGTCCCGGGCTCGACCCACTTATGGAATCAAGACTATGACCAAAGGTACCGTAAAATTCTTCAACGTGACGCGCGGCTTCGGCTTCATCTCCCCGAAGGACGGATCCAAGGACGTGTTCGTCCATATCTCCGCCGTCGAGCAATCCGGCCTCGCCCGGCTCGATGAGGGTCAGGTTGTCGGCTTCGACATCGTCCCCGATGCCCGCGGCCCGAAGGCCGTGAACCTCGTCGCCGAGTAAGCCCCGCCGGCTTCTCAAGGAAGAAGGGCCGCCCGCAAAGGCGGCCCTTTCGTTCAATTTTCACATCGTGACGCCGCCTGCAGGCGGCTCCGGCCCGAGTAGCGGTCGAATCACAGGAGAATAGCCCTATGGCGAGAAAGCCGAACTACAAGTTCGAAAAACTCGAGCGCGAGCGCCAGAAAGCGGCCAAGAAAGCGGCCAAACAGAAAGCGAAACAGGAGACCGAGCCGCAGAAGGACGAAGACGCCGGAGCCGCGCCCTCCCGGTGACCGCTTCCGGTCGCCGGTTCCGGGTTCTCTGACCCGGAGCCCGGAACCAGGACCGCCCCGGGGCAGCCCCGGCGGCGGCTAGCCTTGTTCGGCGAGGACTTCGACGAGCTCGATCTCGAAAACCAGATCCTCGCCCGCCAGCGGATGGTTACCGTCCAGCGTGACCGTGTCGTCATTCAACTCGATCACGGTGAAGATGATCTGCTGTCCTTCGGAAGTCGAGGCCTGAAGCTTGGTGCCGACGCTCAGGTCGACGCTATCGTCGATCAGCGCACGCTCGACGGTCTTGATGGCTTCGGGACGATGGGGACCGAAGGCATCCCCCGCCGCGATTTCCACCGTCGCGGTCTCCCCGATGGACATGCCCACCACCGACCGTTCGAGATCGGGAAGGGTCGCATTCTCGCCGACCTTGAAGCGGAGCGGCGCCTCTCCTTGGGACGAGCTGAACACCGTCCCATCCTTGAGCTTGGCTTGATAATGAATGCCGACGGTATCGCCGACCCTGGCGTCAGCCATGGCGTGTCTCCTTTCTTCCCAGAGCAATAAGCCGACTGGTCGATCTGGCGACATGCCTCATCTTGGCGGGCCGACAGAAAGCTGGCCGCAACATTCCGGCCCGACTTCAATCTCGTGGGGCAGCCTATCAGGACGCGATGGCGATGGCAAATTGACCCGCCCGGGGGTAGTGTCCTAATTTGAAGGTTCAGGAAGTTGGCGTTCGGGTTTTGTCATTAGCCTTGCGTAGTGCTCTCTTTGCTAGGCGACCTACGTGATCCAGATCCTCTTTCATCGCCCTCACGTACTCGTCAATTTCCCCTTCTGTCATGAGTTGGGGGGTCAATTGAAGCCAACCATCCTCCCCTGTTGTCCAACTTTTGGGGCATATGTGGACAATCGCGTTGAATGGCATTTCACCCGTTTGGGGAGCAAGAAGTTTGTAGGTAAATGTTCCAATGGTCATAGACAGTGTTTCCCTTAGTCAGAGGTTCGTTCTACCAATTCCTCAATTGACCACAGACAGTCACTGACACCAGCCGCCATAGCGGGCGTCATCCGTAAGGTTCGATGCATCCGCACGAAATTGTAGTGTGCGAAGTGGAGCGATACCGCCGCCTGCAAATTCTCCAGCTTCTTGGAGAAAGCGTTGGTCAGGCGAGTGAACCGGCGCATGCTCATTCGCATGCTCAAGTTTTGACGTTCAATGATAGACGTTGAAATGTGCGCCTGATCGGGGTTGCCAGCTACCACGGTCTTTTCCTGTTTCACGACCTTAGGTGGGCTGTATCGGCCCGGGCCAATGGGTTCAGCTTCGTAAAATTTAACCGCTTGCCCGTAATCGACACTGGCACCGAAGGCCCGCTCGACAGCATCAACGTAGGTGTTCAGCGCATCACTCGAAAGCTGGACGCGATTGGAAAGCCGTTCCGATAGATCGCCCATGAAGGCAACGGCATGGGCGCGGGTGCGCTTGCCGACCCTGTAGGTGGGAACCAGCTTGGTATCGGGGTCAATCGCCACGAAGGTCCAGATGTCACCTACGCGGGTGCGGTCATCCTGCGGCGTAACCCATCGCTGCTTCTTCTGAACGTAGGACCAGATTTCATCAACCTGGATACGCTCGCAATTCAGGTCGCGCATGTGCTTGTCCATAATCTCCGCGCATCCCTGTGAGGTGGTCCCACCTATTCGGACAGTCTGGCAGCCAAGTTAAGGTGTATTCCGCTGTCTGATCACGCTGCCAGAATCCTGTTTATCATGCCTTGTGGAAGTTGTTGAGCCTGTGGGGATGTGGGCA
>Ga0326597_10005066_pt1 | contig 18393 bp, 20 predicted proteins | sample RVTome_12_FD_203789 | JGI IMG/M metagenome (GOLD analysis project Ga0326597, IMG submission 203789) | Soil microbial communities from uranium-contaminated site in the Upper Colorado River Basin, Wyoming, United States - RVT100D185 | ecosystem: Environmental > Terrestrial > Soil > Contaminated >... | reverse complement strand
CGACTGACAATAGAGGCCGATAGAAAAGAGTTATTGGATGGCAAAGTTTCTGAGCTGACCAACTTTTTGGAGAAGAATAATTAAAGCAGGCCGGTTTTCTTTTTGACTTCGGCCATAGTATCTTCGGCAACTCGTTGAGCTCTTTTGGCTCCCAGCTTGAGGGCCTCTCTGACAAAGACTTTTCTGGAATTTAATTTATCTCTTTTAATTCTGAACTCACCCAGCTTTTCTATTAAAAGATCAGCCAGGGCTTTTTTGAATTCAGCGTAGCCTTTTTTCTCAAATTTCTTTTCCGCCTCTTTAATGGTTTTGCCTGAAAAAAGACTGTAAATTGTCAAAAGGTTGGAGATGGCCGGTTTTCTTTTCTCGTCATATTTAATCTTCTTTCCGCTGTCGGTTGTTGCCGACATTATTTTCTTTTTAATGTTTTCAGGAGTTTCAAAGATGGAGATGTATCCGGCCGGATTACTGTCTGATTTAGACATTTTTTTCCTCGGATCGGTCAAAGACATAATCTTTGAACCGGTTTTGGCCAAAAGCTCCTTTGGCTCTTTGAAGGTTTGTCCGAACCGGCTGTTGAACTTTCTGGCAATGGTTCTGGTTAGTTCAATGTGCTGGACTTGGTCAGCGCCCACCGGGACGGTGTCTGCCCGATAAAGCAGGATGTCAGCGGCTTGCAAGACCGGATAGGTCAGCAGGCCAGCATTGATATTGTTCTTGTTTTGCCGAGATTTGTCTTTGAACTGAGTCATTCTCTCAAGTTCTCCGACCGGGGTGATGGTGCTAAAAATCCAGGCCAGCTCGGCATGCTCTTTGACTTGCGACTGGACAAAGAAGATGCTCTTTTGCGGGTCAATGCCCAGAGCCAGATAGGTGATAGCGGAATCCAGAACATTGTTCTTTAGTTCATTCTTGTCGTAGCTGGTGGTTAGAGCGTGAAGATCAACGATCAAAAAGACGCACTCTTCTCCCTTTTCCTGCAAAGCCACCCATTGAGAAATAGCGCCAAGCCAGTTGCCGATATGGATGTCTCCCGTTGGTTGAAGGCCTGATAAGATCATACTTCTATCAGAACGACTAGGATAATAGGGCTTCTTTGGGTTTTGCTAAACAGGAATTGGCCGATTTTTTTTCTGATGTTTTCTTTAACATTATTCCAGTTGACCGCTCCGCTGTCATGAGCTTCATTGATTATCTTCACCACTTTTCTTCTAGTCTGAGCCAATAGTTCCCTTGATTCTCTCAGATAGATAAATCCTCTAGATATTATATCAGGCGAGTTCTTAACCTGACCAGTTTTTTTATCCACAGCGGCAACAATGATAAACATTCCTTCGTCTGACAGTTTCTGCCTGTCCTTTAGAACAATCTCTCCGACATCTCCGACACCGGAGCCGTCCACATAGATGTCTTCCACATTGGCTTTCTTATCGCTGACTGAAATTTCTTTACTGTTGACCGAGATAATGGAACCGTTATCAGGAACGATGACATCCTTTTCCTTGTATCCCAGATTGTAAGCGATCTTGGCCGCTTCTTTTAAAAAGAAGTGGTTGGCGTAGACGGGAACAAAGAAAGTCGGCTTTATTTGCCTGATCATTTCCGCCATATCGTTTCGGTTACTGTGTCCGGAAACATGAACATCCATGATATCGCTATGAATAACATAATCTGACAATCGGTATAACTTGTCTCTTAATCTTTGAACGGTTCTTTCGTTGCCGGGGATAACCGAGGAAGAAAAGATGACCGTATCATTCTTTTTAATTCTAATTGACCGGTGATCGCCATTGGCAATCCTGGAGAGGGCGGCGTTTTCTTCTCCCTGGGCTCCGGTGACTATGGCGATGACTTTCTTATCCGGATAGTCGTTGATTTTATCCATGCCGATCATTGTCCTTTTGTCCAGCTTGACATAACCCAGCTCCTTGGCCAGCTCCATGGTCATTTTCATCGAGAATCCGTCCAAAGCCACCTTCTTGTTATTCTGACCGGCAATACCAATAATTTGCTTGATTCTTTCCACCTGAGAAGAGAAAGTGGCAATGATAATCCGGCCCGGAGCCTCTTTAATCAGGCCTTCCAGATTTTTCATCATTTCTTTTTCGGTAACCGGATTCTTGGTATTGATTGAACCCAAACTTTCAAGCATTAAAACGGTCGGTTTCTTTAATTTGCTCAAGTGGCTGTAAGTGATTTTTTTACGACCGGTCGGATCATGTTCCATGGTCCAATCCCCGGGATGAATAACCGTTGCTGACGGCGTTTCCAGAATTACACCCATAGCGTCCATAATAGCGTGGTCAACGGCAAAGAGCTTCATCACGAACTCGCCGAACTTGTGAACTTCTTTTAGATCTTTAATATAAGTGGCTTTCAGTCTTTTGGAGCTGCCTCTTTCAAAATCCTCCAGGCGGTATTTAATCAGATCAATCGTAAAACGACGGCCGATGACCGGCGGGTTATGGAGTTTCTTTAACAGGATCGGAGCGGCGCCGATATGATCCATGTGGCCATGGGAGAAAATGACTGCTCTGATGTTTTTTTCTTTGCCTTTGAGATAGTCGACATTGGGAATGACATAATTAATTCCGGGCATGTCTTCTTCGGGGAACTGCAGGCCCATGTCCAGGATCACAATGTCCTTGCCGTATTCAAAAACGGTCATATTTCGCCCAACCTCTTGGCATCCTCCAAGAGGAATAATCTTTAATTCTTTTTTCATGTTTTTAGTCTTCCAAAAAACTTAAGTCTTTTGGTAATGATTTTTCCGGCTCCGCGAATCTTAATTCGGGAACCGATTTATAATTAGTATTTTTAATCCAGCCGTCCGTAGTGTAGAAATAGGAGCCACCTTTTCTTTCTAAGATCGGCTTGTAGTCACTTTTGACATCTTTATCCATCCAGTTGGCCAGCTTTAAATCTTGATCGCCGGGGTTAATGGTGATGTGAGCATAACCAATGGGGACAGTGACAAAAGCTCCCTTTTTAGCTTTAATTGCCACAACATCTTCAACGATGCCATCATCGTTGCTGTCTTTTTGAAAGAAGAAAATAGCTTCTCCTTCCAAGATTGTATAGACTTCCTGGTAACCGCCAACATGATCATGCCCTTTAGTTTTTGTAAATTCAGACCCCAGCATTTGGGCGGGAATAACCGTGATATCATATCTGATTTCCGGTCCCTGCTCAATCGCTCTGTACATATAGTATAGATCTCGATCTTCGGCCGTCCTGGCCCATTCCTGATCATAGAGGACCTCCTTCATGTCGCTTAAGCGACGGATATCCGGGGTAAGTGATTTTAAGTCTACCATATTCTTCTTGTTTTAGCGTACCAATCCTCTATACCGACAAATCGTTTTGAAGGATCGGTGATCTTTGAAACATTAATGCCCTTAGTGTCGCTGACCGCGTAAACAAAGTCGGGGCTGTAGAGAAAGACAACCGGAGCATCTTTGATTAAGATATTTTGGAAATTATTTAAATGCTCCATTCTTTGTTCGGGATCCTGTTCTTTTCTGTTGTCCTCCAGATACTTATCGATGCCAGCGTTTTCATAAAGGGCCAGATTAAGGCCGGGATCTTGAGTCTGGGTTGAATGCCAGAAAGGGAAAGGGTCGGGGAAAGCTCCCAAGACTTCGCCAAAAAGTAGGGCATCGTAGTTTCTTGGTTTAATAATATCCCTTTCCAGTTGGAAGAGAGAATATTCGATAATGTTAATTTCGGCTCCGACTTGAGACCACTGGTCTTTTAATATCAGGGCAACGGTTTTCATTTGGGGTTGGCTGACAATAGCCAGATCAAAACTTAGTTTGGTGCTCTCATCCGATTTTTCAAAACAGATTTCATTGAGTTTATCTCTGGTACTTGGACCGACACTGCCGGTCCCTTCGCTGTAGCCGTATGGAGCCAGAATTTCTTCGCTGTATTTTTCCTGAAACAGAATGACCGCTTCTTTGGTTTTGTTGCCAAAGTAGCCGGTAACTTCGCCGTCAGGATAAACACTCCTGTCTTTGGCCAGACATTTCTGAAGTTCGGTAACCTGCTGATTTTGGGAACTGACATCAAGGCGGGAAGTAAAAGAGAAAGCCGATTCTTTTTGCTGCGCTTTTTCTCTGACTTGACTGTCTCCCAAGATCATAAACCCCTCCTCTTCCAAAAGCTCCCTGGCTTTTTGTTGGTCGAAATTATAGACTTGTTCCGGAGAGCTGAAATTGTAAATCTTTGGCAGAATTGGGGACTCAACTGTTTTTTGACTAGCGAGATTGTGATTGTCTATTCCCAGGACGGAGCTGACAATTTCCTCTTTATTGGTGGCGTAATTGAGAGCCAGGCGGACATTGTGGCTACTCAATATGTCAGATTCTAAAATGTTGAAGAAAACGGCAAAGTATCTTGGTAAAGATATAAGGTTATTTTCCCAATCCGGTCCAAGATCAATTCCTGAGCTTAGTGAAATTCCGTCCAGCTTGTTTTTTTTGGCGTCTTTGATGAGCTCCTCTTCGCTATCGTAATAAATAAATTTAATTTCTTTGATGTTCGGTTTTTGATCGTGATAATATTTATTCTGTTCTAAAACTATTCTGGCAATAGAGTTAATCCTTTCCTTGACGCTCTTAACTTTGAACATTCCCGAACCGACCGGATTTAAATTATAGCTTGCAAAAGCAAATTCTTCGGCGCCGGTATCTTCCCAAATGTGTTTGGGTAAAATCGGGACGGTGGCATTTTCCAAAAAGGCAATATAGGGTTTTTTCAGGATAAATCTGACAGTCAGATCATCAATTTTTTCAATATCGACTCCGACCCAGCTGGCCTGCAGAGGGCTCTTGAAGTTTGGATCCTGGATAGTCTGAATGGTAAAGATGACATCATCGGCGGTCAGGGGCTTTCCATCCGACCACTTTAGGTCTTCCTTTAAGTGAAATGTATAGGTAGTGCCGCCCGAATCTATCTGAAAACTTTCAGCCAGATCTTCTTTGATGTTGAGGTCCCGGTCATATTTCAGGAGACCGGAAAAGGTTAGCTGAACCAGGTCTCGGTCGGCATCGGTATTGGCATAAATGGGGTTGATAAATCTGGGCTGTCCTACCACCCCTTCGGTATGAGTGCCGCCGACAGCCGGAACTTCAGTAGTATTATAGTTGTAAGCATTAACGGTCAGAACAATGAAGGAAATCAAAAAAACCGAAGTCAAAATTAAAAAGATGACCTTCTCTCTGGTTTTTGAGACATTGAAAAAATGTCGCCATTGCTTTCTGGTTGGCCAATTTTTTATCATCTATAGGATTAGATTTACTATTGCCAGAGCGACGAACAAAAACCCCAGAACTATAGTAGTCCAGAAGAGTTTTTTTTCAGCTCCTCTTCTGGTTGAAGAAGAAAAGCCGCCGCTGTCGCCACCGCTGATTGCTCCCAAAGCCGTGCCTCTCTGTTGAAGCATAACGATAATAATCAAAAGGACAGCAATAACTGATTGAATGATTGATAGAATGGTATCGGTCATGATTTATCTTTTAGGCCAAAAAGTACATTTAAGGCCCAGATTATAACGGTAGTCCAGAAAAGTGGAATCAGTCCGGCTATTTCCAGTTCTCTTGGGAAAAGGATCTCGATAGCCCAGACAGCCGCCATATTAATAATTAAACTTGAAAGTCCCAGAGTCAGAATCCTGATCGGAACCGAAACCGCTTTCAGAAACGGTTTGATTAGAACATTGATTACTCCCAGGGCAACTCCCATGATAATCAGGGACAGGTAAGTTCCGTAAAACTCTACTCCGGAAACGAACATGGCTGACAGCCAGAGTCCTAATGACCCAGATATCACCGACAAGAGTAATTTAACTAACATTGAAATCATCATAGCAATATTGCTACTCTTTGTCAATATTTGTATAATGAAAGAATGAGGAAATTCGATGTTATCACTTTCGGATCGGCAACCTGGGATATTTTTGTTTCTGCTGAAAAAAGAAGAGTTTTTAAAAGCAAAAAGTTTCTGACCGGCAGGGGGGTTTGTTTTGGTCTTGGCAGCAAAGCCGACTTGGAAGACATCAATTTTTCTACCGGAGGGGGAGCGACCAATACGGCGGCCACTTTTTCTTCCCAGGGGTTTGCCGTCGCTTATTGCGGAGCGGTTGGCGATGATCTGGCCGGCCAAGAAATTGTCGAGAGATTAAATAAGCTAAAGATTAATACCGATTTTGTCAAAATTGCCGCCAAAGCTCCAACTAACCATTCTTTGGTAATCAACGCCGGTAGCGACCGAACTATTTTAGTCTACAAAGGCGCTTCTGAAGAGCTGGGACGAAAGGATATCCCCTGGGGTAAGCTGGATGCCAAGTGGATATATATTGCTCCTCTATCAGGCCGTCAGGCCGGTCTGACCGAGAACATTGTCAATTTCGCCCGGGTTAACGGTATCTCGGTGGCCTTAAATCCCGGTAATTTCCAATTAAAACTCAAAAACATCAAAAGAATAATCTCTAAAGTTGATGTTTTGATTTTAAACAAAGAAGAAGCATCAATTTTAACCGGCCTTGATTACAAGGAAGAGAAGAAGATCTTTAGAGCGATTGACAAAATGTGTCCGGGAATCGCCATTATGACCAAAGGGGCTCTGGGAGCGGTCATATCTGACGGGGTATATCTGTATAAAGCCGGCGTCTTGAAAACAAAAGTGGTTGATCGGACCGGCGCCGGCGATTCTTTTGCCTCCGGCTTTGTTTCCGGTCTACTGAAAAATGGCGACACCGTGTCAGCCATAGAATTGGCGATGGCTAATTCATCGGCCTGTCTTTCGCAAAGAGGAGCAAAAGAAGGACTGCTGAAAAAGAACGATCAATTTAAGAAAGTCAGGATTAGCAAGAGAAAATTATAGCTATTTTTCATTCACTCCCACGCTCCAGAGCGTGGGAGCATTTTGTTTTGGCGGGGCGTCCTCGGGTAGAAAGTTCCAGATAATTCCTTTGTATCGAGTTGTATCGAGGCTGAGCCTATAGTCTATAGGCTCAGCCTCGATACAAACTCGATACACTTGGGTTGATTATTTTTTAGATATTTAATATAATGGATTACTTTATCATGCTAACTTTTTATCATGGCTGAAAAATACATTACCATTACCGGTGCTTCCGTTCACAACTTAAAGAATGTGAGTTGTAAAATTCCGCGAGATAAATTAGTAGTTATTACCGGAGTTTCCGGCAGTGGGAAATCATCTCTGGCTTTTGACACTCTCTATGCCGAAGGACAAAGACGCTACCTGGAGTCAATGTCTTCCTATGCCCGGAATTTTCTGGGAACCATGAAAAAACCCGATACCGAGAAGATCGAAGGAATCAGTCCAGCCATCTCAATTGATCAGAGAAAAGCCATTCACAGTCCCCGGTCAACCATCGGGACAATGACCGAAATCTTGGACTATCTAAGACTGCTTTATGCCAGAGTCGGAGAGCCCCATTGTCATCTTTGCGACAGTAAAATAACTTCTCAGACTCAAGACGAGATATTTTCTAAAATCCTCCGTTCTTTTAAAAACTCAATTATTATCCTGGGGCCGGTAACGGCTTCCAAAAAAGGGGAACATTACGGCGCGCTGGAAGAAATTAAGAGAAACGGTTATGTCCGGGTTAGAGTTGATGGCGTTATCTATACTGCCGATCAGGCCATTGAGCTTGAACTTGATAAAAACAAAGAGCATAATATTGAAATTGTTGTCGACGAAGTCATGGTTTCTGACAAGCAGAGATTGAAGGACTCCTTGGTTATTGCCGGTCGAATCGGCAAAGGCGCTCTTTTGGTCTCCGATGGTAAAAATGTGCAAAGATTCAGTACCAATTTCTCCTGCCCGAAGTGTGATATTTCTTTGCCCGAATTAGAGCCCCGGCTGTTTTCTTTCAACAGCCCTTTTGGCTCCTGCCGTCATTGTACCGGCTTGGGAGAAAAACTGGAGATTGATCCGGAGCTAATTATCCCCAATCCTAACCTGACTATTGCCGAAGGAGGAATAGTTCCTCAGATGAGAAGTTTTAATAAGATCGGCAAGCAGAGCAACATCTACAAGCAACTGGTTGATTTATCGGTTCGGCATAACTTTTCCTTAAATGATCCGATCAAAACATTTAAAAAAGATGTCCTGGATAAGATTTTCTGGGGCGATCAGGAGTTTGTCGGAGTCGTCAAAGCCCTGGAGGATAAATATCTGAAAACTGCTTCTGACTGGACTAGGCAGGAAATTGAACAGTACATGGTTACCAGAGTTTGCGCGGCCTGCAAAGGCAAGAGATTAAGACCAGAAAGTCTGGCCGTGACCATTAAAGGTCGGTCCATTGCCGATCTGGCCGACATGTCAATTGAGGGTCTGGTTAATTTCTTCGCCGGTTTTTCAAAGAAAGATTTAAACAAGGTGTCTGAACCGATTATCAAAGAAATTACCCGTCGGGCAGATTTGCTGATCAAAGTCGGTCTTGCTTATCTGACTCTTTCCCGAAAGTCGTCGACAATTTCGGGGGGAGAGGAGCAAAGGATTAAATTATCCATTCAGATTGGTTCCAAGTTGACCGGAGTTTTGTATGTTTTAGACGAGCCCTCCATCGGTCTTCATCCAAAAGACCATCAGAAAATGATTAACACTCTGATTCAATTAAGAGATTTTGCCAATACGGTAGTGGTAGTTGAGCATGACAAGGACACAATTTTAAATTGTGATCATGTTATTGATATTGGCCCCTTGGCCGGCGAGAACGGGGGCGAGATTGTTTTTGAGGGCAATGTTTCCAAACTAAAGAAGGCCAAGACTCTGACCGCCAAGTATCTGACCGGAAAATTAAAGGTCGGAGACAATCAGCGCGCTGAGCCGTCCGGCAAGTTTTTAACCATTGTTGGAGCCAGCGAGAATAATCTGAAAAACATCGACTGCCGTATCCCGACCAGGCAGTTTATCTGTTTGACCGGGGTATCGGGATCAGGCAAGAGCTCTCTTTTAAATGATATTTTGGCCCGGGCTTTGTTGAAAAAATTCTACAAGGCCAAAGAAGAGCCGGGCGCTCATAAAGAGATTTTGGGAACGGAGGAGTTTAACAAGGTGGTTTTGGTTGACCAGTCGCCGATTGGCAAAAACTCTCGTTCTAATCCGGCCACCTATACCGGTCTATTTTTGTATATTAGAGACTTGTTCAGCAAAACCAGACTGGCCAAGACCAGAAACTATTCAACCGGCCTGTTCAGTTTTAATGTTGAAGGAGGCCGGTGTAAGAAATGCGAGGGCCAGGGAGAGATCAAGATCGAGATGTACTTTATGCCCGATATTTATGTTGAATGTTCCGATTGCGGGGGCCGGCGCTATAATGACGATGTCTTAGAGGTCCTGTACAAAGGCAAGAATATTGCTGAGGTGTTGGATATGACGGTGGACAGCGCCTCTGAGTTTTTTGGTGACACGCCCGGATTACACGAGAAGCTGAAAACCTTAAAAGATGTGGGACTTTCATATCTTAAGCTGGGCCAGCCGGCGCCTTCTCTGTCGGGAGGAGAAGCGCAGAGAATTAAACTGGCTACCGAATTGTCCAGAAAATCATACGGTAAGACTCTCTATATTCTCGATGAGCCAACCACCGGTCTTCATTTAGATGATATTAATCGACTGATTAAGGTAATCAGAAAGTTGACCGATAAGGGCAATACCGTGCTTTCGATAGAACATAATCCGGACTTTATTCGTTGCGCCGACTGGATTATTGACCTGGGGCCGGAAGGCGGAGACAAAGGCGGCTATATTGTCGCCGAAGGAACAGTCGAAGATATTAAGAAAAACAAGAAGAGCTATACCGGACGGTATTTATAATGTCATTTGCGGCCACTCATATTAAATTTGCTATAGATATCATGGATCATTATGAGATCTCAGATATCTCAAAGTATATTGCCGGCTCAGTTTATCCGGACAGTCGCTGTTTATCCGGACTTAGTCGGGAAGTGACTCATACTAATTTTGAACCCAAAACTGATTTTGAGAAGGGTTGGCAAACCCATATTATCTGTGATGAGATTCATAAAGACTTAAGAATGAAGTTGCTTGTCGGAGATTATGACTGGCCTGCTCACCAGGCAGTAAAATCAATTCAGGATTTAGATGTTGTCAGAATCTTTAATATTAAGCCTTACTTAAAATTTTTAGATTATGCAGAGAATCCTAACGGAGAAGATCTAGACAAAATTCTGGCCTCCAATCGAATTATTCAGAAGATATATGATAAAGAGAAGATGACGGTTGAGGATGAATGCCGGGGCTGTTCGGAGTTTTTAATTGCTCAAGATGATGTCGACATGATCAAAAAGAAAACGAAGGAGTTTTTAAAGGACGAAGAGATTGTTGGGCGGATCAAAGCTATTTATCCGGAGTCTTTGAGGATGTATAGCAATAACCCGTCAACCTTTCAGGCGAGGAGCGATGCGTGAGAGACTCGATTTTGTTACAGGCTCAGTCTATAGTTGACAGGAGATATATCTTATTGTGAGAGGTGATGGTTAGAGGCTGAGCCCCTCACAGGTTGACGGACGACTTCACAAATGGTGGCAGGTAACAGTATGGGTAATCAACACAGGCAACTGGCGCAGGTAATCCGTTGGTTTTTGTTAGAAGTGCGTGTTGGATTGACTGGGGCTTGACAAGCCGCCCTTTTTTATTAAACTACTAACTATAAAAATAAGGTAACAATCTAAATATATGCAAGTCAAACCACTATTTGATAATGTTTTAATCGAGCCGGTCCGGGAAGAGGAAAAAACTAAGAGCGGTATTTTTCTGCCCGGAACCATTGAAAAAGACCGACCGGATCAGGGACGGGTTATTGCCGTCGGTTCGGGTCAGGAAAGAGACGGCAAGACCGTCAATATGAAAGTAAAGGTTGGCGACCAGGTTCTTTTCTCAAAATATGACGGAACCGAGGTCACTATTGATAACAAAGAATATTTAATTGTTAAGCAGTCAAACATCTTAGCAATTATTAGTTAAATATATGAGCAAGATTATCAAGTTTAATGAAGAAGCCAGAAGACAGCTGAAGGCCGGAGCGGATAAGCTGGCCAATGCGGTTAAAGCTACGATTGGTCCCAAAGGCCGCAATGTCATCTTAGACAGCGGTTTTGGCTCTCCGACTATTACCAATGACGGAGTGACTATTGCCAAAGAAATTGAATTGGAAGACAAAATAGAGAACATGGGAGCGGAGATTGTTAAGCAGGTAGCTGAAAAAGCCAATGATGTGGCCGGAGACGGAACCACCACCGCCGTAGTTTTGGCTCAGGCAATGATTGACGAGGGCTTAAAAAATGTTACGGCTGGAGCTAACCCTTTGGCTATCAGGCGCGGTATTGAGAAGGGAGTGGCTACCGTTGTTTCGGTTCTGAAAGGAATGGCAAAACCGATTAAGACCAGAGCAGAGATGGCTGCCGTTGCCACTATCTCGGCCCAGGATAAAGATTTGGGAGAATTGATTGCCAAAGTTGTCGATGAGGTCGGCAATGACGGAGTAGTCACGGTTGAGGAATCAAAAACTTTAAACATCGAAAGTGATATTGTTAAGGGACTGCAGATTGACAACGGATATATCTCTCCGTACATGATCACTGATGCCGAGCGAATGGAATCTGTTTATGAGGACGCCCCAATCTTGATAACCGATAAAAAGATATCTTCGGTGAAAGAGATTCTGCCGATTATAGAAAAAGTGGCTCAGAGGGGCAAAAAAGACCTTGTGGTTGTAGCCGAAGATGTTACCGGAGAGGCCCTGGCTACCTTTGTTCTGAATAAATTGAGGGGAGCTTTCAATGTCTTGGCGGTCAAAGCCCCCGGTTTTGGAGACCGCAAGAAAGAGATCTTGGAAGATATTGCAATAGCGGTAGGTGGTGAAGTGGTTTCTGAAGAGAAAGGAATGAAATTAGAAGAGGCCGAAGACGCTTTCTTGGGGACAGCTAGAAGAGTCGTGGCTAATAAGGATAATACAACTATTATTGAAGGTCATTACGATAACCAGAAACTGGAAAATAGGGTTGGTCAAATCAGAGCTCAAATTGCCAATGCTTCTGATTTTGACAAGGAGAAGCTTCAGGAAAGATTAGCCAAATTAACCGGTGGAATCGGAGTAATTAAAGTTGGCGCCGCTACCGAGGTGGAACAGAAAGCCAGACAACATAAAACCGAAGACGCTCTGGCGGCCACTAAAGCGGCCGTGGAAGAGGGAGTGGTTGCCGGTGGAGGCACCGCCCTGATTATGGCCAGTTTGCAGCTTAATCCGGATCAGTATGAAGGCGATGAAAAGATCGGTGTCTTAACCTTGAAGCGGGCTTTGGAAGAGCCAGTCAGACAAATTGCGAGCAATGCCGGAGTGGACGGATCGGTAGTGGCTCAAAAGGTGAAAGAATCGGCTAGCGGTATTGGTTTTGACGCCGAGACTCTGCAATATGTTAACTTAATGGAAGCCGGTATTGTCGATCCGGCCAAAGTGGTTCGGTCATCACTGCAAAATGCCGCCAGCGCCGTCAGTATGTTTTTGACAACCGAAGTGGTGGTGGCCAGCAAGCCGGAAGAGAAGAGGGATTCTCCGGCCATGCCCGGCGGTATGCCGCCAATGGGATTTTAAAAATTCCTCTAGAAAAATCCCCGGGAACTGGGGATTTTTCTTTATCTTGACAAAATACCTTAGAGGTCTAAAATGGACATTGATATTTATTATTGACCAGATGACACTATGCAGGAGAGAGATAATTTCTATTTAACTAAAGAGGGATTGGAACAGGTTAAAAAAGAGTATGAGGAATTAAAAAAACTCCGAGACTCCAAGTTTAAGGACGATGTTCCCAACCCCTTTGAATCAGAAGATCTTAATCCTGACTACACCGCTTTTCAGGAAGATGTTACTTTAATTGAAAGCAGACTGGCAGAATTGGAAATGATTCTGCATCATGCCTCTCTGATTAAGCCCCGGAAAAATAGCGGTGATAAGATTGTTGATCTTGGAACCAGGATTGATTTGACGGTGAACGGAACCAGGGCCGAGTATGCTATTGTCGGCACCCTGGAAGCCGATCCTGTGGCTGGCAAAATCAGTAACGAGTCTCCGGTGGGTCGGGCGCTAATCGGCAAGAAAGAAGGCGATGAGGTTATTATAGATTCTCCAAAGAAGACTACTTACAAAATTAAAAAAATTCATTACAGCTGACTCTCTTAACGGAGATATTTCTGATAATCTTTAATCAGGAACCTTAATTTTCGCTTTGCCCAATAAGGACCGGCATAATCAATGCCGATTCTTTTTGTTTGGATTATCTTCGGCTTTTCTTCATTTAGGTCCTTAAAATAGATTTTTTTGCCGGTGACTACATCTTCTCCGTAGAAAGTTTTGTCTAGCTTTAAGTAATTGCAGAGTTTACCCGGTCCGTTAGTTAATTTGAGATCATTATCGCTATCTATGGCTCTGATTAAAAAGCATTCCGGGACATTTTTCTCTCCGGTGGTGATATTTAATTGCCAGTACATTCCATACACCAGATAAATATATACTTTAGCGGCCGGCCCATATTCGATATGATTTCTTTTGGTAATTTTCCCGCCAAAGGAATGGGAAGCCCTGTCTATCGTACCCAGATAGCTTTCGGTCTCAATCACTTTGCCGGATTTGTTTCCGACCACGATGTATTTTCCCAGGATATCTTTCGACACATCAATTACCGGCCGGTTAAAAAAATCTCTTTTTAATCTCATATTTATTATTATAACATAAAAAAATCCCCGGCTCCTGTCACAACGTGATATAATCAGGAGGCGGGGTTATTGGGGGCGGGCGGGCACTAAGCCATACATGAAAAGGAATATTGACACCCAACCCTTTTATTACGCCGTCATTATAGCATACCAGTATAATTTGTCAACCCCCCCCTTTTTTTAAATCACCTAAAATCTAAATATACGGGTCTTGTTAAACGAAACCAACAGGAGTGTAGCTCCTGTTAAAATATAGCTCCCTTATTATTGAGGATTTCTATACTTGGGCTTGTGCTTAACCTGGTTAAGCACAAAGCCCTCAAGATAAATCTGTTTGTGCTTAACCAGGTTAAGCACAAGCCCGGGAGTTAGTCGGTGTTCAACTCTCGGTGTTGAACATTCTCGGTGTTGAACATTTAGTGTTGGGCATTTATTGGGGTTAAATATCGAATCAAGAGATAAATCAAGAGATAAATCAAGAAACAAATCGAGGGACAAAAGAGAAGGAAAGCGGATAGTAATTTACAGTTATTTTGTGATGTTTTAGCCGTTTATGATATAATTGAACAATGAAGAAAAAGACCGCTCGGAACAATAAATTAAACAAAGTGGTTAAGGTGATGGTCCTGTCTGATTTCTTTCTTAATGCTGGCTGGGGACTGGTCTATCCGATTCTGGCCATTTTTATTGTCCAAAGCATTGAGGGGGGAAGCGCTCTGGTAGCCGGAATGGCGGTGGGGATTTATTGGATCGGCAAATCAATTATTCAAATTCCAATTGCTCACTATTTGGACAGACACAGCGGAGAAAAAGATGATTATTTGGCTTTGTTTTTTGGAACGATGATTATGGCCATAGCTCCAGTTTTTTTAATTATTGCCACTTTGCCCTGGCATATTTATGTCGCTCAGGCCATTCAGGCTCTTGGCATGGCTTTGGCCTGGCCGGCCTGGTCCGCCATATTTACCAGGCATATTGCCTCAAAAAGAGAAGCTTTCTGCTGGAGCTTGGACAGTTCTCTGATCGGCATCGGCGCCGGTTTGGCCGGTATCTTAGGCGGCTTGCTGGTCCAGTACTTTGGCTTTATTCCTTTGTTTTTTGCCCGGATGGTCCTGACTTTTATAGCGGCTTTCATGTTCCTGCTGATTATTGCCGATATTGTGCCCAGAGACAAGGCCGATCGCATATTCCTATTTCCTAAGTTATGATCAACAAAGAATTGGCTCAGATCTTTGACGGTATCGCTAACTATTTAGAGATTGATGCCGTTTCTTTCCGTTCCAAGGCCTATCGCAAAGCCAGCGATCTTTTGGAGGGCCTGGGCGAAGATATTGAACAGGTGTATATAGATGGAGGAAAAGAGGGACTGGAAGAAATGGAAGGAATTGGCTCAGCAATTGCCGGCAAAATCGAAGAATATATTAAGACCGGCAAGGTGAAGATGTATGAGGATTTGAAAAAAAAGACTCCTTTCAAATTGGAAGAAGTTATCGCTATTGAGGGGTTGGGAGTTAAAAGAGCTAAAGAGCTTTATGAGAAACTGGGAGTACTTAATTTAAATGATCTGGAAAAAGCGGCCAAGGCCAAGAAAATCAGGAAGCTGGAAGGTTTTGGAGAAAAGTCGGAGCAAAATATTCTGGAAGCCATCGGTTTTTTAAGAGCAAGCAATAGGCGGTTTGAGTATGACAAGATTGCGCTGATGGTCAAAAGAATCACCAGTCATTTATCTAAATTAAAAGAAGTGAAAAAAATTGAAGTGGCCGGATCTTTCAGAAGGAAAAAGAAGACTATTGGCGATATTGATATCTTGGCGGTATCATCTAAGCCGTCGGTGGTCATGGACAGGTTTATTGATATGCCGGGGGTGATCAAGGTTTGGGGACGCGGGGAGACCAAATCTTCGATCAGAATTAAGCCGGGGATTGATGTGGATTTACGGGTAGTTCCTGGAAAAAGCTTTGGAGCCGCTCTGCAGTATTTTACCGGGTCAAAGGAGCATAATATCGCTGTCCGGAAAGTGGCAATTTCAAAGGGGCTGAAGCTTAACGAATACGGATTGTTTAAGGGTGGCAAGATGATTGCCGGTCGGACTGAAAAAGGTATTTATGACGCTTTGGGGTTGCCGTATCTTGACCCTAGAGACAGGGAGTAATAGTATAAAGGTGATGAAGGTATTGGCCGAAAATAAGAAAGCCCTGTTTGATTATGAGATCTTGGAAAAATTTGAAGCCGGGATGGTTTTAAACGGTCAGGAAGTCAAATCGATCAGAGCGGGGAATATGAGTCTTGGCGGCTCCTATGTTGTTGTTCGCGACCATGAACCGTATCTGGTTGGTTCCAATATTCCGCCTTATCAGCCGGCTAACGCTCTGCCGACCTATGATCCGGAACGCTCCCGCGCTTTATTGCTTAATAAAAAGGAAATAGATTATTTAGAGGGCAAGTCTAAAATTAAGGGATTGACCCTGTTGCCCTTGAAAGTTTATACCAAATATGCTAGAATAAAGCTCGAAATGGCCATTGCCAAAGGCAAGAGTAAAGCTGACAAGAGGGAGGCCATAAAAAAGAGAGATATTGATAGAGAAATCAGGCACGAGTTAAACTTACGGGGATGAATTGTATCGACAAACTTTTCTTCTTTTAATATGCAGGTTGAGCCGAGATCTCATTAAACTCTCGTATCTTTTTAAGTGTAAACTTATTTAAGAAACCCGCTCTTGCTTACGCTTAGAGCCATCTGCCTTGCTGATTCTCGATAGGTAAGTGTCAGGTGTCATATCATCGAGACGGATAAATGTCTTTGTCCAGTTGGGACACTTATCGGAAAATACAACCGGACAAACCCGTTCCTTTGCGGAACTAAACTTGTAGAAGTATTAAAGGATATAGTTTGGACGGGAGTTCGTCCTCCCCATCTCCACCAATAATTAATCGCATAAACCAGCTAATGGTTAAAAATTTCAAAAAGAAAGAGCAAACAAAAAAAGTATTCGTTAATCAGGGGATCAGAGCCACAGAAGTCAGGTTAGTTGATTCTCGGGGCGAGCAACTGGGTGTTGTCAGTTTGGACGAAGCCATTGCCAAAGCCAAAGAAGAGGGTCTGGATTTGATCCAGGTAACCGATAAAATTGACCCGCCGGTAGCCAAAATTGCCGATTACGGCAAATATGTCTACAATCTTCAAAAGAAAGAAAGAGCCGCTCATCATCACAAGGGCGGAGAATTAAAAAGAATCAGACTGACTTTTAATATTTCAGACCATGATTTGGAAACCAGGGCCAGGTCAGCGGAAAAGTTTTTAAAAATTGGTGATAAGGTGATGATTGAGATGAGACTGAAAGGCCGGGAGAAAGCCCACGCCGATTTGGCTAAAGAGAAGATAGAAAGGTTTATCAACAGCATTAATGAAGTTATTCCGGTCAAAACCGAAAGAGATATTAAAAAACAGCCAAGGGGCTTTACCACAATAATTACAAGACAATAAGAGAATGAAAACCAGAAAATCAATCAGCAAAAGATTTCGGATTACCGGCAAGGGCAAGGTTATGCGCCGAGCCATTGGCCAGGATCACTTAAGAGCTAAAAAGAGCGGCGGTTTTCGTCGGGCTAAAAGAAAGATGGTTGAAGTAACCGGTCCTTTAGCTAAACAAATCAAGAAAATGATCAGATAATATGGCTAGAGTTAAACGAGGAACAATTGCCAATAAGAGGAGAAAGAATATTTTGGCTCATACCAAAGGTTATCGGTGGGGTCGAAAATCCAAGTACAAAGCGGCCAAAGAAGCCCTATTGAAGGCCTGGACTTATGCTTATCGGGATCGCAAGGTAAAAAAGCGGTTCTTTCGGGGCATCTGGCAGAATCATATTTCTTCGGCTACTAAAGCCCAGGGTTTGTCTTACAGTAAGTTTATGAAGAAATTAAAGGATAATCATATTGAGCTGGATCGCAAGATTTTAGACGACCTCTCGGTTAATAATCCGAAAGTTTTTGAAGCGATCATCAAAAAGGTAAAAGGAGAGCAATAAAAAAAAGAGGGGTTAAACCCTCTTTTTGGTTTGTTTGGCTCTTTATTTTCTCTTCCGGGCTTCTATCTTTATTTTCTCTTCCGGGCTTCTATCTTTATTTTCCAGCCAGCTTCAATTACTCTTTTTAAGTCAGGGGCTTGATCTGAAACCAGGACGCTAAGATCAAGGTTAAGTGATCTTGCCAGAAGGTCAAGGTGGTCTAAGGTCAAAGTGGATTTAGCGTGTTTCACTCGGCTGATAAATGACTCTGACAGGATCATAAGTCTGCCGATTTCTTTGAGAGTCATATGGGATTGGTCTTTCAGTAGACAAACAATTCTGGCTGATAGAACATTGCTGAACTTAGGCTCGTTTCTCATGCCTGGTCCTTTCAATCTGGTTCATCTCAATTTATTAATTTGCTGACCAGATAATAGCATAGATTAAGCAATTAATCAACTCTTTCTTTTAAAGGTAAAATGGGCTATGATGACAGAATGATTAGAGCCGAGATTAAGAAAATATTATCTAAAACTACCGGTCTTGACGATGTTTTAGTTGAAGCGCCGAGAGATAAAAATCACGGTGATTATTCAACCAATGTGGCTTTGAAATTAGCCG
>Ga0326597_10005065_pt1 | contig 18401 bp, 9 predicted proteins | sample RVTome_12_FD_203789 | JGI IMG/M metagenome (GOLD analysis project Ga0326597, IMG submission 203789) | Soil microbial communities from uranium-contaminated site in the Upper Colorado River Basin, Wyoming, United States - RVT100D185 | ecosystem: Environmental > Terrestrial > Soil > Contaminated >... | reverse complement strand
CGCCGAGCCCCGGCGTGAAGGCCGAACTCTCGAAGCCGAGTCGCGCGGCGATGTTGGCCGCCGCCGCCACATCCTCGGGCGCGCCCTGCGCCGGGATCACGATCTTCGCGTGGATCGCGTCGAGCACTCCGTCGTCGTTCTGGTCCTGAAGGTACGCCCCCTTCGCGAACACCTCCGCCAGATCCCCGACCGCTGGCGCCGCACGCTGGGTTAGTGTCAGTGAAGAGGCCGGCCAGAGCAGGTACACGATCAGAATCGGCAGCAGTCCTCGAGCAGTTCTGGAAAACATAGCGCCTCCTCCCCGTCCGGCGGAACCACCGGCGCGCCTTCGTCACGGCGATCCGAGTGGGGTCCTGCTAGGGCGCTCAGCCGCTCCGGATGCCGAGCAGCCAGATGGACCGCACCCGCCTGCCTCTACTGCGCGTAACGCCGGGCTCGAGCCCTCACAACAACGAGGGTCAGAAACTGAACCGCAGCGCCAGTTCCATTTGCCGCGGGCTCGCCACTTCGGCTGATTGTCCAAACAGCGGTGACAACGCGTTACTTATTACCGGCAGGAAGTTCGCACGATTCAACAGATTAAACGCCTGGAAGATCGCGTCCATACGCTGCTCCCCCCGCAACCGGAAGGACTTGGACACTCGGAGATCGACATTCAGATACCCGTCACAGTTAACACTCGAGACTGGCGTCCGACCGTTTGCGACACGGTAGTTGTTCACCAGGTCGAGGTTCAGATCACGACATCCCTGATTCCGCGTTATCCCGGGCGGGCGGTCACTAGCCACACCGTCGCCGTTCAGGTCGCTTCCTGCCGTAACATTGAACGTAAGGCTACTCTGATAGCGCATGACCCCGGCGACCTGGATGCCTGCGAAGGGCTCCACGATTCCGCTGACCACTATTCGATGACGGCGGTCAGCGTCCGAAAACCCGTAATCAGCACTCGGGTCAAACGGTTCGGCGGCCCGGCCATCACTGTCGTCCTTTGCCCACGCCAGCGTATAGGACCCGAGGAGCTGCCACCGATTGGCCATGCGGCGGTCTACCTTCACCGCCAACGCCCGATAGGTGAGCGTACCATCGGTTCGCGACTCAGCGACCCGTCCGTACTCCGGAAACGGCCGCCGTCTCCTCACCCGATCTTCCGGCGTTGCAAAATAGTTGCGGTCGATCGAAGTGGTCTGATTTCCGCCGTTGCCAAACGTACCATCGATGCTTACCCCGACATGATTGCCGACTTGGCGGTTGTACCCGAGGCTGAACTGATGCGTGTAGGGGCTCCGGAGATCGTTGGCGATGATGCTAAAGTTGGGCGCGACGGAGGCAAGTGCGAAAGGATCGCGGCCCTGGTACGGGTCGGGATAGCTCGGGTTTCGAATGGTCACTGAAAGCGACCGGGGGTTCATCTCCCCACGGGCACTCCCCGTGTGAGTCTTGTTGTAGTAGAGTCCGTATCCCCCGCGGAGCACTTGTCGCCCGTCGCCCCCGATGTTCCAGGCAAACCCTAGGCGGGGGGCGAGGTCGTTCCAGTCGCCGCGCGTGCTCTTGTCATAAAACGGAAACAGCGACGGATCGAGCTTGCCGCCTGGCCGCAGGACCCGATCCACGAGCCGAATCTCTGGAACCGTGCGTTCCAACAGATCTGCGTTGTACACACCCGTCAGCCACTCGTACCGCAGCCCCAGAGTCACTGTTAGTTCGCTGTTTACGAACCAGGTGTCGTCGAGATAGACCACGCCCTGAGTAACGCGGAGCTGGTCGTACGTCGGCGCAAGCCGTTGGTCGAATTGGAACGGGAAGGTAGCCGGGTTGTTGGGATCGAAAGGCGCATCCGTCGCAAACCTCCACGTTTTCCCGATGCCCATGTTGTCGGGGTTCCATTGAATCCAGTTCAGGTCGGTCCCGATCGTCATCTCGTGTCGACCGACCAAGTGCGAAAACTCGTTCTTCAGCTCCAGCCAGCGCTCCGGGCCCAAGAACGAACGCCCGGTCCCCTTCGTAAGGCTCGGTCGCAGGATGATATCTGGCAGTGAGTCAACGCGCTCTTGAGGGAACTGACCCTCCTTGGTCCACTTGATTGCACCGGACGGCCACCCCTGGTACGTCGTTTTAGCAAACTGAACTCGAAAATCGTTGAACGTGTTGCCGCTGATTGCCCAGGATTCCCCGGCAACAAGAGAGTACGCCGGCGCAGCAAACGTAGAACCGAAGTCTCGAGCTCGAGTTCCACCGATCTGAAGAAACTTCTTCTCGCCCATGTCGCTAGCAGCCCGGGCGAAAAACCGGTGTTTCTCGCTGAACACCTGGTCGTAGCGACCAACCATCATTAACACCCAGGAGGGACGTTCAAATGTTCCTTCTTCGTCCGGAAAGACACCGCCGGTGCTCACGGTGGCGAACTCTCTTTCATCGGTATACTCGACCGAGCCGAAGAAGTGGGCGCGGTCCCGAATCACCGGACCCCCGAGCGAGCCGCCAAACTGATGGCGACGGTAGTCGGGTTTCGTTGTCTCGAAGATCGTTCTTGAGTTCAGCATCTTATCGCGGTAGAACTCGAAGACGGAGCCGCGGAACTCATTGGTGCCGCTCTTCGTGATCGTGCTCAGGCTTCCACCCTGCGCAAACCCGTACCTGGAAGGCGCATTGAACGCATGGACCTTGAACTCGGCGATCGCATCCTGGGGAAAGTCCTGTCTGGGCTCGCCGGTCTGGGTCCGGTTGTTGCCCACTCCGTCCACATAGAACCCGCTGTTACCAGGACCCCTGAAACCTGACCCGACGTTGACATTGTTGTAATACCGCGCGCGTATCGCGTCCTGGCCCGTTCCGGGAAGCAGGGTGGCGAGGTCCATCCAGTTCCGGCCAGGTACCGGGAGAACCTGTATTTGCGCCTCGGACACATTTCCGCCAACCTCGCTCCTCCGCGTTTCTACGATCGGCGCTTCGCCGGTCACGACGATTGACTCTTCGAGAGTTCCAACCTCCATTACCAGGTCTATCCGGACCTCGGCGTCCAGCGCGACCTCGATGTTGACCTTGCTGATAGATTTGAAGCCTTGGAGCTCGGCCGTAACTGAATAGCGGCCACGCAGCAGGCTACGAACTTCATAGTCTCCCCGCTCATCAGTGACGGCCATCTGAGAAGAGCCGGTCCCCTCGTTCTTCACCAATACCGTGACCCCCGGCATCACTGCCTTGGTGTTATCGGTCACGGTCCCATAGACCCGCCCCTCCTGCGCGAGAGCGGGCTGGGTGACGAAGCAGACGGCACCAAGGAATACCGCCGCATGTACTCTGCACATGGTGTCTCCTTACAATGACGTCGCGACGCTCACGCTGCGTCGAGGGCGCTGGATGTCACCGCCACTCCGGGAAACCGTATCGGTCGGAAACGTCCCCCGCCCCTCTGCGCTGACCGGAACGGGCCAAGCGGCACAGCACTACAAGCATTAAGCGATCGCTTCAAGCGAGAGGATCGCGCCCGACCAAGTGCAACCCACGTTCCAGACTGCAGATCGTCGTACGGAGGCTGAGATCTCGCGAATCCGGGTCCCAGCGGGCCGTTGTGTTCCGCGAGTCCTAACTTAACGAACTTAACTTTGCAACGCTGTGTTGCAACGGTCTGTCACACACAGTCAGCACGACGGAGAGAAATGCGGCTGCTCGGACCAGGTCCAAGTCAGTGGGGCCAAACCGTTGGACTCCCGCGAAGAATTCCTGCCGAAAGAACGGTATCCGATTGGCCTTCTGCCACCGCGCTCGGCGTTCGGGGCGGCAGAGAGCAGCCACACGGCTCCGACCCGAAGCAGCGGGAAGCTCAGGACTCCGCCGCGCGGATCACCCTGAGTCGGACCGAAGCCGGCAACGTCATCGCAGGCGAGCGAGAGCTCGGCGCGCTCCTTCAAGCCTGTGGTCCAAGGCGAGTGCCCGCCGGTACGCGTCCCGCGCGGCGTCCCGATCCCCGAGCGCTTCGGCGATCACGCCGAGATTGAAGTAAGCCGCCGCGGGCTGATACTTCATCCGAACCAACGCCTCGTATTGGGCACGCGCTCTCGCATACTCGCCCAGCCGCATGCAGGCCTCGCCAAGGTTAGCGCGGGCGCGTGGCTCGCTCGGATTGAGTTCGACGGCACGCTGGAAGGCCGCGGCCGCCTCTTGATTGTCCTTCAGCTGCCAGGCCACCACGCCGGCGACCATCTGCCCGTAAAAGGACCTGGGCTCAAGCGCGAACCCGCGCGCCAGCCGGGCGCGCGCCGCATCACCCTGCCCTAGGACGGCAAGCGCATTGGCTGCGTTGAAGTGAGCCACCGCGTAGGCCGGCAGGATCTCCAGGGCCCGGTCGTACTCGGCGAGCGCTTCTCGGTGTTGACCTGCTGCGGCATACGAATACCCCAGATAGTGATGCGCCTCGAAGCTCTTCGGATGCTCGTGCACGAGCCGGCGCAGCCGCGCCACGGCTGCGCGCGGCCGCCCGGCCTGCAACTCCGCGATCCCCGCGTTCAGCGCAGTTACGTACCGGTCGAAAACCCCGGTCATCTCCCCCGGGTCCCTTCGGTCGGTGCGCCTCCCCCCCACGCCACCTAACACTCCGCTACCAGAGACGTACCCCAGGGAGCGCAGTCTGCCCAGCGTCTCCGAATCGGGAGCACGGACGTTTGCCGTTGCCTCGCCACCTGACGCCGCCAGGTGAGAAAGCTCCCATGCCAAGCGGCGCCCGAGCTGCGGGCGCTCATCGATGTGGTTCCGACGCTCAGCCGGATCCCGGCGCAGGTCATAGAGCTCGGGCCGCGGCCCGTCGATGTATTTCCAACCGTCCGCGCGTATTGCGCGCAGTTCGCTCCAGCCAAAGTGCAGGCGGCCGTACCATGTTTCGGCGTACGAGATAAGATCGGCATCGGCCGCGGGCGTGGCATCGCCCAGTCGGAGCAACGGCCCGAGATCGCGACCCCGCAGGCCAGGGGGGATCGGAACGCTGGCCAGAGCCAGCACTGTGGGCATCAGGTCGATATGGCGCACCTGCGTGCGGACGACGCGCGCCGCGATGCCCGGCGCCACGACGACGAGCGGCACCTTCAGTACGCTGTCGTAGAGCAAGAGACCGTGCTCACGCTCGCCGTGGTCGCCGAGTCCTTCGCCGTGATCGGCGGTCACTATGACCGCCGTCCGATCAGCGACACCTGCCTTCGCCGCGGCTTGCAGCACAGTGCCAATTCCCGCGTCGGCCGCCGAGACCTCACCATCGTAGGGGTCGTCCGAAATCCGGAACGACACGGGCGGCAGGTACGGCGCGTGCGGATCATAGAAGTGAACCCAGGCGAAAAACTTTCCGGAGGCAACATTCGAGATCCATGCAGCAGCACGCTCGGCCACGGCCGAGGCCGGGCGCTGGAGGTCATAGTCGAGCAGGCTGCCCGTGCTTTCAAACTCGTCATCGTAATGCTCGAAGCCCTGAGCGAGCCCATAACCTGAATCGAGGACGAAGGAGCCGACGAACGCGCCCGTTCGATAGCCGGCAGAACGCAGCAGCTCCGCCACCGTGACCGCGCCGTCACCCAGCACGAACGTTCCGTTATCGCGCGCTCCGTGAGCGGACGGGTACTGGCCTGTGAAGATCGAGACGTGAGCTGGAAACGTGAGCGGGCTGTGCGTAACGGCCTGCTCAAATCGTACCCCACGGGCTGCCAACCGGTCGATCACGGGGGTCCGCGCCTTCGCGTAGCCGTAGGCACCTAACCTGTCCGCGCGGAGCGTGTCGACAGTGATCAGAATGAGATTGGGCCCGGGCAGCGGTTGTGAGCTAGTGACGAGAAAGCCGAGCAACGCGACACCCAGCGCAACGCCGGCGATCGTCCGGCTGAGAGCAATCATCGATGCTGCCTTGATCCGTTCACACCCGACCGCCTAGAACTGAATTAGCCTCGTGAACTTCACGATCAGGCTGCGGCTACGCAAGCCGCGGGGAGCGTCGAGCGTCTGACTCGTTCGCGTGTAGACCACGTACAGGTTGCTGCCAGGCCGGTATATCCAGTTCATTCGCACGTTCGTGTCGAAATCACCGGTGCTGTTGTTCCATTGCAGCCAAGCCGACGCGAACAGCTGCGTCGTAGCCGAGTAGTTGAGCCGCAGGCCGGCGAGCTGAGCAACGGTTTCGCCGCCGGGCAGCGTGAGGTCGTTCCTCTGATAATTGACGTCGGCGTAGAAATGCTGGTCGCCCTTGAGGATGACGCTCACCGTCACCTCCCGCCGCTCGCCGCCGTAATAGCCGCCGGCCCTGACCTGCACCCGCCCCGCGGTCCGGCGGTCCTTTGCCATGTCCCAGCTCGCCAGGTACTCGTTGACCGAGTACGAGCCGGCCGGAACCCGGAGGCGGCGCGCCACCTGAAAATCGACGTCCGGCGCATCGTGTCGCCGGGTCACCGTGAACTGCACCACGTCAGCGGAGTGGAACTCGAGCTTGAGGAGCGCCTGCGCGTCTCGACTGTCCAGATGCCCGGCCCCGTCGCGGACGTAATCGAGACTCACCGCGCCGTACGCCTTCCGCACAGGACCGCGCTTCGGCCGCGGACTCTTCTGGAGCCGGACGAACCACCGGTCGATGTCCCGTCGTCGCACGAATCCGGCCTGCGGATCGAAGTTACGGCCGATCCGTACGTAGTCCAGCTCCGCCGCGTACCGGTCGCCGTCGTTGACCGCCCTGAACCGCCCGGCCCAGGCATCCTCACGCCCGGGGCTCCACGCCTTCGCGGCGAACGTCTCGATCCTCGCCCGGCTGCTGAACGCGATGTGCGCGTCGAGGCCGAACGACTCGTTGCGCGTACCGCCGCCCCGCCGGTCCGTTGCAATGAAACCGATGCTGGAGCGATTCAGCACGTCGCGCCGAATACGGAGCACCGAGAAGCCGCTGGCCGGTGTGGGCCCGTCTTCGCCGGTCCGGATCGCCAGCGCCCCCACCGAGTAGCGCCGGGCCTTGCCAGTCAGCCGGGCACCGCCCACGATGGGGACCAGGCGACCGTCCTCGAGCCCTACGCGGCGGCTGAAGAACGGGAGCAATCGATAGTCACCCAGCTCGGACGTGTTCTGGCCGACGCCGAAGTCGAAGATCCCCTTTCCTTCGAGGAAGAATTGTCGCTTTTCCGGAAAGAACAGATTGAAGCGGGTGAAGTTGATCTGCTGCTCGTCCGCTTCGACCTGCGAGAAGTCGGTGTTATAGGTCAGGTCGAGGGTCAGATTCGAGGCGACGGCGTACTTGGCGTCCAGCCCGACGTCGCGCCGCGCCTGAGCGGCGCAGCCGTCGGAGCCGCACTGGGTGTGAACCGCGCCGCCCAGCAAATAGGGCGACACCTCTGCGTTGAGCGTGCGGCGGGCGATCGTCAGGCCGCGCAGCTCGGCGTGCGAGGAGAACTTGCCGATGCCTTGCGACGCCCACTCCGGTGGGATGACGGTCGCATAGCTCCACTCGTTCTTCGCCAGCACGATGCGGCGAAAATTGATCCCCCAGCGCTGCGGGCCCCGCCGGGGAAACCGAAGGCTCCTGAACGGCAGGCGTACCTCGGCGCTCCAGCCCCAGGCTTCTCTCGACGTCCGGACGTCCCATACCGTGTCCCAGTCCTGCGACCAGACGCGGCCCTCGTCCCAGCAGGCCCAGTCGGCGACAGCACCCAGAGGGTTGAAATAGAAGATGTAGCCGTTGCGCCTGTCGAAGAACGTGTCGAGGGCGATGCTGAAGGTGTCGTTGCGTTCGTGCATGCGGCCCGCGTCGCGTCGCAGCTCGTTCGCCACGATTGGGACCCCGGACGACTGGAAGGCCCGCACTGCGACGTAGAGGGCGTCGTCGTCGTAGACGACCTGCACCTCGGTGCGCTCGGTCGCCGGCGCGCCGGGAGCCGGCACCTGTTGGATGAAGGCGGAAAAAACCGGCGCCCCCTGCCATGCAGGGTCGTCAAGCCTTCCATCGAGGAGGACCGGCCCGTTCGCCCGGACTGCCTCCACCATGGTGTTCGCCGGCTGCGCGCCGACGGGCGAGACTGCGAGCGCCGCGGTCAGAACTGCGGCCGCCGATCCGCGGCCCAGCGCCAGCGCCGGAATCACCGCACCGCGGAAATCCGGACCCGTCGTCCGACTGCGCCCTCCGCGGGGCGCCTGATCAGGCATCGGCCGCCTCCGTGCTGCGGGTTGTGATCGCTCGCGGCGGTGAGAACGAAGTCGGACGCGGCTTCGGCCTCAGACGAGCGGCCGCCTGAACAGCGCCACGAGCGTCGCGGGAAGAACGGGCTTGGTGAGCAACGGCGCCCCCAACGCCGTGGCCTGCGCGTACTCCGAAGTCGAGAGCATCGACGCTGACATCAGCACCAGGCGCACGTCCGGCCACTTCGCCCGCAGCTGCTGGCCGAGCTGGATGCCGTCGATCTCTGGCATCCGGACGTCGCAGACGATCCAGTCGTAGCGGCACGCTTCGGCCAGCTTCCACGCGTCCCGGGCATCTTGTGCCACATCGACCCTGCAGTCCTGGGTTCCGAGAGCCATTGCGAGTGTTTCACGCGTGTTTCGATGGTCGTCGATGATCAGCACGTGGAGGCCACAGGTGTCACTCACGTCCCCGCCTTAGACTCGCCGTTGCCGGCGGAGCTGCAACAGTCGTTCCGTGAACGGACGGTGGTGTCGAAGGGGTGTCAGGACAACTATCGAAGTGCCCACATCGCGCCGACATGCGAAAGAACAGGGATCGCGGGCGGATGGCCGGCCCTGGAAAGCGCGGCTCGGCGGAACATAGTGTTGCAACACCTCGCCCGGCTAGGTCCCGATCCGGTACTCGCGCAGCTTACGCCACAGGGTCGTGCGGCTCATGCCAAGATCTGCGGCCGCCCGGCTATGGTTCCACCGACAGGCCTCGAGCGTCGCGACCAGGCGCGTCCGCTCGTCTGGGTCGTTGGCCGGCGGGCGCGCCACCGACGGCTGGTTGACCGCGACCGTCAGCGTCGCCGGGAGGTCGTCTTCCTTGATCAGCGCGCCCGACGCGACGTTGACCGCACGCTCGATGGCGTTCTCGAGCTCCCGCACGTTGCCCGGCCATTGGTAGGCCCTCATCAAGGCGAGGGCCTCAGGGGTCACGCCCTGGACGTCGTAGCGCAGCCGCGCCCCGATGCGCCGCGCGAAGTGCTCCGCGAGTGGTGGAATGTCCTCGGGCCGCTCCCGCAGGGGCGGAATCCGGATGCCGACCACGTTGATGCGGTAGAAGAAATCCTGCCGGAACCGGCCGGCCGCCACTTCGCCCTCGAGCGAGCGGTGCGTGGCCACGACGAGCCGGACGTCGACGCGCCGCGTCTCGGTGTCGCCGACGCGCCGCATCTCGCCGTCCTGCAGGAACCGGAGGAGCCGCACCTGCATCGACACGGGCATCTCGCCGACCTCGTCGAGGAAGAGCACGCCGCCGTGCGCCTCTTCGAGCAGCCCCTTCTTGTCGGTCATCGCGCCCGTGAAGGCGCCCTTGCGGTGGCCGAACAGCTCGCTCTCAAGGAGCGTCTCCGGGATGGCGCCGCAGTTGATGGGCACAAAATGGCTCGTCCTCCGCGGGCTCTGCCGGTGCAGCGCGCGCGCCACCAGCTCCTTGCCCGTGCCGCTCTCGCCGGTGATGAGCACGGTCGAGTTGCTTTGCGCGAGCTTCGCCACGCTCGCCACCACCGCCTGCATCGCCGGGCTGACCGCCACGATCTCGCCGGCGCCGTCCACCTGGGCGCGAAGCTGCCGGATCTCGCGCGACAGGGCGCGGCGTTCGAGCGCCCGGCGCATCGTGATCAGCAGCCGCTCTGGGTCGACCGGCTTGGTCAGGTAGTCGTACGCGCCGGCCTTGATCGCGTCCACGGCGTCGGCGATGGTGCCGAACGCCGTTACGAGCACCACCTCAATCTCCGGGTCGCGCGCCTTGACGGCGCGCAGGAGCGTTGCGCCGTCCGCATCGCCGCCCATCCGCACGTCGGTGAGCACGATGTCGATGGGCGCCGCCCGCACCGCCGCCAGCGCGTCGGCGGCGCCGGGCGCCTCGCGCACGGCGTGGCCGTCCTGTTCGAGCAGCAGCGCCATCGACCGGCGGATGTTGCTCTGATCGTCGACGAGCAGGATTCGCGCCATCTCACCGAACCTCCATCGGCGCCTCCGCGGATGCCTGCGGGGCCGCCGCCGGCAGCCGCACCGTGAAGCGCGCGCCGCGCGCCGGCACGTTCTCGACCCAGATCGACCCGCCGTGGTCGCGGACGATGCGGTCCACGACCGCGAGACCGAGCCCGGTGCCCTCCGCCTTGGTCGTGTAGAACGGCACGAAGACCGCCACCGGGTCCACGACGCCGGGCCCGTCGTCGGTCACGGTGATCTCCACGTGCGCTCCGCCGCTCGCCGTGGCCTCGACGTCCACCGACCGCGGCGCGATTCTACCTCCCTGCCCTTCTACGGCGTTCGCCAGCAGGTTCCAGAGCACCTGGCGCATCTGGTTCGGGTCGGCCACGACCGGCGGCAGTCCGCCCTCCACCCGCACGCGGACGTCCACCTCGGGCGGCACCTTGGCGTCGCGGCGGAACAGGACCACCGTGCTGTCGATGAGTTCCTCCACGTCGCAGGCCACGACCGCGCGGGCCGGCGGACGCGCGAAGAGCAGGAACTCGCGGAGGATGCCGTCGAGCCGGTCCGCCTCCTCGGTCACGATGTCGAGCAGCCGGGGGTCGCCCGCCGCGCCGCGGTGCCGCAGCACGGTGATCGAGTTGACGATGGCCCCGAGCGGGTTGCGGATCTCGTGCGCGATGTTGGCCGCCATCCGGCCGAGGTCCGCGAGCCGTTCGGCCTGCGCGATCTGCTCCTGCATCTCGCGGCGATCCGTGATGTCGTGGGCGATGCCTTGCATGCCGGTCGCGGCGCCGGTTCCGTTGCGCAACGGCACGTTCGTTTGCGAAAACCAGCGGAAGCGCTCGCCGTCCGCGTGCATGAGCCGGAACTCGACCGCCCGGACCACCTCGCCATCCAGCATCCGGTCGAGCGCCTCGGCCACCCGCTCGCGGTCCGCCTGGTGGACGAGCGACAGCACCGTGAGGCCCGCGTCGTGCAGCGCGCGCGGCGAGTAGCCCAGGAGCCGCTCGAGCGCGGGATTCGCGTACACGATGCGCCCCTCACGATCCGTGAGATAGATGAGATCCTCGGCGTTTTCCACCAGACCGCGGAATCGGCGCTCGGAAGCCTGCAGGTCCAGGTAGAGCCGCGCGTTGGCCACCGCGAGGCCGATTTGCGAGGCCATCGACGTCAGCACCTGCATGTCCTCTTCCGAGAATTCACGCGCGGCCCGGGTGTGGATGTTGAGCGTGCCGTAGACCTTGAAGTTCGCCTTGAGCGGCACCGACGCGAAGCCCTGCAGGCCTTCCGCCCGCGCCGCCATGCGCGTTAGCCGCGGATCGTCCTTGAGGTTGCGCACCACGATCGGCACGCCCTCGAGCGCCACGCGGCCCGAGAGCCCCTCGCCGAGCTTCAGGTGATCGAAATCCGACCACGCGGACGTCGAAAGACCCCGGTGCACGACCAGGCTCAGCTCGCCCTGCTCTTCGTCCAGCAGGTAGACGCTGCCCGCCTCGGTCTCGACGACCTCGAGCACCTTGCCGAGGGCGTAGTCGAGCATCTCGTCGAGGCTCGAGAAACGGCCGATGGCCAGCGCGACCGAGTTGATCGCCGCGAGGGGATTGGTGCGCATGTCCGGCGCGACCGCGAACGCTCGGTCCTCAGGACCCGTCGATCGGGGTCCATTCCGAATTTTCGTGGGGCGTAACGGCGGATCTGTGAGTGCGACGGGCGCAATTATAGCCCCTCGGCGGGGCGCCACGCGAGAGGCTGGTGTGACCGCGGATCGGGCGGGTGACCGTGCGCGATCCGGAGCGTGGCCCGCGCCTCCCAAAAAAAAGGGGCATCACCCGAAGGTGATGCCCCAGTGGCTCGAATTGGCGGCCCGGCTCCCCAGCAACTCACGGCTCCCTGCCGTAAATATCAGGCCGCCGGCGCGCAGTAGAGCAACGGCCGTGCCGGGGAAGAACGCGGGGATTCTGGCCGAAAACCGGAGGCCTGGAAGGGTCGCCGCCGCCAGTCCCCGACGTCTTCGTAACGGAAATTACAGTTTTGAAAAAGGGGACGGGAGCTTTTTCTGTCCGTCCCGGCCTGCGGAAAAAAGCTCCCGTCCCCTTTTTCGCTCAGACCGCTGCCCCTTCGGGGTACTGCAGCGCGAGCCGCAGCTCCTTGGCGAGCTGCTCGACCGTGGTGCCCTTCCAGGCGCCGTCGCTCTCGAACCGCAGGTCGCCGATGCGGCGGCCCCAGGGCGCGATGACGCGTCCGATCGCCCGGAAGTCGGTCCGGTCCGCGTGCTCCTGGTCGAGGCGGCGGATCACGTCGGGGGTCACGCGAATGAAGGCCCGGAGGGCGGACGCGGTCCTGATGCTGTACTTGCGGCCGTTCCAGGCGCCGCCGAAGACCAGCGCGATCTGCTTGAAGTAGTTGACGAAGAAGCGTTTCGACTCTTCCCGGAACGCGTCGGCCTTGCGCCCGGATCCGAACGCCTCGTCGCTCAGCAGCTTCTTGAGCTCCTGCGCCAGCGGCGCCTGGGCCACCTTGCCGGTGCCGACGCCGAGCAGCTTGATCTCGCCGTAGAGCGGCGAGTCCTCGCGGTCGTTGAGCACGCGAACCACGTCGTGCGCGGCCGCCAGGTTGTCGTCCCGGTAGAGCTGCCGGCCCGAGAGCGACACCAGGTGCGACGCGTTGAGCCGCGTGTGCTTCGCGTTGATCGTCACGAACATCTGGACGACGTGATCCTCGGGCAGGCGGTCGAAGATGACGGCCGGCACCGTGAATTCCTCGTCGCCGAATCGCTCGATGTCGGCGTGCATCGCCAGCAGCCGGTGCTGCCCGTCGATCGCCCGCAGGATCCCCTCTTGCTCCGGCACTTTCAGGATTCCGGTCGGCGAGTCCGCCGAGGCGGCCTCGAACCGCAGGGGCTGGTCGCAGGAGATGATGACGGCCCCGGGGATGGAGGGCAGGTCGCGGGCCTGGCGGCACTGCTCGTAGTACTGGACGAGTTCGTCGATCTTGCGCCTGATGATCTGCCGCTGGTAGGCCTTCTCGCTCGCGGCGATTCGCCGCTCGAGCAGGTCCCAGTTCACCTTCGAGACCTTCGCCCGACCTTTGCCACCGCGGACCGGGGGCGTGGTCTGTTCCCCGTAGCTCAGCACCTCGAATCGGACGAGCTTGTCGATGTCCCTCGCGGTCAGGGAAGCCTGATAGAATTGCACGCCGAATTGCTGCATCCGTATCGCGGCAACGCTGATCATGTGATGCGGGTCCCCTCTGTCCCTGGCCGACGGCCGTCAGGTGCGGACGCGATTTTATATTCTCTAGCGCGCAGAATCGCAAGGCATTTCGCCCCGTGACGTCCAGGTGGGACGCAGGGGGCACCCCGCGGTACATCGTCAACCAGAACTGCCTGGAAACACAAGGAGTTGCGAGCAATGCCTGCCACTGGTCTCCGCCTCCGCCGGCTGTCTCGGGGCCTGCTCGTGCTGGCCCTGGCCGGGCTGTTCGGCGTCGCCACGCCAGCCCAGCAGTCCGTCCTCGAAACCCGCAATCCGGCCCAGCCGCAGGACGAGGAGTTCGCCCGCCTCGTCAAGGAGTGGACCACGCGGCCCGAGTTCATGAGCCCGCTGGTGGACCACCTGCCCACGGTGGCCGGGATCCCCTCGCCCAAGGACGTGCTGGGCTATCACATCGGCGCGCCCAAGAAGCTGACGTACTACGCCGACATCCTGAGGTACTACCGGGCGCTGGCGGACGCGTCTCCCCGGGTCTCGATGATCACGATCGGCAAGACCGACGAGAACCGCGACTACGTCGTGGTGTTCGTGGGCGCCGAGGAGACCATCGCCAACCTGGAGCTGTATCGGCAGTACCTGAACCGGCTGGCCGACCCGCGGACGCTCACCGAGGCCCAGGCGCGGGACGTCATCGCGAACGCGAAGCCCATCTATCACGTGATGGGCGGCCTGCACAGCGGCGAGACCGGGCCGCCCGAGATGGAGATGGAGCTGGCGTACCGGCTCGCGACCGAGGAGTCGCCGCTCATCCGGCAGATTCGCGACCACGTCATCGTGTCGTTCACGCCGGTGGCCGACCCGGACGGCCGCGACCGCTACGTGGACTGGTACTACCGGCACCTCGTGGACATCGACCGGGAAGAGGACCGGATGTCCGGGCCGCCCTATTGGGGCAAGTACGTCTTCCACGACAACAACCGCGACATCAACTACTCGCAGGTGACCATGCGGGCGCTGCTCGACTGGTACATGCAGTGGAAGCCGCCGATCATGCACGAGCTGCACGAGTCGGTGCCGTTCATGTACACCTACAGCGGCCAGGCCCCGCAGAACCCGAACTTCGACCCGATCCTCTTCGGCGAGCTGCCCTGGTTCTCGAATTTCGAGATGGCGCAGATGACCAAGTACGGCATGCCGGGCGTCTGGACGCACGCGTTCATGGACGCCTGGTCGCCCGGCTACCTCGGGTCGATGGCGTACAACCACAACGGCCTGATGCGGATGTACGAGACGTTCGGCAACGGCGGCGCGACCACGATGAAGCGCCAGGTCGCGCCCCAGGGCGGCGCGGGACGCGGCGGCGGTGGCGGTGGGGGTAATCAGACGACGCGCGAGTGGTACCGGCCGCTGCCCCCCTACAGCGAAGTCGTCTGGTCGATACGCAACAACACGAACTACATGCAGACGGGCGTGCTGCTCGGCATCCAGCTCACGTCGACGTTCCCAAAGGTCATTCTCGAGAACTTCTACCTGAAGAGCCGCAACTCGATGGAAGACGGCGAGAAGAACGCGCCGCACGGCTTCGTGATTCCCGACGGCCAGCGGGACACGACGCGTGTGGCGTTGCTCGTCAATCTCCTGCGCATCCAGGGGATCGAGGTGGGCCGCGCGACGGCCGAGGTGAAGGTCAAGGACGGCACGTTCCCGGCCGGGTCGTACGTCATCAAGCGGAACCAGCCGTACGGCCGGCTCGCGAAGATCCTGCTCGAGAAACAGGAGTACCCGGACCCCAGCCTCCGCACCTACGACGACAGCGGCTGGACGATGGGGCTGATGCTGCAGACCGAGGTGAAGGCGATCGACGACAAGGCCATCCTCGACGCGGCGGTGCAGCCGGTCGCCGAGGTCGCCCTCAGCGGCACCGTGACCGGCCCGGCGGCGCCGGCCGTCTACGCCGTGGCGCACCTCGGATCGACGAACATGATCACGCTCCGCTACCGGCTGAAGGACCTCGGCGTGAAGGCCGCCGCGCAGGCGTTCAAGGCCGGCGACAGGGAGATGCCGGCCGGTTCCTTCGTCGTCCCGGCGGGCGGCGCAGCCGACCGGATCAGGCAGGCGGTGAACGCGCTCGGCCTGACCGCAGTGGGGCTGGCGGCCATGCCCGACGTCCCGATGCACGACCTGGATCTGCCGCGGATCGCGATGTACAGCATGTGGGGCAGCACCCAGGAGATCGGCTGGGTCCGCCACGCCTTCGACAAATTCGAGGTCCCGTACGACCTGATCTACAAGGAGCGGGTGAAGCAGGGCGACCTGCGCGGCGCCTACGACGTGATCGTGATGCCGAGCCAGGGTCGCAACGGCAAGAGCATCGTGTACGACATCGCGCCGCGCGACAAGCCGGTGGCCTACACGCAGACCGAGCAGTTCACGTTCCTCGGGATGTACGGATCGTCAGAGGACGTCACGGGTGGCATGGGGCTCGAAGGGGTCCTCGAGTTCCGGAAGTTCGTCGACGCCGGCGGCCTCCTGATCACGCTCGGATCGGCGACGAGCTTCCCGCCGGAGTTCGGCCTCGTGCGGGACATCAACACGAGCGACGCATCGAGCCAGTTCTACGCGCCGCGGCCGATCGTCCAGGCGGAGATCCTGCGGATGGAGCATCCGATCTTCTACGGCTACACCGAGAAGACCGTGCCCATCAAGTACACGAACGGGCCGCTCCTGCAGGTGCCGCGCGACGACCAGGACGACCAGGTTCTGATGCGATTCACGGGGGGCGACGGGGCCGTCCTGAGCGGCCTGATGCGCGGCGCCGACGAGATTCGGAATCGGCCGGCGATCGTGGACGTGCCGGTCGGGCAGGGCCGGATCCTGCTCTACGCGACCAACCCGGTCTACCGCTGGCAGAACCACGGCGAGTTCAACATGGTGTTCAACGCCCTGCTGAACTACAACGACCTAACGCTGCCGTCGAAGAAGAAGGAGACGACGGAGGGAAGATAGAGGTCGGAGTTCTTGGGTGCTTCGTTCTTTGTGCTTGGTGGGTTCTTGGTCCTTGGTCTTTCGTGCGGAGCGCGCCGATCCCGTTCGGGCTCCGGTCACCTTGCGTGGCCGCAAGCCGAACTCGCAGTCCGCGGCGCCACCCAAGGACCAGGCACCAAGAACCACCCAAGAACCAAGCACCAAGAACCAAGCACTGACGTCTACAGCCCGGTCTTCACGTACTTCGCGACGGCGTCGAGGGTCCGGTCGACCTCCGACTGCAGGTTGTAGAAGTGCGGCGAGAAACGCAGGCCGGTGCGGTCGGCCCCGCCGCGCGTCGCGCACGCGATCCGGTCGTTCTCGTACAGCGCCGCCGCCAGCTTGCGCGGGTCGAGACCGGCGGGCTGGAACGACACGACCGCCCACGAGCGGTCGGGATCGGGGTGCGTCCAGAGCGTCACGCCGTCGATCCGGCGGAGTCCGTCCATCAGCGCCACCGCGAGCGCGCGCGCCCGCTCGGCGATGGCGGCCTTGCCGACGTTGGCCTGGAACGTCAGCGCCTCGCCGAACGCGAGGATCGCCGGCTCGTCGCGCTGCCCGAGCCCCTCGAACGTCCGCGAGATGCCCACGGCGCCCGCATACAGGCTGATGACGCTGGGATGGAGGCGCGGCTGCGCGTCCGACCGGACGTACAGCACGCCGGTCTCGCGCGGCCCGCACGGCCACTTGTGCCCGCTGCCCGAGTAGAAATCCGGGCCGAGCGCGGCCAGGTCCAGATCGAGCAGCCCGAACGTCTGCGCGCCGTCCACGAGCGTGAGGATGCCGCGCGCGCGCGCCGCGGCGCACATCTCCCCCACCGGGAAGAGGTCACCGACCGAGTTGGTCAGGTGCGTGAACGCCCAGAGCCGCGTGCGACCGGTCGACGCACGCGTGAACGCGTCGAGGTAGTACTCGCCGCCCGGGTGCGGATTCCGCGGCTCGACGACCTTGACCGTGAAGCCGAAGCGCTCCGCCTTGTCGGCCCAGGCGCGGTGGTTGCTCGGATGGTTGTCGCCGAAGATGACCACCTCGTCGCCGGCCCCGAGATCCAGGCCGCTCGACACGATGTTGTTCGCTTCGCTGGTGTTGCGTGTGAGGAGGATCTCCTCCGGCGTGACGCCTAGGAATCCCGCGAGCGTGCGCCGCGTTCGCTCCTTTCCCTCGGAGAGCTTGCTCCGGTTCTGCGGCGAGGGATCGCGGTCGACGTCGCGCGTCGCGTCGTAGAGCGAGTCGAGCACGGACTTCGGCGACGGACACAGGTTGGCGGCGTTCAGGCAGGCCAGGTCGAGCGGCATCAGGAACTGCTCGCGGATGCCCTGCCAGTAGCGCTCGCCACGCTCGCCCGCCTGCCGGGCCGGCCGCGGCGGCGGAAACGGCGCGCGACCCAGGCCGACGCCGAGCGGCGCCAGCGCGGCCGCCGTCCCGCCGGCGAGCAACCGCGCGAAGCTGCGCCGGCTGAGGCCGGTCGAAGGTGCCGACGAGTCCTGAGACATGACGTACTCCTCTCGAGATTGACGACGCTCAGCGCGCAGAGCCGGTGCAACATCGCCTCATTCGTAGTGTCCGGCTTCAGCCGGATCTTGTCCAGGCTCCAGCCGGACCCGATCGGCCGTCAGCGCGTCGGCGGCTTCAGCACGAGGCGGGCGGCGGCGTTGCGTTCGATGGCCTCTCGCGAAAACAGCATCGGGTGATAGCGGCCCTGCGTCCAGAGCCGCAGCAGGCTGCCGTAGAACGGGCTGCCCGGCTGCCCCGACGCGCCGGGCACGTTGATCGTCGTCGAGCGATCCCAGTCCGCCAGGTCGATCACCTCGCGGAACGAGGCGCCGCTCGTCTGCCGGCTGCCCGACCCCGTGCTGTTCACCGTCGTCCCGTCGCCGCCCCGCGGGACGGTCGCCAGGTTGAAGACCCGCGCGCGGCCCGGATGGGTCGCCAGCGGATGTTCGAACGACGCCCGGTGGATGCGGCCCCACGCCCAGGCGAGCCGGTCCGGGCCCATCTGCTGCTCGGCGTCGGCCAGCGCCTCGGCCAGCGACGGCCCGGTCAGCACCGCGA
>Ga0326597_10005064_pt1 | contig 18401 bp, 18 predicted proteins | sample RVTome_12_FD_203789 | JGI IMG/M metagenome (GOLD analysis project Ga0326597, IMG submission 203789) | Soil microbial communities from uranium-contaminated site in the Upper Colorado River Basin, Wyoming, United States - RVT100D185 | ecosystem: Environmental > Terrestrial > Soil > Contaminated >... | reverse complement strand
TTCTACATGTGGCACGCCATGCAGCGGCATCCCGATCTGCATGCGCTCGTCCGCGGCGACCAGCTCGAGAAAGTGGCCACGGCCGTGGACCATTTCCACGTGCGGGTCGTCGAAGGAGCGCCGTTTCTCCCGGAAGTGAGCCCGAATCAGCGCGAAACGCCGCAGGAGCAGGAGCCCGCGAACTACATCGCCTACATCGAGAAAGGCCATCGATCGGTGTGGTCCAAGGGACCGAAGGCCATCTTCCTCGCCTTCCTCCTTCGCGCGATTCCGGCGTTCATCGCGATCTTCGCCACCATCGTCGTCATGCGGCATGTCGGAGACCACCGCCGGGACGTCGGGCTCGAAGCGGTATTCGCAAAGGCCTCGGCCCCGACCATCGAGCAGTCGACGATCGCGAGATTCTGGAATCCGGACCATTCGAATGAACTGCGGACGACGATCACCTCGGTTCGTTGCATGGTGGATGAACGAATCGTCTTGGCCGACGGCAGCGTCGTGAAGCTGGCCGGGCTCGGCGAGGTACGCCCGATGCTCGAGGCCGCGCGTGACAACAACGCCGTGCCGAAGCTCGAAGTCGACATCGTCGACCAGCGTGCTGTGATCCGGCGCGCTTTGGTCGGAGCTCAGCAGTTCGGAAGAACGCTCGAACTCGTGAAACTTCAGAAGCTGCCACCGAGCGCCGACCCGCCGACGCGTACGCGCAATCCACGAGACAGCGAGTGGATCGAGCTGCCTGGCCTGCCGCTCGAGAATCGCGCCGATCTCAGGGCTCTTCTCGGCAAGCGCATCTCCCTCGTAGGGAAGCTCCAGCCCAACGGCGATTCCTACCGATTCCGGACGTCGGAGGCGAAACTCGATCTGCGGCCAGTGAGAGTTTGGCGCGATCTGGAGAACTTCCTGAGCGAGTTCGCGGACGGCCGCGTCGAACTCAAGGTCGACTTGATTCTGCAGGAACTGTCCGAGTCGGGGAGTGAATTCGTCGGCAGTGGCGAGTTCCATTCCATCTCGGCCCAGAACTATCATATCGTCGCGCGCCGCTAAACCTCCCCAGGCGCCGATGATAGAGGCCCCGCCCCGCGGGGACGGGGCCTCGCTCTATTTTGCTCGCCGCTCAGCGGCGGTCGAAGCGGCCCCAGGGCTCCATGAACAGCAGCGACCATCCGAAAACCAGATGTGTGGCCGCGGCGACCCACCAGGGGATCGTCTTGACGATCCAATTGCCGCCGAAGAGCAGCGGTTGAAGCCACGAGAGGATCGCGTAGTAGTTCACCACCCACATGACCAGCACCAGCACGCTCACATTCAAAATCCGCCGTCCAAGCCCTGGCGCGGTCAACCAACGTGTCAGGATGACGTGCAGGATGGCGCCCAGAATCGTGCCCGTTCCCAGATAGAGGACGCAGCCGATGGCGAGGGCGCTGCTGCTATCGATCGCCAGGGCCGTCTCGCCCATGGGAAAGGTCAGATAGATGCGGATGATCTCCAGGGGGTGCTTCCCCACCATCGTCGAGCCGATGATGTTGAACAGGAGGCTGATGGACGCGGCCATGATCCCGAGCAGTCCCCCGGAAACGAGGTGATACGCGGTGTAATAGCCAACGGGTGGCCACCCCGAGTCCTTGTCGAGATGCGCCAGCTGAGATTCGAGTGCGGCTTGCCGATCTCGCATGGCTGCGAGTTCGTTCAGGATGTCATCGCGTTGGCTCATAGTTTTCCTTTCGGGGCCTGAGAGGCCTGCCCTTCACTCCGATCCCGAAGTGAATCGGGACCTCCTGGCGCGGACGGTCACGCAGAATGAATTCACAGATCGTCACGCAGTCGCCACAGCGAATGCAGTGGTTGTCCGACGGCAATCCGCCGAGAGCTAACCCGCCGATATCGTGGAGCGGAAGCTCGAGCTCGCGCGGCTGCAAGTCGACGGGACAGATGGCTGTGCAGGCGTTGCAGTCGATGCAGGTCGCAGCGTCGCGCTCGAAGACGATTCCATAGGAAGTCGAAGGCGAGACGACGGAGTAGTAGAGTCCGATGGGGCAGGCTTTCCTGCAGAAATCCCAGCGCCAGATCCGGCCGTGAACGAATGAGAGGCCGACGAGGAGCAGCAGCGTGGCCATGGCGATCGTGGTCGGGACGAGATCTCCGCCAACGAAGACGCGCGGGCTCGTCCACCACAGCATCAGCGAGACGGAGAGTGCCGCGCCGAACAGTCCCCCATTCAATATCGAACGCACGCGCTGTGTGCCGCGCGTCTGCGCGGATTCGACATCTTCGCAAAAGCGCGAGATCTGCGCCGCGGGACACCCCCAACCGCAAAAGAGACGTCCGCCCACCACGTTGAAGGCGAAGGTCGCGATCACGAGAACCAGGAATCCCACGACGACCGCGGACAACGCGCGGACGGCAGAGGTCGGCTCGAAGAGGACCGAGTGATTGCCGTCGTAGGCGTCGAAGCGGATGAGACCGCTGAGGGGAACGGCGTAGAGAATGCCGAACGTAATGCTCAGGGTGAGGGCGCGCCGCAGGGAATAGCGATCGGCAAGCGGTGCGAGCTTCCTGCGCAAGCGGAGGCGCGCGGGCTGACGCTTGGCGATCAAGACCGTGCCTCCGGCATCTCGGGAGTGCGCGGCGGGCACCGGAAGTGTCTCGCCCGCTGACTGTTGGCGAGCACGACGAAGCTGGACATGGCCATCAACACGGCCGCCAGGATCGGATGCAGCACACCCAACGCCGCCGCGCTCAGCGCCGCGAGATTGAAGCCGATGGCCCACGCGAAGTTCTGGAGCACGATCCCGCGCACGCGTCGCGCGTGGCGAATCAGCGCGGGAACGATCGCCGGACTCGCATCGAGGGCGTGCACATGGGCGGCGTCACGAGTCAGGTCGGCCGTGTGCCCGAGGGCGATGCCCACCGACGCGCCGGCGAGGGCGAGGCTGTCGTTGAGCCCATCCCCCACCATCGCCACGCCGCCCGCTTCGGCGAGTCGAGCCACGAGGGCCAGCTTCTCCTCCGGCTTCATCGCCGCCCGGTGGCTGTCGAGCGGAAGTAGCCGCGCCAGGGCTTCGACTCGTCCCGCCTGATCGCCGCTGGCGACATGGCTCGAGACATGGAGCGTCGCGAGGCCGCGGAGGGCGGGTCCGGCGCCGAAGCGCAAGCGTTCGTCGAGCTGGATGCGGAGCTGCAATTCCCGGTCGATCGCCAGAAAGACCATCGGACCCTCGCTCGTGACATCTTCTTGGGCCAGCACGATGCCGAGTTCGGACATCAACGCCGCGCTGCCGAGATGGACGGCATGGGAGTCCCATGTCGCCTGCAGGCCGCGGGCGGGAAGATGCTGGATTTCCGTGAATTCGATCTCGCGATCGCTCAATGCCGAGAGCGGCCGCGCGAAGGGATGTCTGCTGTGGCGCTGCAGAGACGCCGTGATGGCCCGCAGCGTCTCCAGCTCCCAACCGGCATCGGGGGATGATTGTAGCGCGACCTGACTGTCTTCCGCCTCGGTCAGCGTCCCCGTCTTGTCGAAGAGGACGGCCCGAATCCCGGCGAGACGCTCCACGACATCCGGACCGTCGAGCCAGACACCGAAACGCGCGGGCGCCGCCCAGCCGAGCCAGAACGCGAGAGGTGCGGCGATTCCCATGGCGCAGGGGCATGCGACGACCAGGGCCGCGAGTGCCCGTTCGGTCGCTTCGACGGCGCCGCCGGCGCGATAGCCGAGCAGCGCGGCGACGACGGCCGCGAAGAGCGCGATCGGTAGCAGCCACCGGGCGGCGCGATCTCCCGCCCGCAGCAATGTCGGCCTCTGTCGGCGCGCCGCCTCGAGGCGGCTGCGCAGGCGCTCGCTCTCACGCTCAGAGCCCGTGGCGCGTGCGCGAATCCAGAGGCTGCCATCGACGGGCGCGAAGCCGGCGAGAACTTCGTCGCCTCTGCCAGCGCTCCGCGGAATCGATTCTCCCGTGAGCCATTCGCGGCGCAGGAAGGCGCTGCCCCGCTCGATCGCGCCGTCGACCGGGACGGTCTCTCCGGCGTGCACTTCGACGAGATCCCCCACGCGAAGCTCGTCGAGCGCCACGGTCGTACACTCGACGCCACGCTCGACGCGGAATTCGCCCGTCGCCGGCGCTCGCAGCTGCGACCAGTGAACGAACGCCCGCGAGCGCGCGGAGGCCTCGAGGAGCTTTCCAAGGGTGACCAGGATCAGGAGTGCGTTCACTCCGTCGAAGTAGATCTCGCCGCTGCCCCGCAGCGTGTTGGCGACAGAGAGCAGGAGCGCGGCCAGAACACCGATCGCGACGAGTCCGTCGAGGCCGCCGGCCTTGGCCCGAAAGAGATCGGCCAGGCGCGCCAGGAATGGCAAGCCCAGCAGCGCGAAGACGATCATGGTGAACAGCATCTGCGCCCAGCGCTGCATGTCCATCGCGCTCAACGCACCGGCCGAGCTCTGATCGGCCCCCAGGAGATTGCCGTAGTGGGCCAGGCTGAAGACCATGGCATTCAGCGCGAAGAAGATCCCCAGTGCCAGCCGCAGGCGCGTCCCGGTCAGGGGGTTTGTGCCCTCGCCGCCGTCCATCAGGCGCGCCACCCAGACACATCCGTGACAGCAGAAGGAGACAAGTTCCCCGCCGAACTCCTCCTGGATCGCGCGCGACCCGGCCGGCAGCCCGCAGTGATGGCACAGGGACATCGCTCCATCGTCGGCGATGGGAGCTGTGCCGAGAATATTCCCCGCCGCCGCCACCATCCGGCCTAGAACAGGCTGATGGGAGGGTCGGTCAGCCACTCCTGGAGCGACGGAACGCCGTTGCTGACCATGTACCAGATGCTCCAGATGAGGAATCCAAGAAAGGCGAAGATCATGATGGTTGCGACCTTGCTGCCCTCATAGCCGAGACGAACTGGGCGCTCGTCTTGATCCTCGTCGTAGTTCGGGAGTCGATCGGGATCGCTCATGCATTCACGCCCTCTCGCAGGAGATCTTCGCGGTCGATGTCTTCCTGGTCGAGATTCCATTCGGGATGCTCGTCACCGGCCTGCCGCGCGTAGCCTTCTTCCAGGAACATCATGCGATACTTGGGGGCCTCGACATCCTTGAACGCCCCACGGCTGGCGGACCACAGGAGGAGGAACAGAAAGCCAGCGCCGGTCAGGAAGTAGCTGGACAGCGGCACGATGGCAAAGCCCATGGCCGCCGAGTCGTCCAGTGATCTTACGAACTCGTAGATCTTGAAGATGAAGCCCGCGCCGGCCATGGCGACGACGATGGTTGTCAGGATGGCGGCGCGCCGCACGCGTCGAGAGCGGGTACTCATTTGCTCGCCCCCCCTTGATCGAGATAACTCTCCACGTTGTAGAAGTTGGGATCTTGGTTGTCGATCCAGCTCCCCAACCACTGGATGTACGCGATGATGGCGATACCACGCTCGTTCGGAACGATTCTCTCCTCGCCCTCATCGTCTTGCCGCGTCTCGTAGAACCACTTGTAGGACGGCATGACCGATGTCGGCACGACCCAGGTCGGCTCGTAGAGATGAGCGGCATGCCAGTCGTTACTGTGGCGTCCTGACTCCCGACTCAGATCGGGACCGACCCGCCGCGTACCCAGCATCTGCGGCATGTGCATCTCATTCTGATACTCGTCGGGCCGGCTGACGGGTCCCCAGCGCAACGATTCGTTGCTCACAGGGCGAATCTGCTGGCTGTGACAGTGCCAGCAGGCCTCGGCGGTGTAGATCTTCTTGCCGAGCCTGAGAGCCTTGGTGTAGCTCGCCGGGGTCGCCTCGCCATAATACGCGGCGAAGCTCTCCGGGTAGCGCTTCTGCAGGTCGTAGAAACTGCCATCCGGATTCGCCGCCAGCTCCTCCGCGGTCTGGAAGGGCACGTCCGAGAACATCGTCTGGGGCCAGAGCCCCATGATCAGCCAGGCCAACACCCAGAAGCCCAGGCCCGCGACGAGAATGATGGTCTGCGTTCTCTCCATCGTCGCCTCCTCAGGCCGTGGCCGGTTTGAGTTCGGGTGCCGTCTCTCGGGTCGGATTCCTCCACGTCGCCACGATATTCACGAGCAAGCACAGTGTGCCTGCGGTGATCATGTACCCACTGAAAACGCGCACCCACCAGAAGGGGATGCTGGCCATGAGGCTCTCTTCCCACGGCGCGAGCGAGCGCCAGCTGAAGCCCTGGATGAGACCGGCGATGGTCAGATCGAGGAACATGACGACGAGCCCGATGGTCGTGAGCCAATAGTGCCACTCGTTCAGCTTGGGAATCGCCCATTCGCGATCCGTCAGTTTCGGCCAGAGATGGATGATGATGCCGAAGATCCAGAAGCTGAACACGCCGAACATGACGAGATGGGCGTGGGCCACGACCCAGTCGGTGAAGTGGATGATCTTCTGAAAGCTCAGAGTGACCTGGAATGCGCACTGCAGGCAGGTGATGAAGTAGAGGATCATTCCCGTATAGAACCAGCGCATGGGTAGACTCGTACGCAGCTTGTCGAAGTCGTAGCGAATCGACATGAAGAAGTTGATGACGACCGTCGTCACGACGAATTCGACGGCGACCGTGCTCACCACGGCTCCGTACTGCACGTACATGGGGATGGGGCTGTATAGATAGTGATGCACGCCGTTGAGCGGATAGAAGAACGCCAGGCCCCAGAAGCCGATCAGGCTCATGGCGTGGGACCAGATCGGCCGCTTCAAGATGATCGGCACGAAGTAGTACATCAGTCCCCAGCCGATCGGCGTCACGAACAGCCCCACGAGGTCGTGGATGTAGAGGCCCGTCACCGCCGCGCCAGCGACACCGGGCACCCAGTACTGCGGAAAGAAGTTGCCCATGACATAGGTCAGGCCCGTCCAGATGAACGCGGCGAGGAAGTACCAGAGCGAGACGTAGAGATTGCGCTCCTTCGACCTGAGAATGGGCGTGATCAGATTCGTGACGACGAGAACCCAACCGACGACCACCAGGGGATCGATCCAGACCGGATTCTCGCCCCACTCGAGGCCCTGCGCCTGACCCATGAGGATGCCGACGACCGCGGCGGCCATGATCGACTGCCAGACCACGAAGATCAGCCAGCCGAGGCCATCGCTCAGGATGCGTTGACCCGTCAGCCGCGGAATCGACCAGATCATCCCGGCGAGGAGCGCGTTGAAGATCCAGCCGAACGCCACCAGATGTGTGTGCACCATCCGGATGCGCCCCGGCGAGAGCAGCTCGACATCGGGGAACACATAGTTCCGCACGAACTGCGTCGAGAAGAGGAGCCCGGCCAAGATCGAGAGGACGAACCAGCCGAAGGAGGCCAGCAGATGCGCCTGGACGAGGGGCCGGTTGACCAGCTGTCGCCCGTCGGCCGTCATCGGAGAGTCGTTCATCGCCCCTCCTTCGAACTGGAGGCGCCGCCATCGGCGCGCAGAGACAAGATGAAGGAAACCAGATGCCACCGGTCCTCGTTCGAGAGGACGTCCTGATAGGAGGGCATCGGCGTGCCGTTCAGCCCCGTCGTAAAGGTCCGATAGACGTCGCTCGGGCTCGCACCACCCTTGAGGGCGCCGCTGGTGAAGTCGAAGGGCTCGATCTTGTCACCCCAGTCGTCGAAGAGCGTCTTGGCAGCGGGGCCGTCGCCCTTGCCGCCTTCGCCATGGCACTGGTTGCAGCCCATCGTGAGATAGATGGCGCTGCCGAGTTCGATGGAGTCGTCCGAGCTCACATACTCCGGCGCACCCGGCATTGCGATCGCGGGTTCGAAGTTGTAGTCGCTCTCCCATTCCTCGGAGAGGGTCTTGATGTAGGCGATGAGCGCCACCCGCTGATTCTCAGCCAGGAGCTGCCAGGCTGGCATGGAGGTTCCGAGAACCCCCTGCGTGATGACCCGATGCAGATCCGCGTCGGTCGGCAGCGCACCCGAGGGCGTTGAACGAAACTTGAACACGCCCGAGGTAAAGTCCCGCGGCTGCGGGTCGAGGAAGGGCGCCGCCTTCCCCCTGCCATCTCCGCTCTCGCCGTGGCATCCGCTGCAGTAGGTGAGAAAGGCCTCGTGGCCACGGGCGATCAGCTCACGCTTGCGCAACTCGCCGAGATTCGCCGGCTTGGAGACGGCCCCGGCCGCCTCTTCCTGCGCCTCAGATTGCTGGACGGAACATGCGAGAACGCCGAGCATGAGCAAGACGCTCAGCGCGCCTCCCGGAACGCGGCACTTCATCGAGAGTCGCATGGAGCCCCCAGGTCAGATTGAGATCGAGTGCAGATCGTTATGGCAGAAGAGTTTGCATCGCCTCGGCCCGGCTGGCAACTCGCCAGAGCTGAGCGAAGCCGTGAGGTCACAAAATTGGTACATCACTCGGTGCTCGTCGTCTGCTGTTCTTTGATGTTTGCCTGCTCTTCGACAGATCGACCGCAGAATCTGCTGACCGGCGCGCGGCATGCGGTCGAACTCGGAGGCGCCGCTTCGACGGTCTGGATCCTGACTTCGCAGAAGAGCTTCCTCGCGCGCCGTGTGGTCGAGTTCGAACTCGGCGTCGAGGGTCCGATCGCCCGGCTGCCGAAGACCCTGCAACTGCGCGCCGACATGACTCACATGAGCCACGGTCCGACACACACCGAGCTGCGGCTCGACGGCCGACGCTATCGTGGGACGATCATCTTCGTCATGGGCGGTCTCTGGGAGCTGGAGTTCTTCGACGGCGACGCTTTGATCCTGAAGGGCCAGATCCTCGTCCGCGAGAACTGAGACCGGAATCAGCCGATGGAAGAGAGTCTCTCCCTCGCCCTCGCGTTCCTCACGGGCCTCTTCGGCTCGACGCATTGCGTCGGGATGTGCGGCGCCTTCGTGCTGTGCGTGTCGCAGGTAAAGCCCGAGCGGCGGCTGCGATCTCAGCTGATCTACCACTCGGGCCGCGCCATGGCCTACGGCTTCCTCGGCGCGCTCTTCGGGCTTGCGGGAAGTTTCGTGTTGATCGCCGCGAGGATCGCGGAGCTGCAGGGCTATTTCTATCTGCTGGCGGGCACGGCGGTGACGGTCATCGGCGTGCAGCGCCTGCTGCTGGGCAAAGAACCAGGCTGGCTCGGTGCCGTGCCCCATCGCCTCCACGCGGCACTGAGGTCGACGCCCTCACCGCTGGGTCTTTTTGCCTTCGGATCCCTGAACGGCCTCGTCCCGTGCGGCCTGCTCTACACGATGGAGCTGCGCGCGGCGGCGAGCGCGGACCCAGTCCTCGGATTTGCGCTGCTCTTCGTTTTCGCTTTGGGGACGGCGCCGGTGTTGGTGGGGCTCGGCGTTCTCGGAGCCAAGCTCGGAGAGCTCGGAAGGCGGCGCCTCGACCGGGTGGCGTCCTGCCTGCTCATCCTACTGGGCGCGCAGATCCTCCTGCGCGCCGGTGCCCATCTCGGTTGGATCCAGCACAGCCGCTGGTACTAGCTCTTCGGCGTCAGGAGTGACAGTCGGCGCAGGCGACCCCGCTCGTGCCGCCACGCAGGTCACCGCCGTGGCAGGCCGTGCAGCTGACCGAGCCGTTGAGGCTCACGAAACGACCATGGAACGAGGACGAGAGCCTGTTCACCCAGCCGTCCGCATGGCCGCTGGGACCGCCCGCATGGCAGGTGTAGCAGGAGACGGCGCTCCAGCCGCCCAGGTAGTCGGCACCATGACAGTACTGACAGTCGTCGTTCCCCTCGAGCGCGACCGCTGCTGCATGAGGGGGATTCGGTCGGCGTGCCCAGCCCGACGGATGGCCGCCCGGACCGTCGTGGCACTCGTAGCAACTGGTCGCTTTTCCTGAGCCCTGCAGGTCGGCGCCATGGCAGCCCGTGCAGGTCGCAACGCCATCTCGCTCGACCTTTTCACCGTGGAAGTCGATATCGCCCTTGGTCGCCCAAGCGCGGGGATGCGCATCGATCTCGCTCACGGGTTCCCGCACGGCACAGCCATAGGCTGCCAGCAGGAACAGCCCGCACGCGATGGTTGGAAGAACTCTCGTTCGCATCTCTAGCCCCCGTGGCAATTCGCGCAGATGGGTGCCGTCGCTCCCTCGTCGTGACAGGCGACGCAACTCTCGAGATTCAAGCGTCCCTCCATGGCATGACGACCTCCGTCTGTCCCGGCGATCCAGTCGCCGCGCGAGTGCTCTCGCGGCAAGATCTGTTGCGACGCGTGACAGTCGCTGCAGAACTGAGGGTCGGCATGGCAGCTCGCGCAGTCGAACTCGTTCGACTTCGCCACGAGCGCGTGGTCGAAGGCAAAATCCACCCCATGGGTGCGCGGGCGGACGTTGTCGCCCGAGTGGCAATCCTGGCAGTCGGCCTGAGCGTGACAGTTCATGCAGCTGGTTTCGTCCCAGCCTGCTTCGAGGCCGTGGGTCGAGACCCATTCGGCGCTGTGGTCCAAGGGAACTCGAGGCTCACTCGCAGCGTGGCACTGGCCGCAGTCGACGAAGTCCGCAGCCGTCGAGTGGCAGCCGCGGCACGTCGCCTTGGCGGCCATGTGCGGCTCTTTTCCGGCGTCGTTTCCGTGGCAGTCGGCGCATGCCATGTCGGCGCCGGCATGGGCCGCATGGGAGAAATTCTGCACGAGCTCCGGTCGCTCCGGGTAGCTCTGCGGATCGTCGGTGTTGGTGTGACAGACCCCACACTCGGAGTCATCGTCGACGTCGTGGCAATTCGAACAGGTGTCCATGGACGGCAGCAACAGGTCCAGCCCCGACATCGATGTGGTCGCTTCTTGGTGGCAGTCGGCGCACTCGAGATCGTTCTCCGCGTGGATCGCGTGAACCTGCCGAATCGAGTCAGGCTCGGCAGTGTTCCCTTCGCCCAGGAATGCCGTCGTGACGACGACCATGCCCATCGCGAGAGCCGCATGGATCCATCTCATTGCAACCACCCCTCGCGGCTGAGTCCATAGCTACTCTCTCTACTGGTTGCGATGACGTCCAGGCCGATCAACAGCCGAAAGTCCTCGCTGTAGGTCGGACTGTCGACCGACTGGACTTCGGCGCTGAGACGGAGGCCGCTGTGCAATTGCAGGCGGAGGCGCCCGTAGGCGGTGACCAAATCGCGTTCGTCGGCGGCGAGCGCGTCTTCCATGAGCGTGTAGGTCGAGAGTGTCGCCCCCACCGAGGCGTGCAGCCATGGCAGGAAGGAATGGCCGACATCGCCGATCCAGCTGCTCTCCTCCCCGCTGTCGCCAATGCGCGCGGAGTATCCGAGATTGCCGTAGGGGAAGTAGAAAGTGCCCGAGACCCGCGCCGACTCACGCGTGTCCACATTGGCGCCGAAGATCTCGACCTCCGCGCCGTAGCCGAGATCGTTGATCTTCCGCGCCGACGACCGCACGATGTTGATGTTCTCGATGTCGAACCGATCGCTGAACCAGGAGTTCGCGGCGATGGACGGCCGGCGATGCAGGACGTGGAGCGACAGGACGGGCCAGTCCTTCCGGTGCAGCCACTGCGTCGACAACTCCGCGCGATCCCATTCCTGATCCACGGTCTCGTAGGAGGCGCGCGCCATGGTGCGAAGCCCCTTCATGGGCATCATGCGCAGTTCCAGGCCCACGGGCTTCGCCGAGACGAGGAAGTCTTGCTCGAGATAGGCGAAGGACATCGCGGCCTGCAACCTGGGGCCGAAGCGATAGAGCATCCGCGTGCCGATGGCCGTCTGCTCGTCGAGCGCGCCGACGTCATAGGCGCTCGAGGCCGGGGCGCGAGCGCCGACGAAGAAGCGCATTTCGAGCGGCGGCACGGGTGAGACCTTCAACCAGGCGCCATCGAGAGTCAGATTCGTCGGCCCCTCCTGGATGAATTGCCGACCGACACGGGCGCGCGTGGCCGCCGTCTGGGCCGTGAACTGCGCGTAGCCGACGTAGAGCCGCTCACCGTTGGTCAGCCGCGGTTCGACGTTGAGATCGTCGGCGAAGCGGCTCGCGACGCGCAACGAGAGATGCCCTCTCCCCAGATTGGAGACGGAGCCATCGAAATGCTGGTAGAAGCCGAAGTGTTCGAGCGACCCACCCTGGGCGTTGATGGTCTCGAACGCGTAGCCGGTCGATCGCAGATGCGCGCGCCAGGTGACGGTGTCCCAGACCCGGGGCGCGTAGGAGCGCTCCAACGCGTCGTAGTCCCGCGCACCGGCCGAGACGGCGCCCATGGACAGGATCGCCAGCATGAGGAAAAGAGCTTTCGCTCGCATATCCTGCCTCCGGGCGAAGGTCGGCGTGCCGGCCCGATCGAAGGACCGGACCGGCACGCGATGGATCATTTCGATTCGTATTGCAGGACGACGTAGGCAGAGCTGGGGAGCGCCCCCGGATCGATATAGAGGATGCTCTGCTGCAGCAGCTGCACGGCATACGTGGTGTTGTGCACGCCGCTGGAACCGTCGAAGTCGACATAGGCCCAGTTGTAACCGGCCTCGCGCTGTTGCAGCGTGGAGATCGTGATGTCTCCGATGTTGATTTCGAAGTCATCTCGCAACAGCTGCTCGTTTGCTGGCGACGAGCTGTTGACGATGATGGTCTCCTGGAGCAAGTCCTTCAGGCCAGCCACCTCGATCTGTACGCCCTGTACGAGGCCGTTTCCGTCGTAGTCCTGCTTGGCGATGATGTCAATGAAGTCCTGCACCGGCCCGTGGCATTCCTGGCAGGCTTCCACTGTGGGCTCGAAGGTGTGCCCCGTGAAAGTGGAGCTGCCGCTGATCGGGTCGGCCTCGTGAGCATGGGTGTGGCAGTGTACACATCCGTCCTCGACGAGGAGATGCTTGCTCGACGCGAAGGTGAAGCTCGGGTTCACCTGCTCGTAGGCGTTGACACCCGCGAGCATGTCACCCTGCACCGAGTGATGCGGTCCGAAGTGGGTCGACCCATCGGTGAGCTGAGCGAGAACGTCGTAATCCTGCCGGCGGCCGTTGTGACAGTTCATACAGAGCCGCCCGGCACCCGCATTCTCGACGATGACTGCGTTCGGCAGCACGACATCCTGCACGGAGGCGTTGCGCAGCTGGTGGGGGTTCTCGTTGCTGTGCGGGTCGTGGCAGGTGGGACAGGTGTGGGCGACGATCTCGGTGGGATCGGCAGGCAGGTTCGTATAGCCCGCGGGGTCGTCGAGATATCTTGGACCCTCGACTCCGTTATGACACTTGGCGCAGCTGGCACGGCCCGCGGCGAAGGCAACGGTCCCGCTTCCATGCGCCGACTGGCTCCACTCGGTGTAGGTTGGATGGTGCGATTCATCGTGGCAGCTGCCGCAGACCTCGGCGGCCAGACTGATCGCCACGGAACCGAAGTCGGGGCTGGGATGCTCGCTGCCGGGGCCATGGCAGTTTTCGCACTGCACGCCCTCGAGACGCGCGACGGCGGTCTCGTCATAGCCTCCGTTGTCCAGATCAGGATCGGCGTTGACGCCGTAGGTCCCCACCGTGTGACAGCCCTGGCAGACCGCGTTTCGGCCCTGGCCGATGTCGCGCAGCGTCTTCATGGCGCCGGCGTGCCGCGTGGTCGACCAGGTGACGAACTGATCGCCGCCGGGGCCTGAGGTGTGGCAAACCGAGCAAGCCTCCGCACCACGGTAGAAGGGGGAATCGATGGGCAGATAGCTGGCGACCGCCACGTTGACCTTGCCGATCCCGACTTTCTCGCCGTCGGTGACGATGGCCGACAAGGCGTAGACACCGGGGGCATCGGGGGCCGTCCAGCTGGTGCTGTCGCTCTCGCTGTCGCCGAAGGTCCCGTCGTCGGCGATCCAGCTGTAGGAAAGTTCGCCGGCCTTGCTGGCGCCGCTCACCACCGCCTTGACGCCGACCACCTGGCCAGTATCGAGATTGCTAGCGGTCGCAACCACCGATACTGAGATGCCGGTCCCGCCGACTGAGGTGACGTCGTCGGTCTCGTCTCCACAGCCAGCAAGCAGCCACATGAGCGCGGCTGTGCTGAGCAGGATGAGTAGCAGTTGAGCCTGCCGGTTGTTCATGGCCCGATTCCCCTTGTCCGCGCGAGGAGTGATCTCCCCGAATGCCTTTGAGAATGCCGCTTCGCTCGTCGGCGACCGCAGCCAGTTTTGCCCTGGTGCCTAGCAAATGTCGAGTCGAAACTCGACGTTCCCGGCAGTGAAGCCGCTATTTCCACTGGTTAACCAGCGCAAATCAAGGTGAGATCACAGATTCGAACAACAGGCTTCTGTAGACACTCGGAATCTCCCGCCACCATACTTCGCGCCTTGTCCACGAAGGAGGGATCTTGAGCGAACAGAGTGAGGGAGCTCGCGGCTCACGCCGCCGGTTCATCGACGGATTGCTCGGCATCGGGCTGTTGGGCTGGATGGGCAGCGCCATCTACCCCGTCGTGCGCTATCTCAAGCCGCTGCCGTTGGCGGGCCCGGGCGGACCGATTCGGCTTTCGGAAGAGCAGCGCACGACCATCGACCGCGAGCGCTTCATCATCGTGAGCCAAGGCTCCGAGCGGGTCATGGTCTTCAAGGACGTGAGCGAGAAGCTCTATGCGGTCGACGCCCGATGCACCCACGAGGGCTGCACCGTGCAGTTCTTGCCAGGAGAGTCCATGATCTGGTGCGCCTGTCACAATGGGCGATTCGATCTCGACGGCCGCGTCATCTCGGGCCCCCCGCCGAGACCGTTACCCCGCTACGCGGTGCATTTCGATGAAGGCGGGGATGTCCTGGTCGATGCGGAGAACGCGTGAACCCCGAACCCGTCCAGGAAAGCAAGCGGGGCGGGCTCCTGGGCTGGATGGACCAGCGCTATGGCGTGAGGGGGCTCTTCGAATTCCTGAGCCACAAGACCGTGCCCGTCGGCCCGCACTCGATGATCTGGTACTACCTGGGCGGCACGACACTGTTCTTCTTCATCGTCCAGATCCTGTCGGGGCTCCTCCTCTTGCTCTACTACCAGCCCGGCGAGGATACCTCCTACGAGACCATCCGCTTCATCACCACGAAGGTGCCATTCGGCTGGTTGATGCGATCCGTCCACTGTTGGAGCGCGCATTTGATGATCATCTCATTGATCGTCCACATGTTCAGCACCATGATGCTGAAAGCCTATCGCCCGCCGCGCGAGCTGACCTGGGTCAGCGGCTTCGTGCTCTTCGCTCTGGCGCTGGCCTTCGGATTCTCCGGCTATCTGCTACCGTGGAACGAGTTGGCCTTCTTCGCGACGGTCGTGGGGACCGAGTCCGTCAAAGCCACTCCCGTGCTCGGTCACTGGCTGCTGGAGATCATGCGGGGCGGCACCGACGTGACCATCCACACTCTCTATCGCTTCTTCGCTCTCCATGTGGTGGCCCTGCCGATGATCGTCTTCGCCTTCATCGGCCTGCATCTGGTGGTCATCCAGCGACAGGGCATGGCGACGCCCATGAGGAAGGCCAAGAGGCTCGGCGCGATGCCCTTCTTCCCGAACTTCCTGCTGCGCGACCTGATCCTGTGGCTGCTCTGCTTGGTCGGTTTGCTGTCGCTGGCGGTGTTCTGGCCCTACGGCTCCGGCATCCCGGGACTCGAGTGGGAACTGGGGCAGAAAGCCAACCCGCTCATGCCGGCCTATCCCGGCATCAAGCCGGAGTGGTATTTCCTCTGGATCTACCAGCTCCTCAAGGAGTTCCCGCCGCATTTCTTCGGCCTGGAGGGACCCCAAGCGGCGATCCTCCTGGTGGGCTTCCTGCTGATCATCTGGGCCCTCGTGCCCTGGCTCGATCGCAAGGCGCGCCACGACGAGCGCTCACCGGCATTCAGCGATCTCGGCATCAGCGCGATCGTCTTCATCGCCTATCTCACGCTGAAGGCCTGGGACATCGGCGGCGGTGGCCATGGAAGTGTGCTGCCCGACCCCGGAGCAGTGGCGCGTGTGTGCGCGTACTGGATGCTGGGGCTCGCCGGCATCATCTTCGGACTTCGATTCTTCCTCTACGGGCATCGATGGTACTGGCTGAGCGGCGCGGCGATGCTGCAGGTCGTCCTCCACGGCGTGGTCGGGCTCAGCTACATCAATGCCGGCTTCATCGCGCTGGGACTGCTGGCGGCCGGCGTCGCGTTGAGCATCATGCGCGGTGGCTCGGCGGCGCGCGGGAGCGAGGTCAGGCCATGAGGGAGCATCAGACCAACATCGCCCTCGGCATCGTATTCGGCTTCTGCGCGCTGAGCTCGCTCTTCGTCCCGCCCGTCGCGGCGCAGGATGAAATCCCCGCAGAGGTCCTCGAACTCCTCGATGCCACCGGCGAGGACGGTGCGCCCGTTCTCAGCCAGGATCAGCGGAATTTCTTCGACGCACTTCCCAAACATGCGAAGGGGCTCTTGGCCGACGCCGTCGATCTCGAGTTCATCAGCAACGCCGAACAGGTGCGCCTCCTCCTCTCCGTGGGCCTCACCGCCCAGGAGATGGAACTACTCCTGCAGGACAACTGCATCCTCTGTCACACCAATCCGGACTACCAGGATGAAGCGACCCTGTTCACGACGGGGCCCGAGGCATTCGGCGAGCATCTCGACCTGCAAGAGCTCGTAAGCGATGTCCACTTCCGGCGAGGGCTCTCCTGCTCCGGCTGTCATGGCGGCACGCCCGACGACGAGGACATGGCCGACGAGATCTACGAGCGCTGGCCGGATCGCGACGAGCGCGCGGCGAATCGGCGATGGGTGCCCGAGTTCTGCGGGCGCTGTCACTCCGACCCCGGATTCATGCGGCGCTTCAATCCTTCGCTGGCGACAGACCAGGTGGCGAAGTACGCGACCAGCCGGCATGGCGTGCGGTTGTTGCAGGAGGGCGACTCCCTGGCCGCCGAGTGCACGAGCTGCCACGGCAATCACGGCATTCGCCGGGCGAGCAGTCGGAAGGCGACGACGCATCCGACCAACGTGCCCGCGACATGCGGTCGGTGCCATTCGGACCCCGAGCACATGGCGGGATACAAGACACGAGATGGCGAGCCACTGCCCACGAACCAACTCGAGCAATATCGAAAGAGCGTCCACGGAATCGCCCTGCTCGAGAACGACGATCTGGGAGCGCCGGCGTGCAACGACTGCCATGGCAATCACGCGGCGATGCCGCCGGAGGTGGCCAGCGTGTCGCAGATCTGCAGGACCTGCCATGCCGCCAACGGCCGGTTGTTCGACGGAAGTGCGCATCGACAGGCCTTCGCCACCAACGGCTGGCCCGAGTGCGGAAAATGCCATGGCAAACATGACGTCGTAAAGCTGACCGACGACATGCTGCGGAACGAGGCCGGGGGCATGTGCTACGACTGCCACGCGGTGTACTCGACCCAGAATCCGGAGTGTCAGGCGACGGCGACCTACTTCCACGGGACGATCACGCATCTCGCGGAATCACGCCACGAGCTCGAAGAGCAGGTCGAGGTCTTAGCCGCCAAGGGTCTGGACGTGGACGGTCTGACGGAAAATCTGAGCTCGTTGGAGGACGCGCTGCGAAGTTCGCGCTCGCGCATCCATTCCTTCGACCGCAGCGACTTCGATCAGGCGGCACAGCCGGGCATCGAGACGGTTCACGTCGCCGAAAGCATCATCGCCGGAGCGGAGAGAGAGCATCGGTCGCGCCAGCGAGGTCTTGGCATCGCCATCGGATTCGTCGGACTGGTCGCGCTGGCTCTGGTTCTCAGACTGCGCATGATCGAGTCGGCGTAGAGCGCGACCGAGTTTCGCAGAACGAAAGAGAGAGGGGCGCGGCCGATGGTCGCGCCCCTCTCTTGTCTCGTCGCTCGGGAACCGAGTCCGCCGGCCCCGCCCTCGCAAGGCGGAACATTCTCAGTCCAGTTCTACTTGCCGGCCGCAGCCTTCTCCGGATTTGGATGCGCGATCTTCGCGACCATCTTGTCGAAGTCGAACTCGGTGAAGGTCGGACTCTTGTCGTTGTGGCACCCCGTGCAGGTCTTCGCGTCGGGCATGGTCAGGCCCGCGGCAACGGAGGCCGTACGGTCTTCCATGACCGACTTCTTCTTGTAGTCGCCGCCGGCTCCGTGGCAGCTCTCACAGCCCACGCCCTCGGTTATGTCGTACTTCGTGCCCAGGAGCTCGGCCTTCGCACCGTGCCCGGTCACGTGACAGGACAGGCACTCGTCGATCGCCTGCGGATTGTCGCCCAGCTTCTTCGCGGCGGCGATCTCCTTGGCCTTGTCCGTCGCGAGCGTCTCATAGGCCTTCGCGTGGGCGCTGGCCAGCCACTTGCCGTACTGGTCGCCCTTGGCTTCCGCCTTGTGACAGATCTTGCAGCCGCCGGCGCCGATGAACTCGTGTTCGGTGGCGGGGGCAGCGTCATCACCGGCCCACACGGGGGCCGGGAGCGCGAAGAGCGTGAGTAGAATCGTCGTCGCAAAGAATCTCATGACACACCTCATCGGGAGCGACGGAAGCGGAGAAGAAGCGGCGGCGCCACTCCTT
>Ga0326597_10005063_pt1 | contig 18407 bp, 21 predicted proteins | sample RVTome_12_FD_203789 | JGI IMG/M metagenome (GOLD analysis project Ga0326597, IMG submission 203789) | Soil microbial communities from uranium-contaminated site in the Upper Colorado River Basin, Wyoming, United States - RVT100D185 | ecosystem: Environmental > Terrestrial > Soil > Contaminated >... | reverse complement strand
TCAAGTCCCGGGTAGGCCGCACGAGCGTATCGGCAACGGTGCGCCCAGATGGATGGTCGTCCTCGACAGAATCCGGCTTACAGGCGGGCTCACGATCGTTCAGGAGGCCCCCGAGAGGGGCCTCCTGAGCGTTGGAGACCCGGTTGGCTGCGACACTACGGGTTGACGACCAGGACGACGGCGGGAAGACGCGAATGACGACCGAGCTCACGACCGACATTCCACCAACCGATGCGGTCGTTGCTCGATTGTCGATGCTCAATCGGTTCCTACCGGTGTGGATCGGCGCGGCGATGGTGGCGGGGCTGGCTCTGGGCCGGGTGTTCACCGAGCTCGACGACGTCGTCGACAGGGTCAAGATCGACACAGTCTCTCTCCCCATCGCGATTGGGTTGCTGGCGATGATGTACCCGGTCCTGGCCAAGGTGAAGTACCGGTCGATCAGCACGGTGATCGACCGCCGTTCGCTGGTGATGTCGCTCTTGCTGAACTGGCTGATCGGGCCGGCACTGATGTTCACTCTCGCCTGGCTGCTGCTGCCCGACCTGCCCGAGTACCGAACCGGGCTGATCATCGTGGGCCTCGCCCGCTGCATCGCCATGGTCCTCATCTGGAACGACCTCGCTTGCGGCAACCGCGAGCTGGCGGCGGTCCTGGTCGCGATCAACTCTGTGTTCCAGATCGCCGCCTACTCGGTCCTGGGCTATTTCTATCTCGAGCTCCTCCCCGGTTGGCTCGGCCTCGACTCGGACAGCATCGACGTGACCATCTGGGAGATCACCAAATCGGTGTTGATCTTCCTGGGCATACCTCTCGTCGCCGGGTTCCTGACTCGGACCTTGGGTGAGCGAGCCAAGGGGACGCAGTGGTACGAGGAACGGTTCCTGCCACGCATCGCCCCGGTGGCGCTGTGGGGCCTGCTGTTCACCATCGTCATCATGTTCGCCCTGCAGGGCGAACAGATCACGAACGCTCCCTTCGACGTGGCCCGCATCGCCGTGCCGCTCGTCGTCTACTTCGCGATCATGTGGACCGGCTCGTTCGCTGCGGGACTGAAGCTCGGGTTCCCCTATGAACGCAACACGTCGATCGCGTTCACCGCGGCCGGCAACAACTTCGAGCTCGCCATCGCCGTGGCGATCGGCGTGTTCGGGGTGTCCTCGGGCCAGGCCCTGGCCGGGGTGGTCGGCCCGTTGATCGAGGTCCCTGCCCTGGTGGGCCTGGTATATGTCGCCCTATGGGCGCGTCGCCGGTTCTACGCGATCGAACCGGCATCGAATTCCGGAGGGGCACGATCATGAGCCGGCGCAGACTCCTGGCCTGGTTATCTGGCGCTGCCGCAGCGGTGTGTCTTTTCGTCGGTGGCGCCGCCCTCGAGTGGTATTTGTGGGATATCGCGATCAGGGAGTCGGGCAACCCGGATCGATCCATGCTCTTCTGGGGTCTCCCCATCGTCTTCATCGGCATCGCCGCCCTGGGCGGCGGCATCGGATTCGGTCTGCTGGCACGATCGCTGTTTCGTCAACGGCCCTCATCCTGACGGTCAAATCCAACGGCCCCGCCCCGCGGGCAAATAGCCTGATGTCGCCGGAAACCTTCAGGCGCGAACGCGGGTCGAACCTGTGGACCCTAGAGAAGGAGTGCTCGAATGGTCATCAACAAGTACCTGGCCGAATTTCTGGGGACCTTCATCCTGGTCTTTATTGGATCGATGGGGATCCTCGCCGCTGGAGGCGCCAGTGGAGCGGCCGAGATCCTGGCTATCGCCTTTGCCTTCGGGCTGGCGCTGCTCGCCGGGATCTGGGCCGTCGGTCATGTCTCGGGCGCCCACTTCAACCCAGCTGTCACTCTGGCGATGGTGCTTGATGGGCGAACCTCGTTCGGCGACGCCATCGGCTATTGGATAGGGCAGTTCGCCGGCGCCGGCGTGGCCTCGTTGCTGGTGATGGCGGCCTCCGACCGGGGGGCTGTCGCCGGGACCGTGACCGGCTACGAGACCCTGTCCACCGGCATCATCGCCGAGATCGCACTCACAACGATCTTCGTATGGGTGATCTTGTCCGTCACCACGAGGGGCGCCAATCATGCACCGGCCGCCATCGCCCTCACCCTTGTCGGCCTCCACCTGGCCGGGATCCCCTTCTCGGGGACCTCGGTCAATCCCGCCCGCTCTTTCGGGCCCGCCGTCGTCTCAGGCGAGGCGGGCCAGCTCTGGGTGTACATCGTGTTCCCGCTGGTCGGCGGAATCGTGGCCTGGGCCCTGTACCGGCTGTTCCCGGTCGAGAGCACCAGCTCCTGACTCCGAGGGAGGGGCCGGTGCCGTCGCTCCCTCTCAGGAGAAGAGCGGGTCCTCTCCCAGATCCTCGAGGCCCATGACCCACCCGGCGGGCAGCGACCAATGCTTCGCGCCCTTGATCATCGATTCGAGATGAACCAGACCCGGACGATGCTCGCCATTCGGTGACGCCTTGGCCACGAAGGTGAGGCAGTCGTGCTTGTTGCCCTCACGATCGACCGCCTTGGCATCCCATCCGGCCACCCGTCCCTCACCTTCCTCCGCATCGACCAGAGCCGGCACCTCGTCGTCGGGAATCTCGAAGACCCCGCCCCAGACGGTGTGGCCAGGATCGGCGAGTAGCGAGGGAACACCCTCGGCCTCATCGGAGTCGACGAAGACCAGCTTGGTCTCGGGGAAGTGGGCAGTGAACAGAAACCGGGCATGTGGAGACACGGCACCGATGCGATCGGGGTCGAGGAACGATGCGTAGGCGAAATACAGCGTCGTATTCACGGACAACTAATTGTAACGACCGTCGAAGCAGCGTCGGCGCATGAGGACGCCGGCCGGGTACGGGTCCAGATGCCAAGCCGGGACTCCGATAAAGACGTCAACGTCCAGGGGAGTGAGCACATATGAGGGCCAGGACCACTCGGAGTGCAATCGTCCGCGCTATGGCACTCGCCTCGGGTTTGCTGGTCATGTTTGGAGTCTCCTCGGTGAGACCCCTGCAGGCGGCCGACGCCGATCTCCCGCTGAACGGCGATCAGACGCTTCCCGGCCCACTCGAACTCGGTCTGCTCGATCTTCGGGATGAAACACGTCCGGCATCTCCGATCGCGAACCACGACCTGAGCACAGCCGTGTCCCGCGTCGGATCGGGCAGGGCTGCGGGCAGCCACGTCGTGACCGAAGGGAATCTGATCCTGGTCGACATCCGACATTCTCTGTCGGTGGACGGCATCGAGGAGGCCATCGATGCCGACGATGGCCGACTGCACCGACACATCTCAGATGCCTACGTCGAAGCGTTCGTGCCCGCCGAGAGGATGCGTTTCCTGCAGGACCGGAACGGGATCATCTCGATCGAACTTCCTCGATCGCCCGTGGACGTGGGGGACTCCGGGACACTCGTCCCGCTGGCAGGCTCGGTGACGAGTCAGAGTGTGGCCAAGGCAAACGCACCCGCATGGCATGCCGCCGGCTACACCGGAAGTGGGGTGGCTATCGGCATCATCGACTCTTTCGACGGTGCGGTCTGGGACCAGGCGAGGGCGTCGGGAGACGTCCCCAACCCGGCCAGTACCTATTGCCGAGTGGGTGGTGTGGCGTGCGATCTCTGGAGCGCGGCGCCTGGGGCCGAGCACGGCACAGCCGTGGCCGAAGTGGTCCACGACATGGCGCCCTCGAGCTCCTTGCATCTGGCCGACGCCGGTACACCCGGCGACTATGTCGGTGTGATCGATCATTTCGCGTCTCAGGGCGTGAGCGTGGTCAATCACTCCCGGACCTGGTCGTTCGACGGCCCGGGCGACGGAACGGGTGTCGCCGCGGCGATCGTCAATTATGCGGCGTCCAAAGGGATGCTCTGGGTCAACGCGGCGGGCAACTACGCGGACGGCGGCTACTGGCGCGGGGTGTGGGCGGATGCCAACGCCAACGATTGGCACGACTTCAGTCCTGGTGACGAGACCATGGGCTTCTATTGCGACCCGGGCCTCGGCCTGCGCTGGGACGACTGGCCGTCAAGCAACCCCACCGACTACGACGTCTACATCTTCGATGACCCAGAATCGATGACGCTGAAAGCGGTAAGCCTCTCCGACCAAACGCAGGATGGTGTCGCACCCCTCGAGATCTACGGCAACTCTCTTCTCGCCGCCGGATGTGCCGGCTCCGGCGACATCGACTACCTGGCGATCCACCTCCACGACGCCGGCGATGGGGCGGTGGGAGACATCCTGGAACTGGGGATCGGCTCACTCGGGCAGTACTGGACCTCCGATCACAGCGCCGCCGTTCCCTTTGCCGATTCGTTCAGCCCCTCGATGCTGTCCGTAGGGGCGGTTGATCCACCGTCGGGCACGGCGGCCGCAACCTACAGCTCATGGGGCCCAACCAACGATGGTCGGACGAAACCCGATCTTTCTGCGGCTGCCGGCGTGACGAGCTTCACCTACGGGTCGTTCTCGGGGACCAGTGCCTCCGCTCCTGCAGTAGTAGGCGCTGTCGCCCTCCTCTTCCAGGCCGGTGTGATCTCGTCGGCGATTGACGGAGTCGACTATCTCTCGAGCGGAGCGACGACGGTGGATCGCGGTGATCCCGGCACGGACAACATCTATGGGATAGGTGAGCTCGTCCTTCCAACGCCGCCCCCCGTTCCACCGCCGGCCGCCGAGGAACTCGTGGGGCTCGTCGACCCGAGTACAGGAACCTGGCACTTACGCGGTGCCGACGGCTCCATCACCAGCTTCTTCTATGGGAACCCAGGTGACCATCCCTTCGTCGGTGATTGGGACTGTGACGGGACCGATACACCCGGTCTCTATCGCCAGTCCGACGGGTTCGCCTACCTCCGCAACTCGAACAGCCAGGGCAACGCCGACATCAGGTTCTTCTTCGGCAACCCGGGAGACATCCCCATGTCTGGAGACTTCGACGGTGACGGATGTGACACGGTCTCGATCTACCGGCCTGCCGAGGCACGGATCTACGTGATCAACGCCCTCGGCTCCAACGACGGAGGGCTGGGTGCCGCGGACTTCGATTACATCTTCGGCAACCCTGGCGACAAGCCGTTCACGGGCGACTTCGATGGTGACGGGGTCGACACCCTCGGACTACACCGCGAGTCGACCGGATTCGTCTACTTCCGGCAGTCCAACACTCAGGGCACAGCCGACGCCGAGTTCTTCTTCGGCGACCCGGGAGACAGGCTCGTTTCCGGTGACTGGGGGATAATCGACGGGGTCGACAGCCCCGCCATCTTCCGACCCGCGAGCTCCACCTTCTACTTCCGGCACACCAACACGCAAGGCAACGCCGACAGCCAGATCAGTTGGGGATCACCCACCTGGAGCCCCGTGGCGGGCGATTTCTGACCTGGCCGACATCCGAGCCGCGACGTGGTGCACTTATCATCGATACGCAGGGTTCACCAGCTGCTCCGACGGGGGGAACCATGAGCTTGAAGAAATCCGGGAGATCGCCCTATTGGCGGGACGAGTTGCTCGACCTCGAGCAGCGTCTCCTCAACCCCGCCATGCGGGGCTCTCCAGCTGCGGTCATCCCGCTTCTCCATCCCGAGTTCCTCGAGTTCGGGAGCAGTGGCCGGGTCTACACCAAGGACACGATCGTGCAGATGATGGTGCAGGAGACGCCCGGCGTGGTGAAGATGCGCGATTTCGAGGTCAGGGAGGTCTCCGACGACGTGGCCCTGGTCACCTATCGGACCATCGGGCAGGAAGGCCGGGAGACCCGGCGAAGCTCGATCTGGCTGCGCCGGGATTCGGGATGGCAGCTCGTGTTCCATCAGGGGACCAGGGTCCACAACCGCTTCCATGACCGCTAGCAGGCGCCAACTCTTGCGAGGGGGTCTTAGGCTCGTCCGCCCTTGAGGCGTTTCGAGCTGTTCCTGGTCTTCGGAGAGGTGTTCGCTGTCGCCTGGGCCGCCGTGTTCGGGGTCAGGACGCGGCGGGGCATCGCGGCAGCCTTGCTTCTGGCCCTGTTCGTCGTCCACTGGCAGCTGGAGGGGCTTCGCTGGCAGATGTTCCCGGTTTACGGAGCGGCGTTGGGGTTGGCGGTCGGGGACATCCTCGCCATAGAGCGGAGGGTGGATTGGACCAGTCGCATCGCCAGGGGCATCTTCGGGACGGCGGGTGTCGCCCTCGGTGCGGTCCTGCCCCTCGTCCTGCCGGTGCCCGAGCTACCGGTCCCCACCGGGCCCGAGCCGATCGGGACCGTGACCGTGGCCCTGGCCGATCGGGAACGGGAGGAGATCTACGGCCCGAGACCGGGCATGGCAAGGCGTCTCGTCGCTCAGGTCTGGTATCCCGCCCTCCCCAACGACGATGTCGAGCCGATTCCCTGGAGCGAGGACTGGGACATTGTCGCTCCCGGAGTGGCGGCGCAGATGGGATTCCCCGGCTGGTTCTTCGATCACACCCGATACACCCTCTCTCATTCGTCCCCTTCGACTCCGATCGCCCCCGGAGCGTTCCCGGTCGTGATCTACAGCCATGGTTGGACGGGGTTCCGCTCCATGGCCGTCAACCAGATCGAGAGCCTGGCCAGCAGCGGCTTCATCGTCGTGGCCATCGACCACACCTACGCCGCGGTGGCTACCCGATTCCCCGACGGCGACGTGGTCGTCTACGACCCCGGAGCAGTCCCCGATCGTGGAGAGGTGGGGGAGGAGGCATACGCCCGGGCCGTCGAAGACCTGCTTGGGGTCTTTGCCGACGACATCGCCACGGTGGTCAACGCTCTCGAGGCTGGAGCGGATGGCCCGTTCGGCACCTTCGCCACGAGCGCCGACGTGACCCGTCTCGGTGTCTACGGTCACGGGGCCGGGGGTGGCGCCGCGGTCCAGTTCTGCCTCGAAGACGAACGTTGTGATGCAGTGCTTGGCCTCGACCCGTGGGTGGAGCCGATCCCTGATCGTGTCCTGGCCATATCCGCCCCTCGACCCGCCCTCTACATGCGCTCGGACGATTGGAGGGGCAACGAGAACGACGCGATCTTGCGCGGGATCGCGGAGCGCTCCACCGAGACGACGTACTGGATCGGTGTGGAGGGGGCTACCCAGAATGACTTCGTCGCGATCCCACTGCTCTCGCCGCTGGCATCGAGGCTGGGTTGGAAGGGGCCGATTCCGGCGGGGCGGGTCATACCCATCATCGACCGATACCTGATCGGCTTCTTCGACGTGTTCCTGCTCGGCACCGGCCCGGCCGCCCTCGACACAGCTTCATTCGGCGAGGTCACGTTGGAGGTGATCAGGCCCGGCTGAACCCTCAAGGGTCCGGCCTTTGCCGGGTGTCCCCCGTGATCCGCTGCCCGGGTCGTTCCCCGGCCATGATGGCGTCGATGGTGGCGCCGAGGATCAGGGCGTCGGCCTCACCGATGATCTTGCCCACCACCGTCCCCTCGGGGTCGATGAAGAAGGTCTCCGGGATGCCAAACACCCCGTAGGCGATGGCGGTGCGGCTCCCCGGGTCGGCGAGGTAGAGGGTTGCAGCGGACATCCCGGCTTGGGCCAGGTAGGCGAGCGATTCCGCAGGGGCTTCCTGGTACCCGATCTGGACGAAGGTGACGCCACGGTCGGCGAACGACTCGGAGGTGGCGACGAGATCGTCGTGCTCCTCCCGGCACTCGAGGCACCAGGAGGCGAAGAAGTTGACCACTACGACATCGCCGCGAAGCTCGGACAGCGCGGTACCGTCGGATCCGTCGAGCCCGGCCAGGTCGAACTCGGGTGCCGGCTCTCCGAGCAAGGGCGAGTCGACCAGGCCCGGGTCGGTACCGAACCTCGAGGCCAGCACCACCGCCAGGATCACGGTTGCGCCCACGACAGCAAGGCCGGTCCAGCGCAGGACCCGCCCGGTCACGGGCACTCCCCGCCGTCTCGGGCCAATTCGAGGTCGGCCTCGATCCCAGCCGCCGTCTCGGGGTCCAAACCGGGATCGGTGAGCAACCCCTCGAACGTCTCTATCGCCTGGTCCGTCTCCCCGGCGCCGCACCACCGCAGCCGGGCCCTGACGTACAGGGCGACAGTGGAGCGAGGGTCGATGGCCAGCGCTTCGTCGACGAGACGGGTGGCGGTTTCCACCTCTCCGTTGCCGTCATAGGCCATCCAACCGAGGCGAACCAGCGCCGTTACCGCTTCGCCCGCCGTCGCCTCCGGGTCTTCCGCCACGAGCAGATAATGAGGGAAGGCGGACCGGTAATCGCCGACCTCGAAGTACCGCTCGGCCAGGGCCAGGCGCATCCCATTGACCTCGGGATTGTCGGCATTCGCCGCGACAACCGCCTCCATGGTCTCGTTGCTCACTTCCGAGAGGTCCTGCCCCTCCAGCGCGGCCGCACCAGCCGCTTCCGCCGGGCGGTCCTGGAGCGAGTTGCTGGCGACGACGACGATGCCGGCAAAGGCGAGGATCAGCACCACACCTCCGGTGAGCAGCCGTGTCCGGCTCCGCTCGACCGGTGGCGCCGGGTCGTGGGTATCCGAACCTGGATGTCGCTGCCACCAGAGGATGACGCCCACACCGAGGGCGAGTGCCACCATGGGGGCTAGCCAGAGGGCCAGGGTGCTCCCCGAGGCGGGCGGGTCGAGGAGTACGGCTCCGGTGTATGAGCCGAGCAGCTCGTCGATGATGCCCTGGTCGGAGACGCCGGCGGCGACCCGCTCGGAGACGAGATCCATCATGTCCTCGGCCATTGGCGACGGGGAGTTGGCAATCGACTCGCCCTGACACACCGGGCATTTGATGCGCAGGCCGATCTGCTCCACGCGGTCGACATCGGCCGGTTGTGTCGAGGTGAGCAGGACCAGGGCGATCGCCATGACCGCGATGACGATCACGGTGGCCACGTTCCGGATGCGCTCAGACATCGGCCAAGACCCGCTCCTGTTCGACGACTCGCTCCCGGCGCCGAGCCGACAGCGACCAAAATCCACCCGTCGCCGTGGTCAGCCCACCCAGCCACAACAACCAGATCATGGGGGAGGTGTCGAGACCCAGCTCGACGGTCTCCGCGTCGAGGTTGCGCAACGTGAGATACAGATCGCCGCCGGGGCGGGTCATCACTGCCGGGGTCACGATCCCGCCGGTCACGCCCGCGTAGAAGTTGGCTCGCGGCTCCAGCGTGCTCACCAGCCTGCCCCCCCGATGAACGTCGACCCGGACCCCCTCCACGACCCGGTTCGGCTCATTGCGACGGAACGGGGCGTCATAGGTGAGCGTGAACCCGGCGAAGTCCACCGAGTCCCCCTGGGACATCTCCACCTCGGCGTGGAGAGGGAGGTTGGCGGCGAAGGCGATGCCGATGGCAACGAGCACTACGCCGATGTGGCTGACCTGGCCCGCCCAGAATGCCTGGTCGTTGGCCACGACAGTCCTCGCCTCTTCCAGCACCGAACGCTGCGACTTCGCGGTTCTGTTGATGGCCAGTTCGAGGAGAAGCGCAACGATGGCGGCGATGACGAAGACGCCGAGGACGATGGCGAGTATCGCCCAACCCACCCGGGTCACGGTCAAGGCAACGAGAAGACCCAGGGCCAGAGCGATAAGGGCCGGCGCTCGTAGCCGACGCCAGAGCAGACCCGGGGCTGCTCCCCGCCACGGGGTGACCGGGCCGAAGCCCATCGTCAGCAAGAGCATGAAGGAGAGAGGAACGGCGAGACGGTTGAAGAAGGGCTCGCCGACTCCGACCTGGGTGCCGGTGAAGGCTTCGAGCAGTAGGGGATAGGTGGTGCCGATGAGAACCACGAAGGCATAGACGGTGAGGAGGAGGTTGTTGACGAGGAACGTCCCTTCCCGGGAGACGAAGGATTCGATGCGGGGCGAGGACGCGACCAGATGGGAGCGCATGGCGAACAGGGTGAAGGAGCCGACCAGGACCAGTACCAAGAACCCGAGCAGGGCGGGGCCGATCGCCGATTGGGTGAAGGAGTGAACCGAGTTGATCGTGCCCGATCGGGTGAGGAAGGTGCCGAGAATGGTGAGGGCGAAGGCGCTGATGACGAGCACGAAGTTCCACGCCTGGAGCATCCCCCGACGTTGCTGCACCAGCCCCGAATGAATGAAGGCTGTGGCGGCGAGCCAGGGCATGAGCGAGGCGTTCTCGACCGGGTCCCAGGCCCAGTAGCCACCCCAGGACAAGACCTCGTATGCCCACCAGCCGCCGAAGGCGATCCCGAGGGTGAGGAATGACCAGGCGACCAGGGTCGACCGGTGGCTGCGACGGAGCCACTCCGGGCCGGGCGTCCCCAGGGCCAGGGCTCCGATGGCGTAGGCGAAGGGCACGGTCAGCCCGACGTAGCCGATGTAGAGGACAGGGGGGTGCACCGCCATGAGAAGGTGGTTCTGGAGGAGTGGGTTGGGCCCGGGGCCGTCGGCCGGGGCGTCGATGGCGGCGAACGGCCACGGGCTCGAGCCGGCGCAACCCACGGTCAGGGCATCGACACAGACTTCGAACGGGTTGGCCACGGTGATCATGAGCCCGAAGAAGAAGATGGCCACGCCGCCCATCACGGCCACTGCCGCCGCCCCGAGACGGTCGGAAGGCCCACCCTGTCTTCTCACCGTCACCCAGGTGAAGAAAGCCAGGACCAACCCCCACAGGACTATCGAGCCTTCCAGGGCGGCCCAGGCGGTGGCGACGTCGAAAGGGAACGGGGTGGTGACAGAGTGATGGTTGGCCACGTAGGCCAGGGCAAAGTCATCGGAGAGGAGTGCGATCTGCATCGCCCCCATGGCGACGAGTGCGCCGGCCAGCACCAGGTTGGCCGGAGACTTGAGATCCGCATCCCCGCCCCGGGTCAGCCGGATCCCCCTGAGCACGAGGAGGACAGCGCCGATCAGGGCCGCGAGCACCCCGGCTGATCCGAGGAAGGCCAGCATCAGTCCTCGGGGAAGGCCCCGCCCTCCTCGGGGACCTCGTAGTTCTCGTCGTGACGGATCAGGGCCGAGTCGGCCTGGAAAATCTCACCCGACCACGCTCCTTCGAGGAGTAGCGGCACACCTTCGCCGAAGAGCGACGGTTTCGCGCCACTGAGCAAGACCGCTATGTCCGCCCCGCCGTCGGTCACATCGAACGAAGTCGCTCCGTCTCCCTCGACCACGGTCCCTTCCATCACGATCCCGGCCAGGCGAAACCGCTCCCCGTCGGGAAAGTCAGCCCGTTGCTCCACGGCTTCGGACGGATAGAGGTAATAGGTCAGGTTGTCGTTGAGACTGCTGATAGTGAGCGTCAGCACGAGGGCAATCACCCCTCCGATGCCGAGGTAGACGAAACGGCGGTGAGCCACCTTCAGTCCTTGACCCGGCGACGACGCAGGTGAAGACGGGCCGCGTAGCCGATGATCACGGCATAGCAGAGTGCGAATGTGCCGACGACGATGAACAGGTCAGACATCCTCGACCTCGGTGAGACGGGGAGGCTTGACCGCATCGCCGGCCAGATCGGCGTCGACCGTGACTCTCTCTTCGGCCCGGGCCACGTCGAGCCGGGCGAAGAGGAGGGCGACATAGACATAGGTGATGGCGACGAAGTTGACCAGGAGTGCGATGACCATCTCGTCGGGCATGCTGGCCCCGTCGGGACGGATCGAAGGGGTCTGGTGCAGGGTGCGGAACATGTAGACGGAGAAGTACACGAGGGGAACTTGGACGACGGCCACCGTGCCCAGGATCGCCGAGCGTCTCGCTCTCATCTCTGGGTCGGGTGTCGCCCGGCGCAGGGCCAGGTACCCGAGGTAGACGAAGAGCATCACCGCCGTCGTGGCCAGTCGTGCGTCGCCCCAATCCCAGGCACGGCCCCACACCGCCTGGCCCCAGACCATGCCCGTGAACAACCCGGTGACGGTGAACACCACACCCAGCTCGGCGGACGCCTCGCCCAGACGGTCCCACCGCGGTGTCTTCTTGACCAGCCACATGATCGAGGCCAAAGCGGTGACACCGAAGGCGAGGAAGGCGACCCACAGGAAGGGGGCGTGAATGTTGACGATTCGGCTGAACTCACCTTGGAGGCGGTCGACGGGAGAGGCGAAGGCGAACCACAGCCCGATACCGACCGCAAGGGCGGCCGTGCCCAACAGCATCCGGGTTCGACTCATCTCGACGCCTCCTCGAGCGGCCTGGCCAGGGCGACACCGGCTACGGTGAGCGCCAGGTCGGTGGCCACCAGCAGAATCAACCAGCGGAGGATACCGGCGTCACGGGCTAGTGACTCCAGGGTCTGCGACGCACCGATCACCAGGGGAAGGGCGAGGGGGGCGACGATGAGGGAGGCCAGAGTCGTCCGGTTTCTCAGCCCGGAAGTGACCTCGCCGGCGAGAGTGCCCAGCTCGGTGAGGCCGATTGCGGTGAGCACCAGACCGGCGATCACAGGCGCGGGCCATCCGTCGGGCAGGTCCGGGCTGTAGAGAACGATCGTGGCCAGGAGCAGCACGAAGAGAAAACCGACCATGAGGACCGAGCCGGAAAGGCAGCGCCCGACAAATCGGGCGGAGGGGTCGACGCCGAGCAGGGCATAGAGGTCGCGTCTCTCCGGGCGGTCGTCCGCGGTTTGACGGAGAGCGACCTGCATCCCGAAGAGGATCCCGATCGCCCAGAACACTGCCGGGCCAAGCCGGGAGACCGCGGGCAGATCGACCCCGAGGGCCAGGGGGAACACGAGGAGGGCGACAACAGCGAAGGGGAGGACGATGCGCAGGACGTCACCCATCCGGCGCTCGATGCGCAGATCGACCCGGGCGACCTCCAACGCCTGGTCCCAGAAGCTCACGTCACCGGCTCCAGCCGCCCGGCGGACAGACTCAGAACCCGTCTGGCGCGCTCGGCGATGTGGCGTGGATCGTGTGACACCATCACCACGGCGCCGCCACTCCCGGTGGCGCGCTCTATCAAGGTGTCGATCAACGCCTGAGCGTAGAAGTCGAGACCGGAGTAGGCCTCGTCGAGCAGGAGAAGACGTGGCTCTGACATCAGGAGTCGGGCTACCTCGGTGCGGCGCAGCATGCCGTGCGAGCTCGTCTCCACCTTACGATGCGCCGCCTCGTCGAGCCCCACCACCCTCAAGGCGCCCTCGATCCGGGCCGGGTCGCCCCCGGCGAGGCGTATGGCGTGCTCCAGGTTCTCGCGCAAGCTCAACTCGCCTATCACCGCCGGGATGTGGCCGATGAGCCCGATGTGGCGACGCACGTCGTAGACCTCGGTGGTGCCGAGGGCCGCACCCAACACCCGGCCCACGCCCCGGTCAGGCCGGACCAGGGTGGCGAGGAGCCGAAGCAGAGTTGTCTTGCCCGATCCGTTCGGTCCGGCGATACCGAGCACCTCGCCTGGCGGCAACTCCAGGCTGAGGCCACGCAGGATCACCTGACCCGCCAAGGAGACCCCGACATCTTCGAGGACGACATGCTGGCCCACCGGGCGAAGTCTCATTCGGTGCGGAGGCAGACTCAAGTCACAGGGGAGGCACGGGTCGTCAGAAGCCTCGGGCCGACCAGGGCGGCGATGAGGCCAACTGTGATGGCTGCGATGTACCAGCCGGTTGGCCCGCCGGTGAGCGACAGCCGTAGGGGCTCGGTGAGGAGTCTCACGATCCCGGCAGCAGCCAGTCCGAACCCTGATCTCAGCAGCGGCCTGAATGACAGCCGTGCCACAGCCCAGGCGCCCAACGTCAGGGTCAGCGCCACGTACAACTCGACCGGATGCCTGCTGACGACGCTCCCCGGCTCGGCAAATGCCCAGGGCAGGCCCGATGTCGTCCCGAGACAGGCGCCTCTCCACAGACAGCCGCCATGCCATCCGGCCAGCGCGAGAAGTGCCGCAGGGGTGATCGCATCGAGATATCGAAGCTCGCCCCGCACCGACCACAGGTACGCCACTACGGCCCCGATCGTCGCGCCAGCGGTGTGGACTCCACCGCGGACCACGAGGATGTCTCCCGGGTGGAGGAGCGGGTCAGTCCCTTGGGCGATCATCGCGGTGATCCGTCCCACCAGAAGACCGATTGCGCCGGCTCCCATCAGGCGGTCGGCGGGACGGTCGGGCAGGCCTTCGGGCCAGATCCTGGTCCCTAGCCAGCCCAGGACGGCTGCGGTCAGAGCCGCCCAGAGAAGGGTGAACTCCATCAGGGGTCGAGATGGAGCAGTTCGTCGATGCCGAGAGCAAGCCCACGTTCGTCGATGATGCCGTTATGGGTGGTCACGAGCTCGCCTCCGGAGGCGAAGAAGAATGTGATCGGAGTCCCGAAGCCGGCGTACCGATTCGGGATCGAGCGGTTGCGGTCGAACACGTGCTCGAAGCCCAATCCGAACTCCGCCAGGAACGCTTTGGCGTCAGGTTGGTTGTCCTGCACGTCGACCCCGATGAACTCGATCTCGGTGCCGTGAGCCTCGAAGGCGGCATTGAGCAAAGGTGCCTCGGATCGGCAAGGGATGCACCATGAGGCCCATACGTTCACCACCGCCGGGCGATCGAGAGCGGCCAGCTTCGCCTCGAACTCGTCTGCGGTCATCTCGCGAAGGTCCGGGACGCCCGATGTGTCTGCGCCGGGCCCGCCGCACGATGAGAACAACACCACGACGAGTAGAACAGGGAGAAGGCGACGCATGGCTGGGATTCTCCATCTTGGCCTGAACAGAGACGTAACGATAAGTTTCCGACCTCGTGAGCACCGACGTCGTCATCGAGAGCAGGTTCCGTGGCCCCCCGAAGAGCGGCAACGGCGGGTATTCCTGCGGTGTCGTGGCCGAGGGCGTGAGCGGTGTGGCCACTGTGACTCTTCGGCTGCCCCCGCCCTTGGACCACCCCCTCACCCTCACCGGTGACGGGGAGCAGAGCAGGCTGACCGATGGGGAGAACATTGTGGGAGAGGCGACCCGGTCAACTCTCGACCTCGAGGTCCCCGAGGCGCCACGGCTCGAGGTGGCAGTGGAGGCCTCGCGTAGTTATGCCGGTTTCGAATCTCATCCTTTCCCGGGTTGTTTTGTCTGCGGGCCGGAACGGGCACCCGGTGACGGGCTTCGCATCTTCCCCGGACGGGTGGGCACCACCGACATCGTTGCCGCGCCCTGGACCCCGGACGAGTCGTTGCGGGGCACCGACGGAATGGTTGGCCGGCGACATGTGTGGGCCGCCCTCGATTGCCCGTCCTATTTCGGTCTGCCCTCCGCCCCGCTGGCGCTACTCGGCCGTCTCACTGCTTCGATCGAGTGGCTGCCCGAGGTCGGTGAGCCATTGGTGGCGTTCGGATGGCCGATCGAAGTCGCGGGGCGCAAGTCATTCGCAGGCTCCGCTCTGGTCAATCGGGAAGGGGAGGTCTTGGCCCGCGCCGCGGCAACCTGGATCGAGGTCGACGGCCTACCTCTCTGAACGGGCCTCGAGACGGATCACCGGTCTGATGGGCAGGGCAAAGGTTCCGGTGGCGTCGACGATTCGCACCGGCCGGGCTCCCATCCACCGCCATATCAAACGGGCCTCCTCGGCAGTCTCCACACTGTGGGGCACATCGAACCCAGGACTCTCTCCGATGTCCGGAGCGGGGCGCAGCGGTGGGCTCGACCCCGTTGTCCAGGTACTGACCAGGCGTCCATGATCGATCAGGACGTGAGAGCCGTCGTCGCTCTCCAGCTCACAGACGCCAAGCCGGCCGAGGGCGGCCCAGGCCCGGCTCATCTCGATGGCGCGGGCCAACGCCTCGTGACGGTCCCGGGCCCATCCCGCCTCCTCGTAGCGCAGCTCGAGTGCGAGCTGCGCCATCCGGGTGGTCAGGGGCTCGAGCAGGAGCTCGGAGCGACTTGCGATCCCTTCCACGATCTGGTCCACGATCTGCCGATAATCGGAGACATCGAGATCCCCGTCACAGGGGCAGAGCGCCACCCCCATCTGGGCCGGGGCGCAGCGCGCCGACCTCGTGCCGGGGCGGGCGGTGCAACGTCTGATCATGGTGGCGTCCCAGAGCGCGGAGACCACCGTGTTTGCCGACGACTTGGACCGGAAGGGGCCGAGATAGGCCAGACCATTCTCCTTGAGCGTTCTCACCACCGAGAGCCTCGGGAACGCCTCGTCGGTGAGCTTCACCCAGTGTGAGGACTTTGGCGGCCGGGAGCGCCGGTTGTATCGAGGCCGATGGGTATGGATGAGTCGGAGCTCGGTTATCTCGGCCTCGAGCGTGGTTGGGCACACGATGTGGTCGACCGAGTCGAGCTCCCGCATCAGGTTCCCGATGGTGCGTCGCTGATCGCCATAGAAGTACTGACGGACCCTTGCCCGCAGGTTGGTCGCCTTTCCCACATAGATCGGGGTGCCATGGCGGTCACGGAACACATAGACCCCGGGCCGGCGGGGGAGGGCGTTGGTCAGACCGATCTTGGAGTAGTGGGCGGAGCCGCGCGCCCGGGGGAGCTGGAGCAGGTCGTCGAGATTGGTCACGCCGAGACTGCCCGCCCGCTCCAGAAGCCCGTGGAGGACATGGGCGGTGGCCCGGGCGTCGTCGAGGGCGCGATGGATCGGGGTGACCGGGCTGCGGAAGTGGGCGGAGAGCGTCTGTAATCTCAGATTCCGCACTTCCTCGCGGACCAACCGTCGCGCCAGCCCTGCGGTGTCGACCGTGTCATTGCTCAAGCGCGGGTATCCGAGACGGGTGGCAGCCGCGTTGAGGAATGACATGTCGAAGCGGACGTTGTGACCCACGATCACCGCCTCGCCGATGAACTCCAGAAACGAGGGGAGGGCGGCGGCGATGTCCGGCGCCTGGATCACCATGGCTTCGGTGATACCGGTCAGGATGGTGATCGAGGGTGGGATGGGCAAACCGGGGTCGACCAGGGTTTGAAAGGACCCGAGCAGCTCGCCACCCCGGTACTTGACCGCCCCGATCTCCGTGATGGCGCAGTCGTGAGGAGACCCACCCGTGGTCTCCAGGTCGAGGACACAGAAGGTCACATCGAACAGCGGGGTGGAGAGGTCGTCGAAGCTGGGCTGGAGCAGGGCGGGCACGGCCCCTAGATTCTTGCATCGAACATATGTTCGACACAAGCATGTGCTACGTTTTGCGCTTTACGATCTGCCGGAGCGTTGACGGAGGGCCTCGTAGGCGAGGATCGCCATCGACACCGAGACATTGAGCGAGTCGGTGATCCCCCGCATCGGGATCGAGACGATCACGTCGGCGGCTGACCGCGCCGCCGGGCTGAGACCACGGTGCTCCGAGCCGACGAGGAGGGCGCAAGGGCCGGTGAGGTCCGCCGACCACAGGCTCTCACTGGCATTGGGGTCGGCAGCCACCACCTGCACCCCACGCCGGCCCAGCCAATCGACGGCTGCATCCAGGTGGTCGACCGCCATCGGGACCGAGAAGAGAGCACCGGTCGAGGCCCGTATCACGTTGGGGCTGAACGGGTCGGTCCCGGGATCTGCGGCGATCAGCGCGTCGGCCCCGACTGCGTCGGCGGTGCGGAGCAGGGCACCGAGATTCCCCGGCTTCTCGATGGCTTCTACGAGCAGGATCAAGGGCTCCGTCCCCGGATTCAGATGATCGAGGGCCAGGTCGAACTGGGGGAACACTGCCATCACCCCTTGCGAGCGGCCCCGGTAGGAGGCTCGGTCCAGGGCCGCGGCCGCCACCGCCACTTCGAGCCCGGCCGGATGAGGTGGCTCGACGAAACAGGTGGGGTCGTAGTAGACCTCGAGGGGACGGTGACCCGCCGCCGTCGCCCGGTCGAGATCCCTGGCCCCTTCGACCAGGAACACCGATTCCTGATCGCGGTGCTTGCGGTCACGAAGCCCGATCAGACGCTTGATTCGGGGGTTCGAGGGTGAGATGATCTCGATGGCCGCCATGTGCGACGAGTATCGCAGTCAACCGGCAGACCCCGATAACGTTCGGATATGGACCTGGCGCGGGTCGGCACCTACCACTCAATGACCGAGGCATTCCTGGTCAAGGCCAGGCTGGAGGTCAACGGGATAGCCGCCGTTGTCCAGGGGGATAGCGTCTCTGGGGCGGTTCCCTTCCTCGAGGTGACAGAAGGAGTCAGGGTCTTGGTCCGGCCCGCCGACCTCGCAGAAGCCCTCGAGGTGCTGGAGCGGATGCTCCCCGCCCCGGGCTGATCAGGCCTCCCAACGTTCCCGGTGCACAACGGTGGCGCGAGGTCGTTTGCCCCTGTCGAGACTCCCCGACCGCCGGTCGGGGAGGGGGTAGCCGACCGTGACGACGCCGATCGGCGTGTGATGCTTCGGGATGCGGAGCAGGGCTCCCAGGTCGGGGACAGAGTGCACACCGAGGAATCCGGCGGCAACACCCTCGTTCACGGCGGCCAACAACACCGCCATCAGGGCCGCACCGGCGTCGACCCACCAGTAGGGGACCGGCCATTCCACCGCTTCGCCATCGGGGC
>Ga0326597_10005062_pt1 | contig 18408 bp, 19 predicted proteins | sample RVTome_12_FD_203789 | JGI IMG/M metagenome (GOLD analysis project Ga0326597, IMG submission 203789) | Soil microbial communities from uranium-contaminated site in the Upper Colorado River Basin, Wyoming, United States - RVT100D185 | ecosystem: Environmental > Terrestrial > Soil > Contaminated >... | reverse complement strand
AGCCCGCCGTTCACCACCCGGTAAACTCGAAACCGTTCTCAGCGTCCCCTTGATCCATGCGCGTCCTCGTGCTCGAAGGCGGGGGAATGAGAGGCGTCTATTCCGCCGGCGTTCTCGAAGCGTTCAACGAGACCAACGGGGGAAGGGGCCTTCGCTTCGATGGCGTGGTGGCTTGCTCCGCCGGGGCTTGCGTCGCCGCCTCGTACCTCGCCGGTCAGCCGCGACGGAACCGGCAGGTCTATCTCGATTTTCTCGACGGCGACAAGCTCGTCCGTTTCCGCCGGCTCGTAACCGGCGGGAGTGTCATGGACATCGACTACCTCGCGTTCGAGGTCACGCTGCGACTCTGCCCCCTCGATATCGGCGCGCTCCGGCGGTCGGAGACGCGACTCTACATCGGAGTCACGGACTGCGAGACGGGTGAGAGCCGATACCTCACGAACCACGAGGACGATCTCGTCACGGCGATTCGCGCCACCTGCTCGCTTCCTTTCTTCTCGCGGGAAGCGGTTCCCTACCAGGGGCGGCTCTACGTGGACGGAGGAGTCTCCGATCCGGTCCCCGTCGAAAAAGCGATTGAGCTCGGAGCGACGGAGGTGGTCCTGGTGCTCACGAGCCCGATCGAGAGACGCGGTCGGAAGCGCTCCCTCTTCTCCTTCGTCGACAGGTTCTTTGCGTCGAGTTCCGCGATCCGGAGATCCCTGGGAGAGCGCCATCTGCGCTATCGCGACGCGGCGCGGGTTCTGGTGTCGCCTCCGAACGGGGTGCGAATCGAAGTCGTGCGACCGAGCCGTCCGCTTCCCGTCAGCAGAACCACGACCCGCCGCTCTCTACTCGAGGAGGGATGCGACCTCGGCTACGAGGATGGACGCGCCTTCGTGAAGGGACTCGAGCGATGATTCGTGAGCCGCTGGTCCATTTCCTTGTGACCGCTCTCGCCGAGGTGCGCGACCTGGTCGAGCGGGAGCTCGTGGCGGCGCGGCGGGAGGCCGAGATCGACGCGACCTACGAGCGACTGCTCTCGGAGTACACGGCGGTAGTGGAGGAGGAGGCGACCGTCCCATGAGACGGACGGCTCTCGTCGCTTCCGCCCTCGCGATCGCGTCCGCCGCCTGGAGCCACGAGATCCGTCCCGGCTATCTCGAGCTCAGAGAATCGCAGGACGGAAGCTACGAGCTCCTGTGGAAGAAACCCGCGGGGGGCGAGATCGAGATCCGGATCGCCCCGGTCATCCCCGAGGGGTGTCGCCTTCTGACTCCCGACCGGCAACAGATCACTCCGGGAGCGGCGCTGGCTCGAGGGACGCTCCAGTGCGAGGGTGGAATCGCGGGAAAGACGCTGAGGGTCGCGGGGCTCGAGGCGACGGTTACCGACGTTCTCATCCGGATCCACCACGCGGACGGAAGGGTCGAGAGCCACCTCCTTCGTCCTTCGAGCCCGACTACGACTCTGGGAGCGATCACCACCGCGGGCGGGCGGGGGCTCGCCTATCTGCGGCTCGGCGTCGAGCACATCCTCCTCGGAGTCGATCACCTGCTCTTCATCCTCGGCCTTCTCCTGATCGTCTCCGATCGAATGATGCTGGTGAAGACCATCACGTCGTTCACCCTCGCGCACAGCATCACCCTCGCCATCGCGACTCTCGGGTACGCGAGCGCCCCGCTGCCCCCGCTGAACGCCGCCATCGCCCTCAGCATTCTGTTTCTCGGCCCGGAGATCGTCCGTGTCTGGCGGGGCGAGACCAGCTTCACCATCCGTCATCCCTGGATCGTGGCCTTCGCCTTCGGGCTCCTCCACGGGTTCGGCTTCGCGAGCGGGCTCACCACCATGGGGCTTCCCCGGGCCGAGATCCCGCTCGCGCTTCTCCTGTTCAACGTGGGAGTCGAGCTGGGGCAGGTCTTCTTCGTCGCGCTGGTGCTGCTCCTCGAACGCTCCTTCCGGACCCTCGAGATTCGCTGGCCTCGGTTCGCGGCGGCGCTTCCCGGCTACGCCGTGGGATCCCTCGGCGCTTACTGGACAATCCAGCGCACCCTGCTCTTGTTCTCCTGAAAACGCGGCCCGGGTACGATGGGACGACCGCTCAGGCTTTGGGGAGCGCCTCGATCTGGCGCAGGTTTTTGTCGTCGTGATCGGCGATGACACCTGCGAGCTTCTCGATCGTCAGCTCGCCCCGCTTCGGATGAAGTCCCGTCCGCTGCCACGTTCCACCCGGCAACGCACGGAGTAGCGATACGAGGTCTTCGCGCCGCCTCTTGTGCTCCTTCAGTACCGCGGCCGGATCGGCGTCGCGATATCCGAGCTTCTCCGACACCTGTGCACTTCCGCAGACTCAGCACCTCTTCGCTCCTTGTCTTGTTTTCGGCGCTCGTGCTACGTTCGGCTGGTTCTTCCGGTCTTTCAGCCATGAACCTCAAAGAGGGAAGCCACGTCGGCACGTACCAGATCCTCTCCCCCCTGGGTGCGGGGGGGATGGGCGAGGTCTACCGCGCCCGGGACGTGAAGCTCGGCCGGGAGGTGGCGATCAAAGTCCTTCCTTCCGACGTGGCCCAGGTCCCGGAGCGGCTCGCGCGATTTCGTCGCGAGGCGCATCTTCTCGCTTCGCTGAATCATCCGCATATCGGCGCGATTCACGGGCTCGAGGAGGCGGATGGTCATCCTTTCCTCGTACTGGAGCTCGTCGAAGGCGAAGATCTGTCCGAGCGGCTGAAGCGCGGTCCCCTTTCGTTTGGAGAAGCCATGGCCCTCGCCCGTCAGTTGACGGAGGCTCTCGAGGCGGCCCACGCCAAAGGGATCGTTCATCGCGATCTGAAACCCGGAAACATCAAAGTGAGGAGCGACGGAACGATCAAGGTTCTGGACTTCGGCCTGGCGAAGGTGTTTGCCGAGGAGGCGGGCGAGGTCTCCTCGGAGCTTTCCCACTCTCCGACGTTGTCGCGCCAGGCGACGGCGGCAGGCGTCATCCTCGGAACCGCTGCCTACATGAGCCCCGAGCAGGCGAAGGGAAAGAGTGTGGACAAGCGGGCAGACATCTGGGCTTTCGGCTGCGTCCTCTACGAGATGCTCACCGGGAGAAAGACGTTCGCGGGCGAAACGGTATCGGAGATCTTTGCCGAGATCCTGAAGGGCGAGCCCGACTGGAGCCGCCTGCCCGGAGACTGTCCCGAGGTCCTGCGGAATCTTCTCCAACGCTGCCTGACGAAGGAGCCGAAACACCGCCTTCGCGACATCGGAGATGCGTGGGTGGCCTTGAACGAGGCGAGTGCTTCGCCGCGAGTCTCCGCCACCGTCCCCAAGACCGTAGGGAAACGATACTCGGCGCCGCTCCTCGTCGCCTCGGTCCTCGCGAGCTCGGTCCTGGCCGCGCTCGTCACCGCGTATCTGCGCCCTGCGCCGCCCGCGCTCGCCCCGACGAGGCGATTCACGCTCCGGCTCGACGACAGACCTTTTCCCGGTGGCGGTCTGGCCCTTTCTCCCGATGGCGCTCGGCTGGCCTACGTGGGAAGAACGGCCGAGGGCGTGCGGCGTCTGGTCCTTCGTCATCTCGGGGAAAATGAGGATCGCGTCCTCGCCGGAACCGAGGACGCCTCCTGGCCGTTTTTTTCGCCCGATGGCGCGTGGATCGGGTTTCTGACGATCGCCGACACCCAAGCGGGCGCCAACCGAATCGGCGTAATGAAAAAGATCTCCGTCGAGGGCAGTTCTCCGGTGATTTTACAGAACGAGGTCTTCGTGGGCGCCGCGATCTGGGGCGGCGACGACACGATCGTTTTCCAATCGGCGACGGACCAAAAGCTGATGCGCATACCGTCCGTCGGGGGAGCCCCCCAACCGCTCGGTCTCGCTCGAGAAGACACCGGGTATCCCGCGGCTCTCCTGCCCGGAGGAGACGCTCTTTTGGCGTTGAACGATGCGGGGAGCGTTACCCTGTTCTCTCTACGGGATGACAAATTCGAAACCGTCGTCGACGCCGGGGCAGACTACGCGCTTTACGTCCCGACGGGACACGTTGTCTATTTCAGCCGCGGAAAGCTCCTGGCTGTACCCTTCGATCGGGAGCAGTTCGAAGTCAGCGCCAGCGGTGTGCCTCTGGCCGAGGGTGTGAGCCCCTTCCAGTGGGCGTTCTCGAGGGAGGGCACTCTCGTCTATGGCCTCGCCTCCAAACGCAGTTTGGTCTGGGTCACTCGAGAGGGAGCCGAAGAATCTCTTCCCCTTCCCCCCGGCTACTATCAGATAGCCAGGGTCGCGCCTGACGAAACGCGAATCGCATTGAGTCACCTGTTTCGTTTCGTCGAGAACTCGGACGTCTGGGTTTATGAGCTCGGCCGAGGAACGATGGGACGGCTCACTCTCGATCCCGGCGTCGAGCGCTTTCCTCTGTGGAGCCCCGATGGCCGAAAGGTGGTCTTCGTCTCCCGAACCGCCGACGAGAGGAAACTCTTCTCGAAATCCTCCGACGGAACGAGCGCCGCCGAGCTCTTGTTGACGAGTCCCTACGATCGCTGGCCCTACGGCTGGTCGCGCGATGGGGAACACCTGGTCTTCGAGGAGGACAACCCGGAAACGGGAAGCGACATCGGGATGCTCTCCATGGACGGAAAAGCGACCATCACGCCGGTGATTCGAGATCCCTTCGACCAGACCAACCCCGCGGTCTCGCCCGATGGCAGGTTCATCGCCTACGAGTCCAACGAGTCGGGCGGGGTCGAGGTCTACGTGCAGCGCTTTCCCGAGCTCGGTGAAAAGCGGCAGGTCTCGACCCAAGGCGGGATCGTGCCCCTATGGGGTCGGGATTCGAATGAGCTGTTCTACCGGGACGGGGAGAGTGTCATCGCCGTTCGGATCGAGACCGATCCCTCCCTCCGACCTGGCGAGTCTCGCGTGCTTTTCCGGGGAGACTACGTTCATGATGTGTCCCGGTCCTACGAGTACGTTCGATCCAAAGACCGTTTCCTGATGATGAAGAACGACGAGTCGGAGTCGGACCCGAGAGAGCTCGTCGTCGTGACCAACTGGTTCGACGAGCTCGAGCGGCTCGCGCCGACGAAGTAGGACGGCCGCTATCATTCGCACCATGGAAGGCTGGTCGGTCGATGCAGGTGCCAAGCCTCCCGAGTTACAATGGAGCTGGAGATTTCGACTTGAGCCAGACCACCAGGACCCTCAAGTTCCAGCGCGGCTTCGAAAGCGAGCGTAGTTCATTCGAAGAGCTTGCGCCCGAACTTCACGAGCGCTACGACGAAGTCTTCGTCGCGGTTCATGGCGGAGAAGTTGTGGATTCGGATGCGGATTTCCAGGCCCTCGTCGGCCGCTTCTTCGAGCGCTACGGTGACGCTCCGGTCTATTTCGGCTACGTCGGACAGCGCAAACCAATTCTGCGAGTCTCGTCCCCGTCGGTTCAGCCGTAAATGCCAACATACCGGAGCCGCATCGGCTCGGTGCAATTCCTCCCGCCGGCTCCTGTGGTCGACCTCCGCGTATCCCAGGGCTCGTTGGTGGAAACGGTGGAAGCTCTGATCGATTCGGGGGCCGACTCGACCTGCATTCCGGAGCGGATGGCCGAGGTGTTGGAGCTTCAGCCGATTTCCATCCTGCTCGTCGGAGGGGCTGGTGTTCTGGCCGAGAATCGGATTGCCTATCGGACGGAGCGGCTCGAGCTGGAGCACATCGCGATCAACAATTTTGCCGTGATTGCGATGCCGATCGAATACGCGATCATCGGGCGCGACTTTATGAACAGGTATCGTATTCGACTGGACGGCCCCGGGCTTCGTCTTACGATTGAGTAAGTTCCGATCGAACGAATAGCAAGCTCGCGCGGAAGGTGTTAGGCTCTCGGCCCCAGTGGGCCGTTTTACCGGGGTTTTGGGCCTCGCCACCATGGTGGCGCTGGCCTATGTCTTTTCGACCGACCGCCGCGCCATCCGGCTCAAGACCGTTCTCTGGGGTCTCGGCCTCCAGATCGCCTTCGCGTTCTTCGTCCTGAGGTATGACGTCGGCCGCGCCCTCTTCGAGAGAGCGGGGGCTCTGGTCAACCGACTCCTCGATTTTTCCTACGTCGGCTCGGAGTTCGTCATCGGCAAGATCGGCGCCAAAGGATCGGAGCTCGGGTTCTCCTTCGCCTTCCAGGTGCTCCCCACGATTATCTTCATCGCCGCGTTCTTCGCGCTCCTGTATCACATCGGGGTCATGCAGCTCGTCATCCGCGTCGCGGCCTTCGTGATGTCTCGATTCATGGGCGCGAGCGGCGCGGAGTCCCTTAACGTCGCGGCCAGCATCTTCATGGGCCAGACCGAAGCTCCCCTCACCATCCGTCCCTATCTTCCGCAGCTCACGCGCTCCGAGCTGATGACGGTGATGACGAGCGGCATGGCCCACGTCTCGGGCGGCATCATGGGCGCGTACCTCGCCTACGGGATCGAAGCGAAGCACCTCCTGACCGCGGTCATCATGACCGCTCCGGGCACCATCCTGATGGCCAAGATGCTCGTGCCCGAGACGGGGACGCCGGTCACCGCCGGGCGGACGGAAATCCCCAAGACGGAGAAGGAGCGGAATTTCCTCGCGGCCATCGCCCGAGGCACGACCGACGGCCTTCACCTGGCGCTGAACATCGCGGCGATGCTCATCGCCTTCATGGCGCTCATCGCCCTCACCAACGCTCTTCTCGGAGGAACGCACGATTTTCTGGCCGTTCGCGGATTCCTCTGGTTCCCGAAGAGCCTCGAAACGGTTTTCGGATTCCTATTCGCTCCCGTCGCCTGGGTCATCGGCATTCCTTGGAACGATTGCCTTTCCGTCGGGAATCTCCTCGGGACGCGGATGGTCCTGAACGAGCTCGTGGCCTTCTCCGTCCTCGGCGCGCAGAAGGCTTCGCTCGATCCGCGCTCGTTCACCATCGCGACCTTCGCCCTTTGCGGGTTCGCGAACTTGAGCTCGATCGGAATTCAGATCGGCGGTCTCGGAGCGCTCGCGCCGACGCAGCGCGACGAGCTGGCCTCTCTCGGGATCCGCGCGATGCTCGCGGGCACCATGGCGAACCTGATGTCGGCCTCGATCGTGGGCATGCTGCTGTGAGCGCGGAGCCCGACCGCGGGGGCATCGCGGGCCACCCTCGCGGTCTCACGACGCTCTTTCTGACCGAGTTCTGGGAGCGCTTCAGCTACTACGGCATGAGGGCGATCCTGTTCCTTTTCATGGTTGCCTCGACCGAAGTAGGCGGGCTCGGGTTCGACACAGAGAAGGCGGCCTGGATCTACGGCCTCTACACCGGGTCGGTCTACCTCACTGCCATTCCCGGAGGATTCATCGCCGACCGCCTCCTCGGCCTGAGGCGTGCGGTTCTGGTGGGCGGAATCCTGATCGCGACGGGCCACTACACTCTCGCTTTTCACGGCCTTTCCACGTTCTACGCTGGGCTCATCCTCATCGTTCTCGGGACCGGTCTTCTGAAGCCGAACATCAGCTCCATGGTGGGGCGGCTCTACGCTCCGGATGACGACCGTCGCGACGCGGGGTTCTCGATCTTCTACATGGGAATCAATCTGGGGGCGTTCGTCAGCCCTTTCCTCTGCGGATACCTCGGCCAGAGAATCGGCTGGCACTGGGGCTTCGGCGCCGCGGGAGTGGGGATGACCCTCGGGCTCCTCCAGTACGTGCTCGGAGGAAGAAGGCTCGGAAGCGCCGGCCTTCTCCTCGAGCCTCCGAAGCAAGCGGGAAAGCTATGGCTTCTGGTGGGTGCCGCGGTCGCAGCTCTCGGGACCGCGCTGATTCTTTCCGGGCAGTACCGGGACTATTTGATTGTAGCTTCGGCGGCGGTGCTCTTCGCCTGGCTTCTGCTCAAAGGTGCCGAGAACTCGGTCGAACGCAAGAGAATCGCCGCCATCGCATTGCTCTTCATTTTCGCAACCCTGTTTTGGGCGGGCTTCGAGCAGGCCGGCTCGAGCCTCACGCTCTTCGCCGATCGAATCACCCACAATCAGTTCTTCGGACATCCTTCGAGCTGGTTTCAGTCGGTCGAGCCCTTTTTCGTGATCACCCTCGCTCCGGTGTTCGCCTGGCTCTGGGTTCGTCTCGGCTCGCGGCAGCCTTCGAGCCCGGGAAAGTTCGCTATCGCTCTCTCGTTGCTCAGCGTGAGCTTCTTCCTCGTTGCGCTCGCTTCGATGCTCTTCGAACAGCAGCAGGTGAAAGTGAGCCCCTGGTGGCTCGTCGGCGTCTATTTCCTGCACGCGCTCGGCGAGCTGAGCCTCTCACCTGTCGGGCTCAGCATGGTGACCAAGCTCGCACCCGCGAGGATCCTCGGGTTCATCATGGGGATCTGGTTCCTTACCAACGCTCTTGGCAACTTCCTCGCCGGCTCGGTCGCGGGGTTCTTCGATCGGCTTCCGCTGCCGCAGCTCTTCGGCGCGGTGGGCCTCGTGAGCCTCGCGGCGACCCTCGTCTTAGCGCTCCTGGTGAAGCCTATCCGCGGGCTGATGTCCGGCGTTCGCTGAGCCGCCGCCGTTGAATCGCCGCAGGTTTCTCTTCGCGGGCTCAGCGCTTCTCCTGCCCCGACGATCCCCAGCCGTGATAGACCTCCGCCTCGAACCAGAGGCCGGAGTCGCGGGGCGAGAGATCGTGAGCTTCGGCTTCCCCCTGCCTCCCGGGCTCCTCGACGACCCCGACGGGATCCAGCTCCTGGACGGCGAGGGGCGCGAGATCGAAGCCTCGGTGACGCCGCTTGAAACCTGGCGCATCGGAGGACGAGAGGGGAGCCTCCGCTCCGTTCTGGTCCAGGCGGGAGTGGACTTCGCCGGCGAAGAGAGCCGTCGGCTGCAAGTGCGACTCCAAGCCCGGTCGAGAAAACGCACATCTCCTCTCGCCCCGGCGCCGGATTCGAGCCCGCGGGTGTGGGCTCTCCTTCCCGCAAGCTGGCTCTGCGCGAGCGGCCAAGGAAAAATCAGAATGTCCCCTTTTCTCCCCTATCTTCACTTGCTCGCAATCGCTTGCGCAGGCAGCACGGACACGGGTGTCACCCCGCCGGTACCGGCAAGAGGAATTACTTCCTCGACAAAGCCAGGACCTTGCCACTGTAGTGTTAGACTCGCAGCTCCGGGGGAGAACTGCTTAAACTCGACGCGTAACGGTAAGGTCGGACCAACCAACGAGACCGTAACGGGAGGAGCAGGGTTTGGAGACGCGCCACCCGAGCTCAGCACATTGGTGAGGATTCCGTCTAGCTCAACAAGTAGCCGCGCCTCATTGTCGACATTTGAGAACCGGAATGTGTAATCGCCGCCGACCGGAATGATGAGGGTACCCTCCCAAGATGCACTGTAGTTACCACCTTCTTCGAGAGCAGGGTGTAGCTTGCAGCCTTCAAACGGAAATGGCTCGCCGAAGCAGGTTCTAAGGAAATCTATGGGTTCCGTCCAAGGCTCTGAGAGTACGAATCCAGTAAGGTCGAAGCCATCATAGTAGCTCGCTGTCAGGTCAGTCGGATCGAATCCGCGTGCTCTCGAGGAAGCAGCAAGCTGCACCTCGCCGGTCCGTCGAACTACAGGTGGCCCGCCACTGGTGCTCCTGGCGGTTATCCGAAACGTGTAGAGGCCCACGGCGGCAATGGTTCCGTCCTGGCTGCTTCCATCCCAAATAACCGAATGACTGCCGCGGCCCTGCACCGGTGGCCGCACCCGAAGTCGCTGCACCCGATTCCCACTTTGGTCCAGAATCTCGGCCGAGACGTGGACCCTATTTTCCCGCGGAGGCAGAGCCAAGGTGTATGCGATCCTCGTGACATCATCAACCCCATCCCCGTCCGGAGTGAAGGGGTTGGGTGCTACCTGTACATTGTCGAAGAGCACCAAGCGGGCGCTGGCTTCTCCGGAAGGGGAACCGCTGTTCCCGCCGCTATCCACTGCGGTGACAACGTAGAAGTAGGTTGCCTCCCAACTTATGCTGTTGTCCCGATAGCGTCTCGACTGCAGGCCACTGGCGATTCGGTGCGCGTTGTCGGTCGGCACTGGGCTGGTTCGGCTGCGATAGACGTTGTAGGTGATACCGTTCTCCCGCACCCGATCCCACACCAGCTGAATCCACCGGTCTCTTAGTGTGCTGGCGTCGGCCGTGGCAGTCAGAAGGGTGGGAGTTTCCGGCGGGTTGTCTGTGGCAGTGAGGGCGTAGTCATAATAGCCCTGAGGGAAGAAATCCTGAGGGCCGTTGCTGAAGACAAGGATTGCCTTGTTAACTCCACCAGCCCCGCCGAAGTCTGTAGCCAAATCGGCGCTGGCTGAGAAGACGATAGAACCGCTCATTGTGAGTGGAAGGGTCGTGCGCGTCGGTGTGCCACCGGCATGGAAAGTCAAGACGTCCAGGGTGCAGTTCGGGCAACTCGTGGAAAACTCCAAGTGGAGCGTAGCGCCGGTAGCGTCGGCACCCCCAGGCAGGTTCAGCCGACTGGGGCGGATCTCTACGTACTGAGCGCCGGGAGAGTCAAACCCGGGGAAGTTCTTTTCCACCGGGACGGGGGGGCGGGCCTGGGGTTGTTCGACTTCAGCGATTTCGACATCTGGCCACAGATGGGGACACAGTTGCGGATCGCGAGGCGGGGAGCAAGCATGACCATCATCATAATCCTTCAAATAGTTTGCCACGGCGAAGTCGTCGAAGATGCTGCGCCAGGTGTCGGTGTAATCCTCGTAGGGACTGGCGCCGGAGGGAGGGTGCATGAGCACGTGAGTAACTGCCCCGACCGTGGAGTTGTTCTGCAGAGGCACGTTTTCCCAGATATCACGGACGATGTCACGAGTAGGGTTGTAGTCAGCGCTGTCGGCTAGATGTTCCTGTAAAAACTTGATAAAGATGACGGCTCCGTACTCATGTCTTTGGGCTTGGGGGGAATTGCCAGAGAAGGCGGGGCCCGCAAACAGCGACACCTCTGGAAAATCAGTGTATTGATGAATCTTACCTATATAGTCGTTGTCATTCGGATAGATCTCATCTTCGATCCAAGTTGCGGTTGACTCCATCAGCCAAGCGCCCTTGTCGGTATACCACGACCAGGCCCCCAGCTTTCCCAGGCAACCGCTGTCGTGAAAATCGGCATAGTTCCACTGCAACATGTGAAACAGTTCGTGGGCGGTCATTGTGTCTAGCTTGTCTGGGTCGTGATCATTGAAGAACCACATGTCGCCTGGGAGCGTAACGGCACCGGCGCGACTACGGGTAATACGTATTACGTCACAAATCCTGATCTCATCGACAACATAAACGTCAAACCTGGCGTTGCCAGCTAGGTCCACTGATTTCCCGAAATCAGCAGCATCAGGCATCTCATAGCCGTACCCTTCCAACGCTTGCCAGGCATGTTCCAGTTCATCGGCAAGGGTCACAATGTAGGTGAAACCTTCCGGTGGTGTATCCGGACCGCCGGTGTTATCCCAATGAATAGTAAAATGCTCTGTCGGCGTCTCGGTGAGCGCGTCCAGGACCGCTCGAGAGCGGCGCTCCCCCTCTTCAAACTCGGCCAGAATCGCCATGCGAGTTTCGGCGCTCCAGTCGGCTTGATCCACGAACAAGGCATCCAGCATCTCCGCCAGCTCTGGAAGGCCATCGTGCGGAACTGCTTCATCGGCGGTAAAGCTCGCAGCCGTGGCAGTTGGCTGGAATTCGGGTGGGAGCCGGGTGGGATCGGCGAGAGTCCAGAGCCGGTAGCGGGCGGCCCGATCTGTGGTGAGTCGGCCGGAGAGTCGAGCGGCTTCAATCCTCTCGATCGCGTCCCGCCAAGCCAGTTCCGGCGAGGATGAACGATCGGCGCTCGGAAGGATAGTCTGGGCCGAGAGTGTCAAGGTGGATAGGGTGAGAACCACGAGCCCTATACTTGACAGAACCATCAGCAGGCCCAAGATCAGCAATCCCCTGAACTTTTTTTCCATCATCGCTGCACACTCCTCCCTCGGATGAGAACTCCTTGAGAAGATCGAAACCGTGAGCCCGTCCCGAACGGAGACAAGAGAGGCAGCACGATCTAGGAGAGCAGGGAGCGCAGTCGAGCTGAGAGGTTTGCGACTAGAGCCGGCTCCCCTGTGAGCGGCCACGGTCTTGCCCCTTCCCCCGCGCCAATGGGCGCACCAATTGTATGCACGGAAACCATTTTGGCAATAGGAAAAAAAGTCACAAGATGCGACTAGGATTCTAGAGCTCAGGTGTAAGAGTCAAAAGTGTGTTTTCTCCAGAACTAGTGCACGCGAGTGTCTCGGCCCGAGTAGTTGTAGCGAATCTCTTCCTCGAGGTTTCTCGCGCGGTCCTTCGCCACCGAGTGGCCTCCGAGGAAAAAGTTGACCGCCTTCGGAAGCCCGCGGTGCTTTTCGGCGAATCTGCGCCAAAGCCTCGGACCTTTGCTCACGTCGTAGCCCGCCTCGTAGGCGTAGCGCAGCCCCACGCGGTCGGCCTGGTCTTCGGCCGCGCGGCCGTAATCGTTCATCCATGCGAGAGTGCCGGCGTAGATCCCGACCTTGGTGGCGACGCGCGCCCCGTCATGGTCGATGGAGTCGGCGGCCGCGGTCGCGCCCCATCCGAGGAGACTTACGAGCATCGACTTTTTGTAGGAACGGCGCGAGTGCTCGTGGGTCGCGTGAACGAGCTCGTGCCCGAGAACGATCGCGACCTCGTCATCGTCCATGTCCCGCAGAAGCCCGCTGAAGACGTAGATCGCTCCGTTGGGAGCGGCCATGGCGTTCCACTCCTCGTTCTCCACGACGTAGACGCGAAAGTCCTCGCGGTCGAGGTAGGGAGGAGTCAGCCGATCGGCGATGGTACGCACTCGCTCGACCTCGGAGCCGGATTCCAGGAGCTCCCCGTAGTCCGAGGCAACATGGCCGTAGGCGTCATACTCCGCCACGCGTCCGTGGCGCCGGAACTCCTCCTCCATGGCATTGGCGTCCGCACGAATCGGGCCCTCGTAGAACGCGCTCCCGTTCGGTTTCGCTTCGATCTTGCGGCCGAGAACCGTTCCGTCGGCGAGCCTTATGCCTTCGACCTTCACTTCGTAACCGAGGGGGATTCCCTCGAATCGCCGCGCGCGGCCTTTTCCCTCGAAGCGCAGGTCTTCGGCCGGCGCCACGCGCTGTCCATCCACCACCAGCATTCCGTCCGACCTCCATTCGGCGTAGCCCGAAAGCTCGATCTCCTTGGCCCGGGTGGGGGACGGAGCGGGCTCCGCTGGGACCAGGGAGGCCAGACAAGAAAGCCCGAGGATTACCAGTAGGTAAGTGATTCGTCTCATGGTGGCCCCCTTTGCTTGAAAGCTCAGAGTTGCAACTTGGATTCCAACTCGCTCCGTAGGGGTAAGCCTAGTGGGTTCAGAGTCTTCCCGGGAGCGCGGGGGATTGGACCACGTCGCCTGGCGAGGACGGGCTATTCCTTGAAGGGGACGCCGCCTTTCATCACGAACCGCACGCGCTCGAGCTCCGTGATGTCCGCGAGAGGGTTCCCCTCGACGGAAATGATGTCGGCGAAACGGCCCGGTGCTATGGCGCGCGTTTCGAGTCGCGGTGAGGATCGCTTCCAATCGGCTTCATCCCCCACTCGACGTAGTCGCAGAACTGCTTCGCGCTCTCGCCGTCTCCCGTTGAAAAGCTGATGCGAACGCGAGTAGCATCGGGGGCGTTCATTCCGAAGACGAAGACGAGGAGGAGGATGTATGACGCGCTCGACACTGGTGTTTTTCGCTCTCGCCGCCGCCGCTTCCGCACCTGGGTTCGCCGACGTCCGGGCGGAGATCGAGGCCGCGAATCGGCAGTTCGAGGCGACTTTCGCCAAAGGAGACGGAAAGGGGGTTGCCGCCCTTTACACCGCTTCCGGCCAGGCGCTTCCCGCCGGAAGCGAGGTGGTGAGCGGCACGGAGGCCATCGGCAAGCTTTGGCAGGGAGTGTTTGACTCGGGGGTCAAGGGAGTCCGCTTGAAGACCCTCGAAGTCGAGTCCCATGGGGACCTCGCGCACGAGGTCGGTCAGTACGAGCTCCTCGATGCCGCGGGAAAAACCCTCGACCGAGGTAAGTACGTGGTCATCTGGAAGAAGGACGGCGGCCGCTTCAAGCTGCACCGCGACATCTGGACGACCAGCATGCCCCCGGCCAAGTGACGCCTACGCGAAGAGGCTGAACGTTCACCCAACATGAGAATACCGATGAGCCTCGTCACGATGCTCGCCCTCGCGGGATGCACGCGCGAACCTCCGCCCGGAGCCGAAGCGCGGGCGGAGCGTGAACGCGCGTTCGAAGAGATGATGACGAACGTGAGCCTCGTGGGGCAATCGACGAGCTTCGACCGGGAAGGGATCGTCGGCAAGGAAGAGTACGTGATCGAGAAGGTCTCGCGCATCGCCGGCGATCGATGGCTCCTCCATACGACGATGAAGCTCGGCTCCGGCGACGTCACCGTGCCCATCCCGATCATCATTCTCTGGGCGGGCGACACGCCCGTCATCACTCTCACCGATCTCTCGATTCCCGGTATCGGAAGCTACAGCGCACGTGTTCTCCTCTTTCGCGACCACTACGCCGGAACCTGGACCGGCGCGGAAGGCGGAGGCCACGTCTTCGGCAAGATCGTGCGCCGCGACGATTGACAGCGGGTCCGTGGCGAAGGAGGCGGCCGCCGAGGTTCTCACGATCTCGGGCCGCGAGGTGAAGGTCTCTAACCCGGGAAAGGTCTACTTTCCCGCGGCGGGGATCACCAAGCTGGAATTGGTGCGGTACTACGTCGAGGTCGGCGAGGGAGCCCTGCGCGGGATCTTCAACCGTCCCGTTGTACTGAAGCGCTACGTGCACGGGGCGGAGGGGGAGTTCTTCTTTCAGAAGCGCGCACCCGAGAAACGGCCGGACTGGGTGACGACGGTGAGCCTCCAGTTTCCGTCGGGTCGGACCGCGGACGAGATCGTGGCGACGGAGGTCGCGCACGTCGCCTGGATGGCGAACCTCGGGTGCATCGATCTCAACCCGCACCCCGTGCGCGCGGACGATCTGGACCATCCCGACGAGCTCCGTGTCGATCTGGATCCGGGTCCGGGTGTGGGCTTTCCCGCCGTTCGCGAGACGGCAGGGGTGGTGCGCGAGGTGATCGCCGAATTCGGCCTCGTCGGTTGGCCAAAGACCTCGGGCTCCCGCGGTATCCACGTGAACGTGCGGATCGAACGGCGGTGGGGCTTCGACGAGGTGCGCCGCGCCGCCCTCGCGCTCGCCCGCGAGGCGGAGCGGCGGGCCCCCGATCTCATCACCAGCAAATGGTGGAAGGAAGAGAGGCACGGGGTTTTCGTGGACTACAACCAGAATGCGAAGGACCGGACCGTGGCTTCGGCCTACTCGGTCCGGCCGACGCCGGACGCTCGGGTCTCGGCGCCGCTCACCTGGGAGGAAGTCCCACATTGCGAGCTCTCCGACTTCACTCTGAAGACGATGCCGGAGCGCTACGCGAAGCTCGAAGACTTGACCCGGGGGATGGACGAGGCCCCGGGCTCGCTCGAACCGCTCCTCGAGCTGGCGAAGCGCCACGAGGCGGAAGGCTTGGGCGATGCACCCTGGCCGCCCCACTACCGGAAGCAGGAAGGCGAGCCCCCTCGAGTTCAGCCGTCGAAGCGGAAGACGATGCCTCTCGTGACCGTGGCCAAGGCGGCCAAGAAGGAGGACGCGCTTTCCGGCCTTCTGCGCTGGAAGGAGCGCCACACGGAAGCCGCTCCTTATATTAAGGAGGAGGACGTGCTCGTGGACGCCATGCGGGGGCGATATACGACCTGGACCCGCGTCCGAGTGAACCTCAGGAACGTTCCCAAGGAGAACCGCCCCCCCGAGGAGCCGCCCGATCCCGACTATGACCCGTGGAGCTCGTAACCGGACGTGCTTCGCGTGGTAGTCTCCTCGAGAGCGACTCTGTGGACTTCGTAGCGGTGCTGCACGACCTCCTTCCGTTCTTCGAAGAGCGGAAGGTTCGCCATGCCGTGATCGGCGGCGTCGGACTCGGCGGGTACGGAATGTCTCGAGCGACCTTCGACCTCGACTTCGTCGTGGACGCGGGCGCTCAGAAAGAAGTCATCCATTTCCTGGAGTCTCTCGGCTACCGAACGCTCCATCGCTCGACGGGCTACTCGAACCATCAGCATCCGGAGCCAGAACGAGGTGGAGTCGACCTGGTGTACGTTCAGGAGCCCACGAGCGGCAGGATCTTCGAAGCGACTCGAACCCTCGACGGACCGGGAGGCCTGAGGATTCCCGTCCCTCGACCGGAGCACCTCATCGCCATGAAAGTCGTCGCGATGAAAAACGATCCCACTCGAACCTACCAGGACATGGCCGACATCCGGTTCCTCTGGAGTCTTTCCGACGTCGATCGCGAGGAGGTCCGTGCTCAGTTCGAAAAACACGGACTTCGGGAGCGCTACCGTGAGCTCGAAGCGTCCTGAGCCGCTGGATCTGGAGAGGGACCTCCCGACCACGGCGGAAGACGTCGCCGCTCTCCGGCGAATCCGCGAGAGTCGGCGAATCTCGTTCGCCGACTATCTCCGCTTTCTCTCTCGGCTCCAGCTGCCTTCCCGTGCGGCTCGCCCCCGAAAGACCCACGCGGGGCAGGAGCCGTTCGAGCTCTGAGCGCTACCGTGACGCACGGCCTTGAGTAAAGATTCGCTCGAGCTCGTACGGTGGGGTCACGTCGAGCTGGGCGTAGGTGCAGTCCGCTGGGGCCTTGTCGGGGCGCCACCTCACGAAATGGGCGGTGTGGCGAAACCTCGTTCCCTGCATGTGATCGAACGAGACCTCGAGAACCCGCTCGGGGCGGAGCGGCTCCCACTCGAGGGTCTTGCCTCGGTTCCAACGGCTCTTCACCCCCGGAACGCGCTGGTCGCGCTCCCACTCGGACCATTCCTTCCAGGGATGATCCGCGAGGGCGTTCTTTCGAAGCGGAGCGAGCTCCAGAGCGAGCTCACGCCTTCGCGTCTCGGTGAAGCTCGCCGCCACCCCCACGTGATGGAGCCGTCCTTTTTCGTCGAAGAGGCCAAGCAGGAGCGAGCCCACCGCCGTCCCATTCGCATTCTTGTGCCATCGGAATCCGGCGAGGACCACGTCGACGGTACGGTGATGCTTGACCTTGAGCATCACGCGTTTTCCCGGCTGGTAGGTTCCGTCGGCCGGCTTCGCCATGACCCCGTCGAGCCCCGCGCCCTCGAAGCGCTCGAACCAATCGGCGGCGACCGCGCGGTCGCGAGTGATCGGGGTCAGGTGAACCGGCGGCCGTGCTTCCGCGAGCGCCTTCTCGAGACGCGCGCGGCGCTCCGCGAAAGGCAGGGAAGTCAGATCCTCGCCGCCTTCGCACAGAAGGTCCCAGAGGACGATGGAAGCCGGGATTTCGGAGGCGAGCTTCCTGACGCGGGATGCGGCCGGATGAAGGCGCAGCTGCAAGGCCTCGAAGTCGAGGCCGGACTCCCCCTGGATGACCAGCTCCCCGTCGACGACGGCGCGCTCGGGAAGCGCTTCGAGAAGCGGGGCCTCGAGCTCGGGGAAATACCGGTTCAAGGGCCTGAGGTCGCGGCTCTGCAGAAGCCACTCGTTCCCGTCCCGGAAGACCAGAACCCGGAAGCCGTCCCACTTCGGCTCGAAGATCCAGGAGTCGCCCTCAGGGAGAGCGTCGACGAGCTTCGCGAGCATCGGCTCCACGGGGGGTTGGAGGGGAAGTTCCACGCCGGAATCTTAGCAGTCCTGGCCCGTCCGTCGGGATCGATGGTAAGCTCTGCCCGAGGTGCGATGAGAATCAAGGCGATTCTCGGCGGTGTAGCTTTGCTACTGGCGGGGCCTGTGGGCGCCGCCTCTTCGATCGACACCTCGAGAGCCGTCGTCGAAGAAAGCTGCCAGCTCTGCCATAACGGCGCCTCGCTCGCCGGCAACATGTCGCTCGATGCGTTCGACCTGTCGGCGCCCGAAGCCACCGCGGAGCTCGCGGAGAAGATGGTCCGGAAGCTCCGCGCGGGCATGATGCCTCCGGCCGGCGTGCCGCGGCCGAGTGAAGAGGATCTCGAGGCGCTCGCAGCCCACCTCGAGACCCGCCTCGACGAGAACGCCGCGGCGCATCCCAACCCCGGTCGGCGGACGTTTCAGCGCCTCAATCGAGCCGAGTACGAGGGATCGATCCACGACCTCCTCGCGCTCGACATCGAGGCGGAGGACTACCTTCCGCCGGACACCAAGAGCGCGAACTTCGACAACATCGCCGATGCGCAGATGCTCTCGGCGACACTCCTCGAAGGGTATCTCCGTGGGGCGAGCGAGCCGTCTCGCCGTCGGCGACCCGAAGGCCACCGCGCGGGAAGCTACTTATAAGGTTACGCGGTGGGTCTCGCAGACGGAGCAGGTGGAGGGGGCCCCCTACGGAACGCGCGGAGGGGTCTCCGTG
>Ga0326597_10005061_pt1 | contig 18409 bp, 17 predicted proteins | sample RVTome_12_FD_203789 | JGI IMG/M metagenome (GOLD analysis project Ga0326597, IMG submission 203789) | Soil microbial communities from uranium-contaminated site in the Upper Colorado River Basin, Wyoming, United States - RVT100D185 | ecosystem: Environmental > Terrestrial > Soil > Contaminated >... | reverse complement strand
AGCCCGGGCACAATCAGCCTCAGGCAGGAGACGTTCGAGGCCGTCCTGACCGACATGGCGAAGAGCCTACAGGCCCACGGATTCGACAACATCGTCTTCATCGGGGACAGCGGCGGGAACCAGAGCGGCATGGGCAACGTCGCCGAGCGGCTGAACGGCGAGTGGGGCGGCGCGGCGGCGGCGCACTTCATCCCGGAGTACTACGATTACGGGACCGTCTCGGCGCACATGCGGGAGCGGGGCATTGTTCCCGGAGAGAGTGACAACATGCACGACGATCCGGTCATCACGCTCAACATGTTCATCGACGATCCCGCCTCGGTCCGCTACGAGGAGCGGCTCAGGACCCGGCAGGCACACATCAACGGCTTCTCGATCGCGGAGCGGGGGCGCGCGATGGATCTGGCGCAGGAGATCGTCGATTTCCGGGCGCGGGTGACGTCCGACGCGATCCGCCGCGCGATCGCCGGAACGGACTGAGTCGGTGTAGCGTGGTCGGGCGGCTCCTCAGCGGGGCCGCCCGGCCGGCTCACCCCGCGTCGGGCGCCGGAGCCCACTCGACGACGCGGATGATGGCGCCGTCCATGCACGTGCTCTCCCCGACGTACTCGGCCTCCACCACGATCTCCACCCCAGAGCCGAGTCCCCGCACCGCGCCCACGAGCTCGTAAGCGAAGCCGTCCATGTCGCGGAAGCTCACGCACGGACCATCCGTGCCCGCCACGTGGCCGGTTCGCTGGAAGCGGCCCTGCTCGTCGGTGACGTGGAACGGTCGCGACATCGCGATCGGGCTGAACACCGCGTTGAAGGCGACAAAGACGATGGCGCGCTCGCGAGTCACGGCGTTGGGGATGGGAAGCGTCACCGAAATCTCGCCGAGGCCCAGCTGTGTCGCCTCGTATAATGACTCGAAGCCCGAGCGCGTGGCGCCCACGCCCACGTGGAACTTGGCTTCGAGGGGCATGTTGTCGGAGTAGACCTCGACCGGCGTGCCGACGGGCCCACTCCTTGGCGAGATCGACTGGATGAGGCGGAGCGAGTCCACGGGCTGGATCCGGCTCTGGGCCGCCGCGCCGGCCGGCAAGATCGCCGCCACCATCAGCGCGGCCGCCGCCGCCCCGCGCATCCATCGCATCTGGACCATCGTCTCCACTCCCTCGGCCGAGAGCCCTCTTTCGTGTCCACCTTCCATCCCGCGCGAGCGGCCGGGGCTGCGGCGGGACGTACCCTCAATCTTCCAACATCGTATCTCGGCGCACCAGACGCATCGCGCCGGTCGGCCCGCCCGAACCACCGGATCGACCATCCCGGGCATCGTCGGGGCTCCAGCGGCTTCGGACCCTTCAGGTCCCGCCGGAGGGCGGCCGCCTCACCCCACGGGATGCGCTTTCGCGAACTCGAAGTACAATTCCCGCGCCCGATCGCCGATCGGGCCGCGTCCCACCTCGCGGTCCTCGAGCCGGACGCACGGGACGACCTTCCCGTAATTCCCGGTGCTGAAGACCTCGTCCGCTTCCATGAGGTCGGCCCAGACGATGCGCGTCTCGACCACGTCCACGCCGTCCTCCTTCAGGAGGCCCACGACGCGCTGCTTGGTGATGCCGTTGAGGAAGGTGCCGTTGGGCGCCGGCGTGTAGACCACGCCATCCTTGACCATGAGCAGGTTCGACGTCGCGAACTCGGCCACGTTGCCATTGAGGTCGAGCTTCACGGCGTTGTCGAAGCCCCGGGCCCGCGCCTCGGCCAACGCCCGGGCCACGTTCGGGTAGAGTGCCGAGGCTTTCGCGTCGGTCACCGCGGTCTCCGGAGATGGCCGGCGGAAGGTCGACAGGCAGGCGCTGAACCCCGACGCATCCGGCATGGGCAGCTCGTGCACGACCAGCGCGAAGCGAGCGCTGTCGGGCTCGGGAATGATGAAGCCGCCCTCTCCGAAGAACATCGGGCGAACATAGAGCGCCGTGGACGGAGGGAACTTGCGGATGCCCTCTCTCATGAGCGATACGATCTCGTCGACCTGCTCGGTGGGCTCCAGACCCATCTTCCGCGCGGAGTCGATGGCCCGAGCGGCGTGCAGATCGAGATCGGGTGCGAGCCCGTCGAAAGCCCGGGCGCCATCGAACACGATCGACGCAAGCCACACCGCCTGCGTCGTGGATCCGATGAGCGGCACGTTCCCCGTCCGCCACACGCCGTAGAAGAACGTCCAGGATGCTGACATGATGGTCTCCCTTAGATGAAAAAACGGGACCCCTCGCTCGAAAGGGGTCCCGGTGTCGCGATCTCCGCAGGCTCGCCGTCTACAAGCGCGCGCCCCGACCACGACCCCGCCCCTTCACGGTGAGCCCCGTTACCGGGAACTCCGTCCGTACCAGGTGGAGGTCGCGAATAAGCCCTACGAGCGCGGTGGCAATCAGGTCATGCGACATGCCGGAGTAGACACCCGGGGCCCGTGGATGTCAAGTCGCCGCTCGGGCGCTACGGTACTCCAATATCCCTGGCGCCGGCCAGGGCACGGACGAAGGCTTCGACCTCGTCCGTGTCCCAGACCGCCTCTCCGTGGCGGATCAGGGCGATCCGCCCCTCCCGGTCCACGAGCCAACTCGTGGGTAGGCCCAGGAGGCCGAACGCATGCGGAACGGGTGTCTTCTCCAGATAGATCGGCAGGTCGTACCGGTATCGACGCAGGAAGCGGCGGACCGGGCCTTCCACCTCCGCGGCCACGATCAGGAACCGCACGTCGGTGTCGGCGAGGCGGCCCCGGAGCCGCTCGATGCTACCCAACTCCCTCACGCACGGCGCGCACCAGGTGGCCCAGAGATTGATGAAGAGCACCTTTCCAGTGAAGCGCTCCAGCGTCACCGGGTCGCCGCCGAGCGGCTCGATCCGCCACCCGAAATCCGCCTCACCGTAGGTCTCCCAACCGCCCGGCCGGCGGGGGTCCGGCCCGTCCGGGGCGTCGGGGGGCGCTCCACCGGGAGCGCCCGAGCCCCCCTGCGCGGTGCCGCTCGCCGCGGTCGTAGCGAGCAACGCCAGGGCGAGCCGCACGCCCCCCGCCCGCCTCATCGAGGCGTCCCGTAGCGGAAGCCGAGCATCACATGCCGCCCCCGCAGCGGACCGTAGACGTATGCGGTATCGAACGCGTCGCTGAACGGCTCGGACGGGTTCACCAACGGGCTGGGTTGCACGTAATCGAGCACGTTCTTGACCGAGAGGTAGAGAGCGCCCCCGTCTCCCAACCGCCATGTGCCCTGGACGTTGTGGCGCGCGTAGGCTGGGGAGCGCACGGGCCGGGTGAACGGCTCGTCGTAGGACGGCATCCGCATCGGGCCGGTGACGGTCCCGGAGTAGTCCACGGTGAGGGGAAGCCTTCGGATGTTGTAGGTCGCCGTGCCCACGACCCTTACGCGCGGCGCGAAGAACTCCTCCTCCCGTAGGCCGTCCCGAACGGTGTGGACGTCCTGCAACGTCACCCCGGCCGAGTAGAGGAAGCGATCGAAGTCGACGTTCTGGTTGAACGCGAGCGCGACGCCCCGGCTCACGGAATGGCCTGCCAGATTCTCGTACACGATCAGGGTCGGATCGACGTCGTAATCCGGCACGATCTTGTTGGAGAAGCGGGTATGGAAGACGTCCAGATCGATCATCATCGGGTTCGGCCCGATCTCGATGATCTGGTTGACGTTCAGTGTCACGCTCCGCGAGCGCTCGGGCCGAAGCTCCGACATGATGACGACTTCCCGGGAGCCGCTCAGGGCAGCGTGGTCCTCGGTGAAGAGGTTGACCGCCCGGAAGCCGGTGCCGGCATTCAGTCGGAAGGCAGTGTGGTCGAGGGGCCCCCACTTGAGCGCGAGCCGTGGCGAGAAGATCAGCCCATGCTCGCCGTACCGGTCGAGCCGTCCGCCGGCGAGCACGGACGCTCCTCCGGACCACCGCAGCTCGTCCTGGACGAGCAGGCCCGGCACGAGGCGCTTGTCCGGCTCGGCCGTGGCGGGGGTGTTGTCGTCATACCGCTGATAGCGGGCGGTGGCACCCACGAGCAGGTCGTGTCGACCCTGGCGGCTCCCCCAGAGCAGGTTCCCGAACGCGACATGCTGGGACGCGTCGTACTCCGTGTCGCCGTAGAAGCTGGATTGGTCGTGCCACGTGTACGACCCCTCGAGGCGAAGGGCGTCGGACCAGGCGGGCAGCCACGACCCGATCAGCTCCGCCCGGTTCGTCACGACCGACTCGCCATAGACCCGGTCGCTCCCGCGGTCGCGCGTCGTCCACCCGCGAACGCCTCCGAACCGGTCCTCGAAGAGATACTTGGCGCTGAGCCCGCCCCGCCGGATGCCCGAGCTCGAGCGGTCCAATTTCGCGAAGAGGACGCCGCGCCGCGTCAACGGGAAGTCCGTGAAGCCGTCGCCGTTCTCGTCGACGAACCGCTGGTTGTACGCGACATTGCCGCTCACGAAACCGCTCAGGTCACCGGGGTCCGGGGCCAGCGCGAAGTCGATGTTGCCCTCGGCGTCGGACGTGGCGCTCGCGTCGAGCGACAGGCGTGGCACGAAGCGGGCGTCCTTCGTGATCACATTCACGACGCCTGCCATCGCCTCGGATCCATACAGCGTGGACGCGGGCCCCTTCACGATCTCGATCTGCTCGATGAGGGCCGGGTTGATGCCGTTGAGGCCATAGACCGAAGCGAGGGAGCTCATGAGCGGCATTCCGTCGATGAGCACCGCCGTGTACGGCCCCTCCATTCCGTTGATGCGGATGTTGTTCGTGTAGCACACCCCGCAGTCCACCTGCGTGTAGAGGCCGTTTACGAACTGCCTCCGTGCGGCTGTTACCGCCCGCGACCTCCGCCGCCACGCCGACGCCGCCCTCCAGAGCCACCAGAGCTCGAACGTGAGCTCTCGCCCCCGTTCCCCTGCCCCGAGCCTCCGAAGCCGGTCTTCTTCGCGGCGGCTCGTGCCCGGTCGCCGGCCTTCCGTGCCCGGATCTCCGCGATCCGCTGGCCACGGGGCACCTCCAGCGCCTCCTCCGGGGCGGCCTCGTAGGCGAAATCGTCGAGCGTCACGCGCGGAATCCTGGAGCCCACCACCCGCTCGATGCGAGCCAGATCGGACTCTTCGTCGGGCGACACCAGGCTGAATGCATCCCCGGTCTCCGCGGCGCGGCCCGTACGGCCCACCCGGTGGATGTAGTCCTCGGGCACCTCGGGCAGGTCGAAGTTGACCACGTGCCCGAGCGCCTCCACGTCGATGCCGCGCGCGGCGATGTCCGTGGCCACGAGCACCCTGTAGCGCCCTTCCTTGAAGCCGTCGAGCGCCTTGGTCCGCTGCGCCTGCGAGCGGTTGCCGTGGATACGCTCGGCCGCGATTCCGTGACGATCCAGGAGCTTCGTCAGCCGGTTGGCCCGGTGCTTCGTCCGGGTGAAGACCAACGCGTCTTCCATGACGCCGCGCTGCAGTAGCTCGACCAGCAATGCACCCTTCAGCGCGGCGGGCACCGGATAGATCGCCTGGGTGACGCCCGCGGCCGGCGCGGCCTTACGCTGCAGCGCGACCTTCGCGGGATCGCGGAGCAGCTCGCGCGTGAGCTGCTCGATCGGCGGCGGCATGGTCGCGCTGAAGAAGAGCGTCTGCTTCGGCCGAGGCACGTGCTTGAGCACCCGCCGAATGTCGGGCAGGAAGCCCATGTCGAGCATCCGGTCCGCCTCGTCCAGCACGAGGTACTCGAGGCCGGGCAGCTTCGCGTATCCATACTGGAAGTGGTCGAGCAGCCGACCCGGGGTAGCGGCGATCAGATCGACGCCGCGCCGGAACGCCTGCTCCTGCGGTTTCATGCCGACGCCTCCGTAAATGGCTGCGGCGGACAGGTCGGTGTGGCGCGCGAGCGCCTTGAAGTCATCGACGATCTGGAGCGCGAGCTCGCGCGTCGGTGCCATGACCAGCGCGCGGGTCGTACCGCGCGGCTCGGCGATCAGCTTGTGGAGAATGGGCAGCAGGAACGCCGCGGTCTTGCCGCTGCCGGTGGCCGCGCAGGCCAGCAGGTCGCGCCCCACGAGAGCGTGGGGAATGGCTTCGGACTGGATGGGGGTCGGGGTCGTGAAACCGAGATCGTCGATGCCCCGAATGAGGTTCGGGTGCAACTCGAGTGTAGAGAATGCCAAAAGAGATTTCCGGGTGATAAGCGCGCGGCAGGCCGGCCGGAACATCCGGCTCGAGAAGCTGGCGCAGGGTATGATGCAGGGTTGAGTCCCCGGAACCGGGGGCTCGAGGTGGATCTCCCGCAGAACTGAAAGGTAACGCAATTGCCACCCGGGCGTGAGCGTACTCGCCAGTGACGGGTCTGCCCGGCGTCGGCCGGGCCCGACGGGGGCGTGTCGACCGCGCGCCGCGTACCCCGCGAACGAGGAGCCCAGAACAGGATGGAAGCACCGCCACTGCGTATCTGGGTCGACGCGGACGCCGCCCCGGGCGACGTCAAGGATATCGTCGCGCGCGCGGCGTTGCGGCTCGAGCTTCCGACCATGTTGGTCGCCAACCAACGTCTTCAGACACCGGCCAACAATCCGTTCGTGACGTCCGTACGCGTGGCGGGGGGACCCGACGTCGCCGACGATCACATCGCGGAGCATGCGGAGGCCGGAGATGTGGCCATCACGGCGGACATACCACTCGCTGCGCGCCTCGTCGAGAAGGGCGTCGTCACCATCGATCCCCGAGGCGAGGAGTACACGCGCGAGAACATCGGGGAGCGCCTCTCCATCCGCGATTTCATGGACGGGCTCCGGTCGACCGGCGTGGAGGCCGGAGGGCCCAGCGCATATGGGCGGAAGGAGAAACAGGCCTTCGCTTCGGCATTCGATCGCACGCTGACGCGTTCGCTCAGGAGGCGCGCAAAACGTGCTGATTGACACTGCGCCACTCGTGGAGCACCATGGGTTCCTGGTCCCCCTCCTCCGGACGGTTCGCATGAAGAAGCTTCTCTGCGCCCTCGCGCTCGCCCTGCTCCTCCCCGCCCCGGCATCCGCCACCTGGTCCATCATCGCGATGGACCGGAACACCGGACGCGTGGTCATCTCTTCCGCCACGTGCGCCGCGCAGGGCCCCAACCAGCTGAAGCTGCTTCAGGCCATCGTTTTGCCGGGCATCGGGGTCGCGGCGGCCCAGGCCGGGGTGGACCGGACGCAGGCGAACCATCGGCTCATCGTCGATCAGATGATGCGCCGCACGCATCCCGAGCAGATCATCCGCATGCTCGAGTCGGACCCCAACATCGAAAGCCGTCAGTTCGGCATCGTCGACGCGCTCGGCCGGAGCGCGGGCCGCACCGGCGAGAACAACCGCGACGTAGCGCTCCACATGTCGGGGGAGACCGAAGGTGGGATCATCTGGTCCGTGCAGGGCAACATCATCGCGACCACGGAGGCGCTCACAGAGGCCGCGCGCATCATGCAGGAGAGCGATCTCGACATGATCGAGCGGGTCATGGTCGCCATGGAGAAGGCCGACGAGCTCGGCGGCGACTCCCGCTGCACCTGCCAGACGGAGCCCCTTCCGGGCGCGCAGTGCACCGGCAAGACTGCCCACGTCGCCTACATCCTTGCAGCGGACGCGGACGACCCCCTGGGGACGTTCCATGTCACGCATCCCGAGGATATGCGCGCGCCCTACAACAACGGTGACTATCACCTCTACCTGGCGGTGTGGCCGGCGAACACGGAGCCGCACGAGGACGCGAATCCGGTCCGGACCCTGCGCATGCGCTACGACGCCTGGAAGGCCCGGCAGGACGGATAGAATGAAGATCGAGCATGCGGCCGCGATTGCCCTTGTGGCTCTGATGCTGCAGGGGTGCGGCGCGTCCGACGGAGGTGCCTCCGTGAATGCTGCCGACACGCTCACCCGCGCGCAGCGCGACAGCATCACGGCCACACTTCCGATTCCAGGCGCTCGGGGCGTGGGAGCGGCATTGCAGGCCCGGGACAGGGCCAATGCCCGGACGCAGGTGCACGACAGCCTGGGGGGTTGAGGAACCGTGACTCGAGCGCTCGCTTCGTGCTGCCTGATGGCCGCCGTCGCGCTGACCGCGACGGCCTCCGTCCCGGGTCAGGGGGATTCCCGAGCCGCGCCCTTCGGCGCCGCGCTCGGGCCGCTTCCGTTCTCCTACGACCTCTACACCTTCCGGGGAGAGAATGGCGCTACGGTGGTCGTGGCTTCGTTTGCCGTTCCGGTTCGCGAGCTCCAGCGGGAATCGGAAGATGGAGAGGTCCGGTACCGCTTCGACGTCAGCTTCGTGCTGACGGACACCGCGCGGCAGTCAGTGCTCCGCAGCGACGATTCCGTCTACGTGGGCACGCCACGCGCGCTCGACGGAGACCACCTGCTGCACACCTGGATCGAGGTCGATGCCGCCCCGTCCGCGGACACGCAGCAGCGCGTCATCATGACCGACGCGGGCCGGCCGGGGGTGGGACAGATGTATCAATCGCCCTTCCCCATCCCCAACTATTCGGGTGACGCGCTCATGCTGAGCGACCTCGCGCTCGGATTCCCGGACGAGACGCACGGCTGGCGGCGGGGTGAGGCGTCGCTCGCGCTCCTTCCGTCGAGCCAGTTCCCGGAGAGCGCGTTCGACGTCTATTACGAGATCTACAATCTGCCTCCGAGCCACGACTACACGACCGAAATCTCCATCCAATCGCTCGACGGACCGGAGGCCGAGACATCCGAGCGAACCCCGGCGGTGCGCACGCTCTTCTCGGGACGGGCCGGGGCGGAGACTCTGGGTACGATCGGCGAGCTCCGGCGCGTGGAATCGGCGCTTCCGCGGGGGGCGTACGAGCTGACGGTCACCGTGCGCGACGAACAGAGCAATGAGGTCGCGAGCCGCGCGCGCCGCTTCCAGGTCCAGGGATGGCGGGCGGGGACCACCCTCGTGCCGGCGTTGCCGCGGCGTCGTGACGCGCCTACGGCTCCATGACTCCGAGATACGCACCGGGCTCGCGGTGGGAGCGGACGTGCGGAGGCGTGAACAGGAGGGCACAAAGACAGAAGCCGGCGCGAGACATCTCGCGCCGGCTTCGTCTCATGGCGGCGCGGCGGCTAGGCCACGCCCGCTCGCCCGGCTACTCGAGCTCGGAATCGCCGACCACGTTTCCGTGACAATCCACAATCACGAGCTCCCCGTTCACCATGCCCAACCCCGTGTCGCACTCCTCCTCGGGCTCGGGCTCGAGCTCGGGTGCCGGTTCGGGCGCCGCCTGCGGGAAGAGCCCCGGGAACACGCGTTGGAGCACGGCGGGGGGAGTCCGTCCTTCGAAAGCCGGCTGCAGTCCGCTGGGTGCGGCCATGGCGGACGCTTCACCCCCCGCGACCTGAGCCCGATCCGGGCCTCGCTGCTGCGCGGCCGCGTCCGTTGGCGCCAGGGCCATCGGCGCCACGACGAGGGCGGCGACGAGAATCTTGTGAAGAAACACCGTATGCCTCCTTGATCATCGGTCGTGCCCTCGGGTCCCTCCCGACGGCAACGCTCATCCGTTCGAGACGCTCCGAGTGGCAGGAACCGTGCCTTCGGCGGACCCCTCAGTGGGCGGCAAAAGATGTCGACGACCACGCAACACATTGACATACAAACACTTACCCTATGGTACGCGCGGCAGCCCGCGGCATGGGCGGCAACTTTGTGCCGGGCCGGTCATCCATCCACGGCCGCTGGTGGCATCCTCGACTCGTGTGAATTGAGCGGCTGCCTTGCGATCCGCCCGAATTCGCTCCAGACAGGCGGCAAAACGGTCCCGCATCCGGCACGCAATACCGGGTTTCCGGGTGTAGCGCCCGGGACGCGGAGGCATCTGCGGTACGGGCAGTGTCCGAACCGGCATGGATGTCCTCACGGGGTCCGTGAACCCTGCCCGAAGACGCTGCCCGGTCACCCCGGTTCGTGCTCCGCACGCGCCAGCGTGGGATGTCGTGGCCATCACGCGACGGCACGCGCTAGTCGGTCACCTTCGAGAACTGGCGGATCGAGAGACCGAAGACCACGAGTCCGTATACCGTCAACACCAACAGCGGCGTCATGACGGCTTCGAAACCGGCGCCCCGAACGAGAACCGCCCGCATGATCTCGATGAAATGCTTCACCGGGCTCAGCTGCCCGATCAGCTGCGCCCAGTCCGGCATGCTGGTGAAGGGTGTGAAGAGCCCGCTCATGAGGAGGTAGACCATGTTCACGGAGAATGCGATGAACATGGCCTGCTGCTGTGTGTCCACCACCGTCGAAATCCAGAGGCCGATCCCGAGGGCAACGAACAGGTAGGCGAAGGCCGATACGGCCACGACGAACAGACTGCCTTCGATGGGGATGTCGAACACCCAGCGGGCCACCACGAGACCGACCGCCAGATCGAACAACGCGATGACCCAGAAGGGAAGCAGCTTGCTCGCGATGAATTGACTCCTCGTGACGGGCGTGACGTTGAGCTGCTCGAGCGTCCCGATCTCCTTCTCCCGGACGATGTTCATCGAGGTGATCGACATGGCGATGATCGTTACGAGCACGACCAGGATGCCCGGTACCATGTAGTCGTAGTAGCTGAGCTCCGGGTTGTACCAGCCTCGGGGCCGGACGTCGACGAAGCCCGCGGGGAGCGCCGCGCCGGACGCGCCACGCACGCCGATGGAGCCGGAAACCTCGGCGGCGTAGCGCTGGATGATCCGGCCGAGATACGACTGCAGGATACCCGCCTGAGCCCCGTCCTCGGCGTCGAAGACGAGCTGCATGTCGGCGCTCCCGGTCCGCGCCAGATCGCGTCCGAAGCCCGTGGGAATGCGGACGATCACGGAGGCATCCCTTTCGAGGAGTGCTCTGTCGGCTGCGTCCATCGACATGGAGCTTCCACTGAATGCGAACCGGCCCGAGCCCTGGATGCGGGTCAATAGCCCTCGCGACGCGGGCGACTGGTCCTGGTCCACGGCCCAGACCCGCCCCTCGCGGACCTCGAACGTCGCGGCGCTCGACAGGACCAACAGCTGCAATATGGGAACTCCGAGAAGCATCCGCAGCATTGTCCTGTCACGGAAGATCTGGCGGAACTCCTTGCGGAGCAGGAACCGGACGGTGCGCACGGTCAGGCCAACCGAATGTCGAAGGCCCGCACGGACGCGATCAGCACGACGACGACCATGCCGGTGAGGATCGCTGTCTCCTGCCAGAGCTCGGTGAGCCCGACGCCCTTGAGCATGATTCCGCGGGCGATGAGGAGGAACCAGCGCCCGGGCACCAGGTTCGAGATGGCCTGGAGCCAGCCGGGCATGCTCGCGATGGGAAAGATCATCCCCGACAGAAGCAGCGTCGGTAGCATGAGCCCCATGAGCGCGCCCACCATGGCGGTCCGCTGCGAGCTCGTGACGGCCGCCACGAGCACGCCGAGCGCGAGAGACACCACGATGAACAGGAGGGATTCGGCCAGCAGAAGGAGCAGGCTCCCACGAAAGGGCACACCGAACACCAGCCATGCGGCCAAGAGGACGCTCGCGAGGTTGACGAAGCCGAGCACGAGGTAGGGGAGCACCTTCCCCACGATGATCTGCCACGGCCGCAGAGGAGATACGAGCAGGATCTCGAGCGTGCCACGCTCCTTCTCCGTCGAGAGCGAGATGGCCGACATGAGCGCGGAAACCACGGTCAGCAGGATGGCGATGAGGCCGGGCACGAACAGGTTCACGCTCTCGAGCGTGGGATTGAAGCGCATGCGAGTGTGGGGCACGATGCGAACCCCGCCGGGCTCGACACGGTCGAGCTGCCAGTCTCCGACGACCGAGGTCGCGTACGCCTGCATGGTGCTGCCGGTATTGGGATCAGTGGCGTCCGTGATGATCTGGAGCGCGGTGCCCCCGGGACGCTGCATGGCCGACCCGAAATCCGGCGGGAAGACGAAGGCCTGATCGATTTCGCCGGCCCGGAAGCGCTCTTCGAGGAGCTCTACTGAAGGGAGGCGCGTTACCAGATCGAACACGGTCGTTGCGCGGAACCGCGACTGCAGGGACAACGAGAGCGCGTCAGGCGCGGGATCGACCACCGCAAGACGGATGGAGTCGATATCGGTGCGCACCGCGAACCCGAACAGGAGCACCTGGGCGAGGGGGAGCATCAGCAGGATGGTCAGGGTGCGCCGGTCGCGCAGGATGTGATGGACCTCCTTGCGCATGAAGCCCATGAGCGCGCTCATGCGACACCCTCAGGACGGGCGAGCCGGACAAAGACCTCTTCGATGCTCGAGGCGCCGAACTCCTCCTTCAGCTCCGCCGGAGTTCCGAGAGCCGCGATCCGGCCGTCGACCATGACCGAGACGCGGTCGCAGTACTCGGCCTCGTCCATGTAATGGGTGGTCACGAAGACCGTAGTCCCTCGCGCTGCCGCCTCGTAGATCATCTCCCAGAACTGGCGGCGCGTGATCGGGTCGACGCCGCCGGTCGGCTCGTCCAGGAATACGATGGCCGGCCGATGCACCAGGGCCACCGAGAAGGCGAGCTTCTGTCGCCATCCGAGCGGGAGCGAGGCGACCAGCCGCCGACCTCGGGCCTCCATGTCGAGGCGAGAGAGCAGCTCATGGGTCCGCTCCTCGATCTCCTGATCGCTGAGGCCGTAGATACCGGCGTAGAGTTGCACGTTCTCTTCGACCGTCAGGTCCTCGTACAGGGAAAAGCGCTGGCTCATGTAACCGATGCGCCGCTTCACGTGCTCGGCCCGGTGCTCGATATCGTGGCCGGCGACCCGGGCCCGACCCGAAGTGGGCGCGAGCAGGCCCGTGAGCATCCGGATGGCCGTCGTCTTGCCCGCTCCGTTCGCTCCGAGAAAGCCGAAGACCTCGCCAGGCTCGACGCGGAACGTGATGGCATCCACGGCCGTGAAGTCGCCGAACGTGCGAGTCAGCGCTTCGACCTCGACGGAAGGTGCCCCCGGCTGACCGGCCGTGCCCTCGACGGTCATGCCGAGACCGCCTCGGCGTCGCCCATCAGGAAGATGAAGAGGTCTTCGATCCCCGCCTCGCCCGGCTCGGCCGAGACGAGCGGGAGACCGCGCGCTTCGGCGAAGGCGGCCAGATCGGCCGCCGCGGCACCCGCCTCGATGCCCTCGCGGCGATCCACGAAGTGGAGACTTTCCCCGAATGGAAAGACCGAGTGTGCATGGGGGGACTTCCGGAGCCCCTGCAGCAGCCCGTATCGGTCTGGACCTCGCACCTCGACGACCGGGAGCGGGAACGATTGGACCATCGCCCCTGGGCGATCGACGGCGAGCAGACGTCCCCGCTGGATGAGCGCCACCCGATCGCAGCGGTCCGCTTCGTCCATGTACGGGGTCGAGACCACGATGGTGAGGCCGCCGGCGCGGAGCTCGCCCAGGAGATCCCAGAACTCCCTTCGTGAGACCGCGTCCACGCCCGTCGTCGGCTCGTCCAGGATCAGGATCGCGGGGCGATGCACCAATGCGCACGAGAGTGCGAGCTTCTGTTTCATTCCGCCCGACAGGGCACCAGCGGGCCGGTCCTTGAACGGCTCGATGTGACGGTAGATCGGCGCGATGACGTCGTACTGGTCCTCCACGCGTGTTCCGAAGGCGGTGGCGAAGAACTCCAGATTCTCCGCGACCGTCAGGTCGGGATAGAGCGAGAATCGCCCCGGCATATACCCGAGGCGCCTGCGCAGCTCCCACAGGTCCCGCTTCACGTCGAGGCAGAGCACCCTGGCTTCGCCCGCATCGGCGGCGATGAGCGTCGTGAGAATCCGGAACAGGGTGGTCTTCCCGGCGCCGTCCGGGCCCAGGAATCCGAAGATCTCGCCGGGCTCGATCCGCACGGTGACCTCTTGCAACGCGGGCTTCCCCGCGAATCCGTGGGATACGCCCATCACGTCCACGGCCGGCGGTGACCCCGCCGCGGGCGATCTCACGGCTGGCCTCCCGGTGCTGAGGTCGTCAGGAGCAGCTCTCCGGGCATCCCGATCTTCAGGCGTCGGTCTTCGTTGGGGACGAGCACCTTGACCGCGTATACCTGGTCGACACGCTGTTCTCGAGTCTGGATGGGCGTGGGCGTGAATTCGGCTTCCGACGCGATCCAGGTCAGACGGCCCGAGCGGCGCTCCAACGTTCCGGAGCCCGCGTCGAACTGGACCGAGACATCCCCGCCCAGTGTGAGGCTGGCGAGTTGGCCGCCGCTGACGTACGCCCGCAGGATCAAGGTGTCGAGCGGAGCGATGGTATAGAGCGGCCTGCCCGATTGGACGACCTCGCCGCCTTCCACCATGGTCGTCAGGACCGTCCCACCGACCGGGTTGCGGATCGTCGCGCGCCCGATCCGGTCGCGGACCTGCGCGATGCGGGCCTCCGCGATGGCGGCTTCCTGCTGCATCAGATCCACCCGGGCGCGGGCGCCGACGATCTGCTCGCGGAGCGAGCTCACATTGCCTTCCAGGCGGTTCAGATCTCCGGCGGTCGCCGCGTTCCGCTCGAAGAGCCGCTGGGTCCGCTCGTGGTCGTCCTCGGCCGACCGGAGTTGTGCCTCGAGGGAGCGGACCTGGGCCTGAGCTTCGTCCGCACGGATCCGTGATGCACGGAGCTGCAGGGCCAGCTCGTGCATCTGAAGGGCCATCTGCAGCGTATCGATCTGCGCCACTGCCCTGTCGGGCTCGAGCTCGTCGCCTTCGCGGACATCGAACCGGATCAGCTTCCCGGTGGCTTCCGAGGAAACGGTCACCTCGCGGGACTCGAAGTTGCCGTATGCGTCGGGAAGCTCGCCGTCGCAGGCGGCCATCGTCGCTGCCACGACCGGAAGCAGGAGCCGCCTCGCAGCGAGTAGACGCCGCAGTCCGGCGGATGGGTGCCGCATGCTCATCGAAGCTCCACGCCGAGGGTGATCAGGTAGCGGGCCTGGGCACGGGCCAGCTCGATCCCGTGCAGGAGGCGTGCGATGCGCGCGTCCTGTAGATCCGTTCGAGCCCGCGTGTAGGTGGACACCGGAATGGCGCGTTCCTCGAGCTGGGCCCGCGCGTACGTCTCGGCCTCCTCGCGGAGCGCGACGATCTCGTCATCGGAATCGAGGGCCGCGCGCATGTGTGCGATCGTCCCGAGCGGTTGCTCGAGCGCACGCAGCAAAACGTCCGAGAACCGCTCCTCGTGCGTATCGACGATGCGCCGCTGCAGCGAGAGCTCTTCGATCTCTCGCTCATGCCGGTTCCAGCTCCATGGAGCCCATTGAACCCGGACGCCCGCCCGCCAGTATTCGTGCAGGCTGTCATTGAACTGGTCGAACCCGGGGCTCCCGTAGGCGAGCTGCCCGAACAGGCTGATCGACGGCCGCCGCCTGGCCTCCACGGCGGCGGCCTGCCGCTCGCGGGTCGCGCGTTGGGCGTCGAAGGCCGCGAACTGCGGATGCAGCCGCGCCTCGGCGGGAAGCTGCGACCGAGGGTCCGCGGCACCTGCCGCTACATGAGCGGCCATCTGCTCTGACAACTGCGGGAGCGTGAGCACCGCGTCCGCGGCGATGGGCCGCCCCACGATTCGGGCGAGCACGCGGAGGGCCGTGCGCCGCTCGTGGACGAGACGGTCGCGGTGTTGGGCCGCGCCCAGCAGCTCGGCGCGCATGCTCGCCATATCGCCCGGGAGCGCGGCGCCCTGCTCGACCCGGACGCGCACCTCCAGCAACCGCGACTCCAGGTCCTCGATCAGGAGATCGACCTCTCGGACCTGCTCCTGGAGCAGGAGCGCCGAGAAGAAGGCGTCCGTGACCTCCGCACGGATCTGGAAGACCTCCGCGTCGAGGGTCGCGAGGGTGCTCGACAGCCCTGCACGCTCGACGTCGCGCCGAGCGGAGGCGATGCCGCCGTCCCAAACCTTCCAGTCCGCCTCCAGCGCCAGCTCGTAACGCTCTTTCGATGGCGACGATGGGGAGAGATCCGGACCCTCGAACGGCAGCGTGATCACCTCGCTCTGATAGGCCGCGTCCCCCCGCAACTGGAATTGCGGCAGCTGGCCCACGGTCAGATTCTCCATCCGCAAGTCTGCCGCCCTCCGCTCCAACTCCACGCGACGGGTGCGCGCATCCTCTTCGACCGCGAGAACGTGCAGCGCCGCCAAACGGAGCGTATCCGCCTCCTGGAAGCCGGGGGGCGAAGGCTCCTGCTCCGCTCCCGAAGCGACGGCGGGTACCGGGGCCGCGGCGAAAGTGACCAGCGTCATCGCGACGCCCGTCCGGCAAAGGATCTTCATGGCCGAAGCGCTCCGAGGAAGAAATCAGCGAGGGTCTCCCCGCGCTCCGCGATCATCGCGTCGAAGCGGTCATTTCCTCCCGTCATCAGCACGAGGAGCGGGCGGGCCGCGAAAGGGAAGACGCAGAGAGATACGAGATTCACCAGAAACTGGTGCGGGGAGATGGGACGCATCCGGCCCGCCGTCACCGCGTCGTCGATCTGGTGACCGAGCACGGCGAAGACCTTCCTGCCCATCTCCCGGGGAGCCACGTCCGCGACCGACGCGAGAAGAGCTTCGAGCCGGTCGGGGTGGAAGTGCATCTCGGCCAGGACGTAGCCCGGCATCAGCGGAAAGGCGGAAAGCTTGGCGAGATACAGATCGATGGTCGTGCGGACCTTCTCCTCCAATGGCAAACTGGACCCGAGCGTCTGGAGGACGGGCTGGATGAGCCGACCGAGTTCCCGCTGGAAGACGGCCCCCGAGAGGTTGTCCTTGTTCTGGAAGTAGTAGTGCAGCAGGGCCTTGTTGACCTCGGCGGTGTCCGCGATGTCCTGCATCCGCGCGCCCGAGGTGCCGTGCTCCAGGAACACGTTCTTCGCGGCGTCGAGGATCCGCTCTCGTGTGTCGCCATCGGGTACGCTCATCCCGGGAACTCCATCCTGATTAACTTTCTGATTTAACTGTATGGTTAGACCATATGGTTAATCCGAGGATGTGTCAATTGCCTGGCGCTAGGTCGTCCTGCACGCCCCGTGACCGTCAGCCGCCCCCCGCGTGTCCGTCCTTTCGAGGATCGGAGCCGGCCGCCCATCCGCGCTCGAGCTTCATCACGGCCTGCGCGCCTCCGTAGCTCAACCGCCCCGCCTCGCCGATCTCGTGGCCCATCGCTTCGAGGGCGGCCCGCACATCGTCCGAAATGGGAGGCTCGAGCGTGATGCGAAGACCGGATCCGTGGGCGACGCGCGCGGCGTCGATGGCATCCTGGAGATCCATGTCGAAGACGAGCAGGTTCAGGAGAAGTTGGACGTGGCCCTGCGGCTGGTAGGACCCACCCATCACACCGTAGCTGAGCCACGGCTCCTCGCCCTCCGCGCCCTCGCGCGTGACGAATGCCGGGATGATGGTGTGGAAGGGACGCTTTCCGGGAGCGATGGAGTTGGGACGCCCCTCCTCGAGGGTGAAGCCCGCGCCGCGGTTGTGGAGCATGATGCCCGTCCCGGGGACCACGACTCCCGACCCGAAGTACCCGTAGATGCTGTTGATAAGGGAGACCATGTTGCCTTCGGCATCGGCCACGGTCAGGTAGATGGTTTCGCTGTCCGTGAGGAAGCTTCCGGGCTCCACGCGCTCGGCCGGCCGCTCGAGGTCGATGAGCGCCCGCCGCCCGGCCAGATATTCCTCCGAGAGCAGGTCCTCCGGCGCCACACGCATGTGATCGGGGTCGGCGATGTGCTCGGACAGGTCCGCGTAGGCCAGCTTCTTCACCTCGGTCATGAGATGGATGTACTCCGCGGAGTTGTGCTCCATGGCGTCCAGATCGAACCCGTCCAGCATCCGGAGCATCTGAAGCGCCGCGATCCCCTGATTTGGCGGGGGAAGCTGATACATCCGGTATCCGCGGAAGGGCACCGAGATGGGGTCCACCCACTCCACTTCGTGGGCGGACAGGTCTTCGAGGGTGAGGAAGCCTCCCTGCTCCCGCAGACCCTCCACGATCCGCGCGCCGAGCGGGCCTCCGTAGAGGGCGCCGATGCCGTCGCGCGCCACAGTGCGCAAGCTACGCGCTAGATCGGCGTTCGTGTGCCATTCTCCGGCGCTCGGTGCTCGCTCGCCGCCCACCAGGTAGACGGTGCTCGCTCCCTCGTTGCGCTGGAGCTTCTCGACCTGATTGGACCAGTCCTCCGCGATGATCGGGCTGACCGGGAACCCCTCCTCGGCCAGGCGGATAGCGGGCGCGAGCGCTTCCGACAGGGTGAGCGTGCCATACCGTTCGAGGATCGCCGCCCAGCCCGCCAGCGAGCCGGGCACGGTCACGGCCTCCGCGCCGCTCCCGGGCATGCGCTCGCGGCCCCGCGCGAGGAGCGTGTCGCGCGAGGCGAGCGAACCCGCCCGCCCGATGGAGCGCATGCCGGTGAGCTTCCCTTCCCGGGCGCTCCAGGCCAGGGTGAAGACG
>Ga0326597_10005060_pt1 | contig 18410 bp, 16 predicted proteins | sample RVTome_12_FD_203789 | JGI IMG/M metagenome (GOLD analysis project Ga0326597, IMG submission 203789) | Soil microbial communities from uranium-contaminated site in the Upper Colorado River Basin, Wyoming, United States - RVT100D185 | ecosystem: Environmental > Terrestrial > Soil > Contaminated >... | reverse complement strand
TCAACGCTTTGCGGCCCCAATGCCGTCAGCCGGTTCTGCGCCACCGCGATCACGTCTTCGACCATCACGCCAAACACCCGGCGCAGCGCCTCATGCCGCCGCCGCGTGGCGTCCAGCCCTACATAAAGCCGGTCCACCTCGGCAAAGGCGGGGCCGACCAGCGGCAAGTCCATCAGGTCGGCCTCGGTGAACAGCCCGGCGCGCAACCCGTCGTGCAGGTCGTGGTGGTTGTAGGCGACATCGTCGGCAACCGCGGCCACCTGCGCCTCGGCGCTGGCGTTGGTGGTCAGTTCCAGGTCGTATTGCGCGTCGAAGGCGGCCAGTGCATAGGGCAGGCTGGCGCGGTCCGCCACCGCATGCGCGCCGCCGCCCCCGATCACCGGGCCGTTGTGCTTGGCGATGCCCTCCAGCGTTTCCCAGGTCAGGTTCAGCCCGTCGAACCCGGCATAGTGCCGTTCCAGCCGGGTGACGATGCGAATGGCCTGCGCATTGTGGTCGAACCCGCCGTAAGGCGCCATCAGCAGCGCCAGTGCATCTTCACCTGTATGGCCAAAGGGCGGGTGGCCAAGGTCGTGCGCCAGCGCCACCGCTTCGGCAAGGTCGGTGTTCAGCCCCAGCACCCCGGCGATGGTGCGCGCCACCTGCGCCACCTCGATCGTATGCGTCAACCGGGTGCGGTAATAATCGCCCTCGTGTTCGACAAACACCTGCGTCTTGTGTTTCAGGCGCCGGAACGCCGAGGAATGGATGATCCGGTCGCGGTCGCGCTGAAATGCCGAGCGGAAGGTCGAGATGCTTTCGGCATGAAGCCGCCCCCGGCTGGCCGCCGGATCGCAGGCATAAGGTTGCAGCATCGTCCCCTCCGGCTTGTTCCGGCTTTTGTTGCAACCTATATCGGGGCAACACAGCGGATTGGAAAGCCCCGATGCTTGTGCCACCTAAAGTCACCCCCCGCGCCTTCGCCCGGCTTGCGGCGATCAACGCAGGCAAATCGGCGCGGCCGTTGCGCGTGGCAGTGGCGGGCGGCGGCTGTTCGGGCTTTCAGTATGAAATCGACTTCGGCACCGCGGCTGAAGGCGATCTGGTGCTGGAAGGCGAAGGCCAGCGGGTGCTGATCGACCCGGTTTCGCTGCCTTTCCTGGCCGCCGCCACGATCGACTTCAGCGAAGAGCTGATCGGCGCGCGGTTCGTGGTCGAAAACCCCAATGCCACCGCCTCCTGCGGCTGCGGCACTTCGTTTTCGATCTGACCCCCGCCTTCGATCTGATCCTTGTGAGGCCGCGTCCCACCCCCTAGAAAGGTGGAAAGGAACGCGCCCATGAAAATCGCCAGCTTCAACATCAACGGCATCAAGGCCCGGATCGAGGCATTGCCGGCATGGCTTCACGAAACCACCCCCGAAATTGTGCTGCTGCAGGAAATCAAGTCGATCGACGCCGCCTTTCCGCGCGAGCTGTTCGAAGACCTCGGCTACCGCGTGGAAACCCACGGGCAGAAAGGCTTCAACGGTGTCGCGATCCTGTCGCGGCTGCCGCTGGAAGACGTCAGCCGCGGCCTGCCCGGCGACGCCGCCGACGAACAGGCGCGCTGGATCGAGGCCACGGTGATCGGGCTGCGCGCGGTGCGCGTGGTCGGGCTTTACGCCCCCAACGGCAACCCGGCGCCGGGGCCGAAATACGATTACAAGCTGGCCTGGATGGAACGCGCCCGCGCCCGCGCCGCCGCGCTGCTGGCCACCGAGGAACCCTTTGTGTTGGGCGGCGACTGGAACGTGATCCCGCAAGACGCCGATGCTGCCCGCCCCGAGGCCTGGTGCGAAGACGCGCTGGCCTTGCCGCAGACTCGCGCCGCATTTCGCCGCATTCTCAACCTCGGGCTGACCGATGCGTTTCGTGCCCGCCACCCCGGCCCCGGTCACTACAGCTTCTGGGATTATCAGGCCGGCGCCTGGCAGCGCAACAACGGCATCCTGATCGACCACCTGTTGCTCAGCTCGCAGGCCGCCGATCTGCTGACCGCAAGCGGCATCGACAAGGCGGTGCGCGGGGGCGACAAACCATCGGATCACGTGCCGGTCTGGGCCGAACTCGACGCGTGATCACAGCATTGATGCTTACCGGTGGCGCTCTGTGTTCCTCATGCGCTGGCCATGGCGGGTAAGGCCACGCGGCTTGTAGACCGACAAGATGGTGGCGGTCAGCAGCACCACGAAACCGCCGGCAGCGTGGACGACCAGCGACAGCCGAACCGATCCGTGCGCGACCCCTTCCAATCGGCCGTGCGCGGCGGCATCGGCCAGATAGTCGATGCCGTTCAGTTGCAAGGCCAGCACCCCGACGACAAGCACATTCAGCACCAGCTTGATCAGCACCCAATAGTGCCGCAAAAGGCCCCATTGCGTGCCCAGGGCCTGCATGACACCGCTTAGCAGCGACGCCAGAACCAGGGGCACAATGACTACCCAGGTAATCAACCGCATCGCTGGATAGACCGCCGCGACCAATGACGCGTCTGCACTGACCACCCCGGTTATGGCCAGTGCGAGAAACGCCGCAACCGCGCCCATGGTTCCGACCGAGCAGGCCACATGTGCGGTCAGCAAGGCCCTGCGCATCGGCGGCGACAGCATTACCGGCCCCGCTCTGTCGCGTCTGGCGGCAGATGGCGGGACGGGCCGTGTTCGCCGCCAATGCCGCCGATCACGACGATCGCGACCACCAGTGCCAGCACCAGCGCGAAGATCGCGAGCAACTTCACCCAACGCGGCATGCCCTCGGTCACGTCCACCATTTGTTTCCCCGCTGGCAGTTCGATTTTATTAGACAGATAATCTGATACCAGACAGGATGTCTGAAATCTCGCTATGCGAACGGACAGATCGGGCGATATGTCCAATACGCGAAATTCCATGGGGCAAAGGCGCGCATGATGGCCGCGAAGCTGGATGAGGCACCGACCGACCGCCGCGTGGGGCGCACCCGCGCGGCGCTGCAACAGGCGCTGATCGCGCTGATCCTGAAGCGGGGATATGAGACGATCACGGTTGAAGACATTTGCCGACAGGCGAACGTCGGGCGTTCGACCTTCTATTGGCATTATGCGGATAAGGATGACCTGAAGCGCCGCGGGTTGGAGCATTTGCGCCAGCAACTCGTGGCCAGCCATGCCCGGGCCAGAACGGATGATGGATTGTTCGCCTTCTGCCTGCCGATGCTCGAACATGCACGCGCGCATCTTGACCTGTATCGCGCGCTTGCCAGTGGCCGGGGCGGCGAAATCGCGCTTGGCGAAATTCGCGACATCCTCACCCGACTGGTTCGCGACGATCTGACCCGCGCTGGCAAGCTGGAGGGGAAAGATAACGCCACTTGCGAGCTGGCGACCGAATTCGTGGTTGGCGCCTTCATGGCGGTGCTGAACTGGTGGCTTGATCGTGGCGCCAAACCGGCGCCGGCGCAGGTCGCTGCCCTGTTTCGCAGACTTGCGGAGATGGGCGTTTCACCTGCATGAGGCTTTGTTGGCCGGGCAGCGTGCGGTCTGAGTGCCGGGCCCGCATGCCCGCGGCGATAAAATCGGGATCTGTCGTTCCTGCTCTCCAGCGAGTCACCCCGCATCTGCACGTCGAAAACGCGGGCAAGCGCGCAGGCACCACCCGCCCCGGCCCCGCAATCAGCCGCCCGCGCCTTCGGTCACATCATGCCCGTGCACCCAGTCGAAGCGCGATAGCAGCGCGCCGGGGGCCAGCGCGGATACGGCGCGCAACCCGGCATGGGCCAGCGCGCGGCGCAGGCCCCCGAGGTGATAGTTGCGCGCGTTGGCATTGGCCGCCTCCACGATGCGCGCACAGCGCGGGACACGCGCCGCCTTGTAGGCGGCGAAGCCCGCGCCTGTGGTGTCGTGGCGCGCCAGACACTCGGCCAGCACCCAGGCATCCTCCATCGCCATCACCGCGCCCTGCGCCAGAAACGGCAGCGTCGGGTGCGCGGCATCGCCCAGGATCACGGCGCCGTGCCCATGCCAGCGCGCTGCCACCGGATGCCGGAACAGCCCCCACAGCCCCGGCGTCTCAACCCGTTCCAGCCAGCGCTGCACCTGCGGGCAAAAGCCGCTGAAAGCGTTGCGCAGGTTGGCCGCGTCGTCGGTCAACGCCCAGCTTTCCTCGACCCAGCGGCGGCGTTCTTCGATCGCCACGATGTTGCGCAGCCCCTGCCCCAGCGGATAGCTGACCAGATGCCGGCCCGGCGCCATGAATACCTGCGCCACCGGCGCGGCATCGGCTTCGGCGGCGATCACCGCGCGCCATGCCGCCAGATGCGTGAAAAACGGCATCGCGCGGCCGTTCAGCGCCTCACGCACTTTTGAATGCAGACCGTCGGCGCCGATCAGCAGCCCGGTCTCGATTTCGTCGCCCTGATGCGTGGTCAGGCGCGGCGGATGGTGGCCCAGCGTGACCTTGTCGATCTGCTGCAAAAGCCGCAGTTGAATGCCCGCGGCGCGCGCGCCCTCGCCCAGCACGCCGATCAGTTCGGCGCGGTGCACAAAGCGGTATTCGCCACGCGCCAGATCCATGCGCGCCACCCGCACGCCGGTTTCGCCGTTGATCAGTTCCACCGCGCCGGCGCGCGGCGCCACCGCGGCAAAGGCGTCGCCCAGCCCCAGCGCGCGCAGCACCCGCACGCCGTTGGGCGAGATTTGCACCCCGGCGCCAACCTCGCGAATCGCGTCTGAACGCTCCAGCACCGTGACCTCGGCGCCGCGCAGCGCCAGCGCCCGCGCTACTGCAAGGCCGGCAACCCCCGCACCCAGCACCGTGATCTTGTGCCCGACCAGCATCGGTCAATCCCCCTGCGAAAGGTCGCCAAACCCCATGGAAAAGCCGCCGGAACGGATGTCCGACGGCCCGGGCAAGGTGGCACCGCGCAACATCCGCCTAGTCTTCGCGGTGCACCCGCTCGCGGCGTTCGTGGCGCTCCTGCGCCTCCAAGGTCAATGTGGCAATCGGGCGCGCATCGAGCCGTTTCAGGCTGATCGGTTCGCCGGTCACTTCACAATAGCCGTATTCGCCATTGTCGATCCGGCGCAGCGCCGCATCGATCTTGGTCACCAGCTTGCGCTGCCGGTCGCGGGTGCGCAATTCCAGCGCGCGGTCGGTTTCTTCGCTGGCGCGGTCGGCCAGATCGGGCACGTTGCGCGCCGAATCGGCCAGCCCCTCAAGCGTTTCTGCCGATTGCTCCTGAAGTTCGGCCTTCCAGGCCAGCAGTTTGCGGCGAAAGTATTCAAGCTGCCTCGGGTTCATGAAAGGCTCGCTTTCGGCCGGACGATAATCATCGGGAAGAAAAGATTCCGCTTTCATCGCTTTGGTCTCCTGCGAGCCGGTTCGCGCAATGCTGTCAGCCTTCGTCATCCGGCCCTCCTCTGCGGCGCTCACTTACCGCATGCGCCGGGGGATGTCACGCCCCCTTTGACGCAGTGGATCGCTTGCCGCACCGGCGGGCGCGCGCTAGTCTCGCGGTTGCAGAAAAATCAGGCAAAGGTGCGGCATCGCATGAAATTCGCCTCGACCGCCAGTTACATCGCCCCGGCAGACCTCGCCGTTGCGGTCAACGCCGCAGTCACGCTGGAACGGCCTTTGCTGGTCAAGGGCGAACCCGGCACCGGCAAAACCGAACTGGCGCGGCAAGTGGCCGCAAGCCTTGGCCTGCCGATCATCGAATGGCACGTCAAGTCCACCACCCGCGCGCAGCAGGGGCTTTATGAATACGACGCCGTCAGCCGGCTGCGCGACAGCCAGCTTGGCGATGCGCGGGTGTCGCAGGTGGCCAATTACATCCGCAAAGGCAAGCTCTGGCAGGCGTTCGAATCACCCGGCAAGGTGGTGTTGCTGATCGACGAGATCGACAAGGCCGACATCGAGTTCCCCAACGACCTGTTGCAGGAACTCGACCGGATGGAGTTTCACGTCTACGAAACCGGGCAGACGGTGCGCGCCGCACGGCGCCCGGTGGTGATCATCACCTCGAACAACGAAAAGGAACTGCCCGACGCCTTCCTGCGGCGCTGCTTTTTCCACTACATCCGCTTTCCCGATGCCGACACGCTGCGCGCCATCGTCGAGGTGCATTTTCCAGGCATCAAGCAGGCGCTGCTGACCACTGCGCTGACGCAGTTTTACGAGCTGCGCGAAACCCCGGGGCTGAAGAAGAAACCATCCACTTCGGAAGTGCTGGATTGGCTGAAACTGCTGCTGGCCGAGGATCTGGCGCCCGAAGATCTGGCGCGCGACCCGGCCAGCATGCTGCCGCGCCTCTATGGTGCGCTGCTGAAAAACGAACAGGACGTGGCGTTGTTCGAGCGCCTCGCCTTCATCGCGCGCGCCCGCAGGTAGCCGCCTGCCCCATAGGAGGACGGGGCACGATCAGGGGGGTGGCGCCGCAAGGCGCCAATAACGGACACGCGCCAGAAATGCGCCGAACCACGGAGACGCCAATGACCCTTCCGCTGACCGGCATCACGGTGATCGACCTCACGCATGTTCTGGCGGGCCCGTTCTGCTCGGCGCAGCTGCTTGACCTTGGCGCCCGGGTGATCAAGGTCGAACGGCCCCGGCGCGGCGACGACACCCGCGATTTTCCGCCCTTCGTCGATGGCTTCAGCGCCTATTTCGCCGGGCTCAACCACGGCAAGCAGTCGATCGCGCTGGACCTGACGGCGCCCGCCGACCGCGCCATTTTCGAGGCACTCGTGGCACGCGCCGATGTGCTGCTGGAAAACTTTCGTCCCGGCGTCATGGAGAAATTCGGCTATGGCTGGGAGGCGCTGCACCCGCGCCACCCGCGGCTGATCTACGGCGCGGTGTCGGGCTTTGGCCACACCGGGCCCGAGCGGCACAAGCCGGCCTATGACATGGTGGTGCAGGCCCGCGGCGGCGTGATGAGCATCACCGGCGAGCGCGACCGCGAACCGGTGCGGGTCGGCGCCAGCATCGGCGACATCGTCGCCGGGCTTTACCTTACGCAGGGCGTCATGGCGGCGCTTATCGCGCGCGGCCAGACCGGGCGCGGGCAGAAGATCGACATTTCCATGCTGGATGCACAGGTGGCGATTCTGGAACACGCGGTGGCGATCACCACCGCCACCGGCACGCCGCCCGGGCGCAGCGGTGCCCGCCACCCCACGATCACGCCGTTTGAAACCTTCCACGCCGTAGACGGGCTGTTCGTGATTGCCGCAGGAAATGATTCGCTGTTTGCTAAACTCTGCACCGCGCTGCGGTTGGGGCCGCTTTACGAAGACCCGCGCTTTGCCTCGAACCCGGCGCGCTGCGACAATGCGCGGCTGCTGAAACGGCTGATCGAGGCCACCACGGTGGAACGCCCGCGCGCCCACTGGATCGCGCTGCTGGAGGCCGCAGGCGTGCCCACCGGCCCGATCCAGAACGTTGCCGAGGCACTGGCCGACCCGCAGCTGCGCGCCCGCAACATGCTGGTGGATATCGCCGCGGCACCGGGGCGGCCGGCGTTTCAATGCGCCGGCAACCCGATCAAGATGAGCGAACTGCCCGAAAGCGCGGCGCGCCCCGCCGCGCCACTGCTTGACGGCGACCGGCAGGCGGTGCTCGACTGGCTTGGCACGGCTGCCGCAAGCGCCGGGTAAGGCGTCGCGCGTGGCCCTTGCACTGCCCGACCTGCGCCCTACAACAGGGGCAGACGCAAGGAGCCGCCGCATGACGACCGAAACCGCCCAGGTGATCTTCGCCCCCTCCGGCAAGCGCGGCCGGGTGGCCCACGGCACCACCGTGCTGGCCGCGGCGCGCGCGCTTGGGGTTGATCTCGATTCGGTCTGCGGCGGGCGCGGTATCTGTTCGAAATGTCAGATCACCCCCGCCTTCGGCGAATTCGCCAAACACGGGCTGAACTCGGCGCCGGGCGCGCTTTCGCCGGTGAACGCGGTCGAGGAACGTTACGACCGGGTGCGTGGGCTGCAACCCGGGCGCCGCCTTGGCTGCCAGGCGCAGATCCTTGGCGATGTGGTGATCGACGTGCCGCCGGAAAGCCAACTGCACCGTCAGGTGATCCGCAAATCCGCAACCGAGCGGGTGATGGAAATGGATCCCGCGACGCGGCTTTACTACGTCGAGGTGGCCGAGCCCGACATGCACGACCCCAGCGGCGATTTTCAGCGACTTGCCTGGGCGCTTGAAAACCAGTGGCAGATCACTGGGTTGCACGCCGATCTTGAAATCATGCGTGAATTGCAGCCAGTGCTGCGCAAGGGTGGCTGGAAGGTCACCGCGGCGGTGCATCGCGACGGTCATGGCGCCGCGCGGCTGATCGGAATTTGGCCCGGCTACCGCGAGGCGTCGTTGCTGGGGCTGGCGATCGACCTTGGTTCCACCACCATCGCCGGGCATCTGGTGGCGCTGGACGACGGCCGGGTGCTGGCCTCGTCAGGGCTGATGAACCCGCAGATCCGCTTTGGCGAAGACCTGATGAGCCGCGTCAGCTACGCCATGATGAACCCCGGCGGCGCCGCCGAAATGACCGCCGCGGTGCGTGACGCCTTGGCCGGCCTGGCCGAAACCCTGACACAAGAGGCCGCGTTGCCCGCCACCGACATTGTCGAGGCGGTCATCGTCGGCAACCCGGTGATGCACCATCTCTTGCTTGGCATCGACCCGGTCGAGCTTGGCCAGGCGCCGTTCGCGCTGGCCTCGTCGGACGCGCAGAACCTTGCCGCCGCGGCACTTGGGCTGACCACCATCGCCCCCGCCGCCCGCGCCTATATCCTGCCGCTGATCGCGGGCCATGTCGGCGCCGACTGCGCCGCGGTGGCGCTTAGCGAGGCACCCGAAGCGCGCGACGATCTTTCGCTGATCGTCGATGTCGGCACCAATGCCGAGATCCTGCTGGGCAATGCCACCCGCGTGCTGGCCTGTTCCTCGCCCACCGGCCCGGCCTTCGAGGGCGCGCAGATCAGTTCCGGCCAGCGCGCGGCGCCGGGGGCGATCGAGCGGCTGGAAATTGACCCCGCAACCAAAGACCCCCGCTTCAAGGTGATCGGCTGCGATCTGTGGTCCGACGAGGCGGGCTTTGCCGAGGCCACGGCGGCAAGCGGCATCACCGGCATCTGCGGTTCGGGCATCATCGAGGCGGTGGCGGAAATGCGGATGGCGGGGCTGCTGGATGCCTCGGGCCTGATCGGCAGCGCCGAGCAGACCGGCAGCCGGCGCTGCAAACCCACTGGGCGCACCCACGCCTACCTCGTGCATGATGGCAGCGCCGAGGGTGGCCCGCGCATTTTCGTCACGCAAGGCGACATCCGCGCCATCCAGCTTGCCAAATCGGCGCTTTACGCCGGCGCCCGGCTGTTGATGGACGAAATGGCGGTAGAGCGGGTTGACCGCGTGGTGCTGGCGGGGGCGTTTGGCGCCCATATCAGCCCCAAACACGCGCTGGTGCTGGGCATGATCCCCGACGCGCCGCTTGACCACATCACCAGCGCCGGCAACGCCGCCGGCACCGGCGCGCGCATGGCGCTGTGCTCGGTTGCGGCGCGGCGCGCGATCGAGGCGCAGGTGCGGCGCATCACCAAGGTCGAAACCGCGATCGAGCCGCGCTTTCAGGAACATTTCGTGGCGGCGAACGCCATTCCGCACGCCACCGCGCCATTCCCCGAGCTTGCCAAGATCGTCACCCTGCCCGCGCCTTCGTTCAACGCCGCCGGCTCCGACCCCGGACGGCGGCGGCGGCGCTGATCGCGCCTTCGTCACTGCGCAAATCCCCGCGTCGGGGGGGGCGCGCCCGAAATGCCGTCCGGCGGAAGGTATCCAGCGCCGGGGGCTGAAAGCCCCCCGTTGCAGCGCCGCCGCTTTTTGCCGCGCCAGCCGGTCGATCCGCTTGACGCGCGCGCGGCGCTGGCATACCTCAGGCGCCACGCGGGTGTAGCTCAATGGCAGAGCAGAAGCTTCCCAAGCTTACGACGAGGGTTCGATTCCCTTCACCCGCTCCAACCCCCGGCAAACCATTTCGGCAAGTTGGCGGCGGAATGCCATCACCGCGGCTTCGTGCCGGCAGGGGCCTTCGGCAGGCCCGCGGCCGGGCAAGCCGCGAAGGCCCGCGGCCTTGCCGTCAGTTCTGCGTCGAATGCCAGGTGCCGCGGCGGTCGCGCGACAGCGCCTCGACCAGCATCAGCATCGTCAGGGCCTGCCCGTAGGGCGTGGGGATATCGGGGATTTCGCGGTAGAAATCCAGCGTCAGCCCCATCGGCGTGCCATCGGACACACGCTGCACGATGCCTGCCTCGTCGATACAGCCAAGCACCGCGACAAGCGCCTTGTCGGCCATCGCTCGAAACCTTTCGTGCAGCAGGCCCACCTCGATGCCGCGGCTGATGCCATAGGCGATGCCAGCCGTGGCCGATGCTTCGATCGGTGCCGCAGGATCGTCCAGCAGCGTGTGGAAAAAGCCGTCCGCGCGCTGCTGCCGCGCCAGGGTTTCGACCTGCGCGCGCAGGATGCTGGACAGGAACCGATGCGTAGCAGGCGGCAGATCCGGCACGATCGCGATCAGTTCCGGAATCGCAATTGTCACCCAGGAATTGCCCCGCGCCCAGAAGGCATTGGCAAAATTGTGCCTGCCGTTGAAGGTCCAGCCGTGGTACCACAGCCCGTTCCTGGGTTCGGCCAGAAACCGGGCGTGCACCATGAATTGATAGACCGCCTCTTCAACCCAGTCGGCGCGACCGAAGCGCTTGCCGGCCCTGGCCAGGAACAGGCAGGTCATGAACAGCGTGTCGTCCCACAGCTCGCCGTCGTTCATGCGCTCCTTGACGACATGTTGAAAGCCGCCCTCTTCGGTGCGGGCCAGACCGTTGACCAGCCAGTCAGCCCAGTCCTGCACCAGCGCCTCCCAGTCGGGGCGCCGGACATGGTCGATCAGGCAGGCCAGCGCCAGCATCGGTGCGGTGGAATTGACCTGACGCGGCGGCAGGCCGCGGCCGATTTGCCAATCATACCATTCGGCCAGCGCCGCGATCAGCCTGCCGTCGCCGGTGCTGGCAGCGTGGCGATAAAGGCCGTAAACGCCAACGCCGATTTCCCAGTCCCATTCGTCGAACTGCAGCCGGAAGCCGTCGCCCGCCAGCGGTCCGGTTTCATTGATGCCGCGCAGGCGGGCAAGGCCGGTGGCGACGCTGGTCAGATGCGACAGAAGATTTTCGCGGGTCTGCGACATGGATATCTTTCTTTCAAAGAACGCCCGCGGCCGGCAACGGGCGCACGGTCACTTGCGGAATGGTGGTGTGGGCTGGAAACGGCAGCGGCTTGCCGTCGCGCTGCAGGCCCGTGGCATGGTCAAGCGTCAGGCCAGGCTGGCCGGGCTGTGTCAGATGCAGGCGGCGGGTGTCGGGGTCTGCCGTCAATGTCGTCGCGCGGGCCAGCGCGGCCACCTCCGCCAGCCCCCCGGCGGGCAGATCCCCCGCCATCAGCAACCAGCCGTGGCAAAGCCCGTGCAGGCGATGTTCGATCCCCGCGCCCGGCCCCGCGGTGACGGGAAGGATCGGGCCGGACGCCTTGAGCAGCGCAAAACCACCGCCTGACTGCAGCGCAAGCCAGTCCTCGCCCGCCAGATGGGCATCGAACTGCGCCAGCGGCGCGTAGGCGTGGCTGAAGCCCAGCCGGGGGGCGGCGCCCAGATCGAACAGCACCAGCGCCCTGCCGCCCTGCATGCCGACGCGCGGCATGACGCCGTTGCCAGCCCAGTAGGAGGGGCGGCCCGAGCCCCAGGGGTCATCCTCGCCGGGATGGTTGACCCAGACGCGGGCAAATGCCGCGGCGGCGGCCTGAATATCGACCAGGTGCTGCTGATGCCCCGTCGCCCCGGCGGCAGCATCGACCGCGGCTGAAAGCTGCATGGTCGCGGTCTTGTGCAGCGCCAGCCGGGCGGCGGTGCCGTAGCCCTGAACATACCGCGCCTCGATCACGCTGCCCGGCGCCGGGGCCGCCCAGGTGGCAAGGCTATCAGGCGGGGCGTAATCGCTCAGGCAGAACATCGGCAGCGCGGCGACGCCGTCGTTCAGCCAGCCCCGCCCGAAGGCGACTGCGGCAAAGGGCGCAAGCTCGGTCAGCGGCCCGGCGCGAAGTTCCTTGTCATAGGCGCGGCCCATGCTGCCGGCCGAGACGCCGCCGATACTGTGCAGCGCGATCATCGTGAACAGCCGGTCCAGCGCCGCCCTGGCGCGGTTGCGGATCGCGCCCTCGCCCCAGTGGCAAAGCGCCAGCAGCCCGATGAAATCGACCGGGTAGTAAGCCGCCGAGTTCCATTCGGCCAGGCCGTGCGCCTCGATGGCGGCGAACCAGCGGTGCAGCCTGACGGTGGCCCGCGCAAGATGCTCGGCCCCGGTCATGCCGCAATTGCCAAAAACCTCGTCAGGAAAGAACCGCCCGGCCAGATACTCGCTGGCATGAAAGCACAGCACATGGTTTTCCGACCAGAACCACATGCTGTCATTGCCCGGCTCGTCCATCCAGTAGCGATAGCCAAGGATCGCCGCGCGCATCGCAGCCGCCGCCTCGGGCGGCAATTTCTCGCGATAGGCGGCGAACAGCCAAAGCAGCGGCAGCATGACGAAATCGGAACAATCGCGGCGGTCGTTGATGCCCTGCAGGGTGTCGCCAAGGATGTCGCGCGCGGTGGAGTCGAAAACCTGGCCCTGGGCCAGCATCGCCAGCAGCCGACCGGTGCGCGGCTCGCCCGCGGTGGCGGCATGGCGCAGCGCCGCGGCCTTGCGCGCGGCCAGATCGGGGGGCAGCGTCCGCGGCGCGGGATCGGCCAGCGTGGCAATGCCGATGCCGCGCTCGACGCAGGTTTCGCCGATGGCCAGGGACAGGTGCAACGGGTGATAGCCGTCGGGCAGTCCGGCAAGCGTGCCAAGGTTGACCTCGGTGGCGCCGGCGGCCAGCCGCGCCCTGGCGGTGAACAGCGGCGGGCGGTGGCTCAGATGCACGCTTTGGCGCACCGCGGCGGTGATGGTGACGGGCACGGCCGCCGGGCTGTCGAAGGCCAGCAGCAGGGGGGCGCCGGCTGCGTGCACGGTGCTTGCCGGGCGCAGCTCGCGCGCCAGCGCCATCAGCGCGGTCTGCGCCGCTTGCGAGGCGGCGCCGGGAACCTCGGCGCTTAGCGTCCCCGGCCCCTGCCAGGTCAGTTCGGCAAAGAAACTGGTGTCGCGCTCGGCCATCTCCTCCAGCAACATGACCACCTCGGACCCCTCGGCGCGCAGCGGCAGGGTGAGCCCGGTCACTTGCGGCACGTTGCGGCGAAAGGGCTCGAAGGAGGCGACATGGTGGCCATCGACCCAGATGTTCACCCCGCCGCAGGTGGCAAGGGCAAAGCGGTGATCGCCACCCGCAGGCGGGATCAGCCGGGTCTTGCACCAGCGCGACAGCCGGTGCGGCAGATGCCAGAAGCCGGAAAAATCCAGCCGTCGGTTGAAGCCGGGCAGATTGGTGGCACTGGTGGCAAAGGGTTCCAGCGCGGGCCGATCGCGGCTGGCAATTTCGGCGCGTGTGGCAATGCGGCAGGGCAACTCGCCGACATCGACAAAGCCGTTGACAAAGCGGTAATCGACCCTGTCCACGCCGCGCGTCATCGGCCCGTTGAAGCGCCGGGCAATCAGCGGGCCAAGGGCGAAGGCGGTGACGCTCTCTCCCGCCTGGCTGGTGAACCGGGCGCGCGCGGTCATGCCTGCCCCTCCGGCAGCGCAAGCTCGATCGCCGCGATGGTGGCGGCAAGACGGTCAAGCTGGTCGATCCGATGATCGGGCATTTCGGACGGCGTGGCGGGCTGCTGGCGGCGGCGGCGCGACCAGCCGACGAACAGGCTGATCAGGCCGAAATCATTGGCGCCGCGAATGTCGCGTTCAAGGTTGTTGCCGACCATGACGACACGCGCGCAGGCCGATGCCGGCAGGCCCGCCGCCTGCATCGCGGCGGCGAACATGCGCGGCGAGGGTTTCAACGCGCCCACCTCGCCCGAAATGACATGACCGCGCATCAGATCCCAGATGCCGCGCGGCTTCAGCAGGTTCTCGAAGGTCTCGCGCGGGCCGTCGGCGACCAGAACCAGCGGATAGCCCTCGTCGTGCAATGCGCGGACCGCCGCCATGGCATGGGGCACCTCGTCGGCCTGCAGCACGACCTCGGTGCCTGCGCGTTTGACCTCGGTCGCCTCGTCGATCAGCGTATCGCCGCAGTCAAGAAACACCGCCGCCAGATGCGGAACAGTGGCGGGCAGCGCCGCCATCAGATACGCCATGCGCTGCGGAATCCAGTCTTGCAGCACCGGCCATGGGGTCAGCACCGGAGCGGCCGCGTCGGCCGCGTGTGAAAAGGCAAAGCGCGGCACGAAGGCGTCGCGCTGCATCTTGCGTCGCGCCAGACGGTCGGCCAACCTGGTGACGCCATAGCGGCCCGCGGCAAAGAACGGGTTGCCGCGATGCACGGCGCCTGCCCCGGCCTGCGGCCCGCACATGGCGCGAATCCGCGCCCCGCCCTGCACCGCCATGGCCGCGGCGTCGGCCCAGTGCGCGTGCTTGCCGGGTTCTGCGTAAAGCACCGGGCGGGGGCCCGCCATCCCCGGCAGATCGCCGGCAGGCGCCATCGGCACGCGCTGGCCGTGGAACGAGGCTTCGACCGCCAGCACCGCGCCCGCCGCATCAAGATGCATCCAGACATGTTCCAGATCGTAAAGATGCTGGATGTCCCAGTCATACCAGATGGCGTATTCGACCGTCACGGCGCCCCTGGGTGCGATCTCGAACTTGCTCGACGGCGAAGCGCCGGGGCCACGAAAGACCGTGTAGCCGATGACCAGCGGACGGTAGGGCTCTGCCGCATCGAACCGCAGCACGGGCATGTGCCGCAGAGCCAGATTGTGGTCGGTGCCCTGACCTGGCCGGGGCAGATGCGCGCCAGCTCCGGTCATGCGCCAACCCCTTCCAGCGTCAGGGTTTCGGCGTAGTGGCAACGCACCTGGCGGCCCGCGATCACGCGCAGGGCGGGGGGCTCGGCGGCGCATCTGGCGGTGGCATAGGGGCAACGGGGGTGGAAGGCGCAGCCAGGCGGCGGGTCGGTGGCATCGGGCACCTCGCCCTTCAGCGCGCCGCGCCTTTGGTGGCTGCGCTTGCGCGGGTCTGGCTGCGGCACGGCGCGCAACAGCGCCTCGGTATAGGGATGCATCGGGCGGGCGAACATTTCCCCGGTGCTGCCCAACTCGACGATGCGGCCCAGATACATCACCGCGATCCGGTCCGAGATATGTTCGACCATGCCAAGGTCGTGGGTGATGAACAGATAGGTCAGGTGGAACTTTTCCTGCAGATCCTGCATCAGGTTGATGTTCTGCGCAGCGACCGAAACGTCCAGCGCCGAAACTGCCTCGTCTGCCGCGATGAAGGCGGGCGACAGCGCCAGCGCCCGGGCGATGCCGATGCGCTGGCGCTGGCCGCCGGAAAAGGCATGCGGATAGCGCATTGCATATTCCGGGCGCAGGCCGACATAGCTCAGCAGCTCGGCCACGCGGCGGGCGATCTGGTCGCGCGAATAGCCGTGCACCACCATCGGTTCGCCGATCAGATCCAGCAGCGTCATGCGCGGGTTCAGCGAACTGTAGGGATCCTGAAAGATCATCTGCATCTCGCGCCGGATCGGGCGCAGGCCCCGGTCCGACATGGCGGAAATGTCGGCAACACTGCCATCGCCCCGGCGAAACAGCAGCTGCCCCCCGGTCAGCACATGGGCGCGCAGCAAAAGCCGCGCGACGGTGGACTTGCCCGAGCCGCTTTCGCCCACCAGACCGAAGGTCTCGCCCTTGCGAATGTCAAAACTTACATCCTCGACCGCGCGCAGGATGCGTTTCTCGTGCCCGCCCCTGCCGCCCCTGACAGGGAAATGCTTGGTCAGATTGCGGACCGAAAACAGCACGTCGTCGGGCAGCTCGTTCGGGGTCATGGCGAGGTCTCCGGCAGGCGCCCGGCAAAGTGGCAAAGCGCGCTTTGGCCGCCCGCGAACGGCACCAGCGGCGGCACCTTTGCGGCGCAAAGCACCGGGTCGGCATGGTCGCAGCGGGTGTGGAAGGGGCAGCCGCCGGGCACATGGTAGGGGTCGGGAACTGAACCGCGGATGGACCTGAGGCGACGAACCTTTTCCTGCCCCAGCCGCGGGATCGATTGCAGCAGCGCCCGCGTGTAGGGGTGCTGGGGGTTGTAGAAAATGTCGTCGACGGCGCCGGTTTCGACGATGCGGCCCAGATACATCACCGACACCCGGTCGGCGATATCGGCCACGACGCCGAAATTGTGGGTGATGAAGATGATCGCCATGCCCATTTCCTGTTGCAGCGACTTGAGCAGTTCGAGGATCTGCGCCTCGGTCGTCACATCCAGCGCGGTGGTTGGCTCATCCGCGATCAGCAGCGCCGGGTCGCAGGCCAACGCCAGCGCGATCATCGCCCGTTGCCGCATGCCCCCCGACATCTGATGCGCGAAGCGGTCGAGCATCTGTTCGGGAAACGGCAGTTGCACCTTGCCCAGCAGTTCGGCGGCACGGGCGCGGGCGGCAGCCCTGGAACAGCGGCGGTGCAGCATGACGGTGCGCATGATCTGCGTGCCGATCGAATGCACCGGCGAAAGCGCCGTCATCGGTTCCTGAAAGATCATGGCGATCCGGTCGCCGCGCAGCGCCCGCATTCTGGCGTTGTCCTTGGTAAGGCCCGACAAGGTGATTTCCTCGCCGGTCTGCGGGCTGAAACGGATCGCGCCGTCGCCCTCGACTGCGTTTCTCGCCAGCAGCCGCATGATGGCCCGCACCGTCACCGATTTGCCCGAGCCGCTTTCGCCGACGATGCCCAGCACTTCGCCCCGGTTGACGTGATAGCTGACGCCGTTGACCGCCGTGACCCGACCTTCGCGGGTGTCAAAGGCGACCTTCACGTTTTGCAGTTCCAGCAGGCGTTCGGCGGGCATTGCGGGCAGGGTCATCGGGTCATTGTCCATAGGGGTCCGCCGCATCGCGCAGCCCGTCGCCAAGGAAGTTGAAGGCCAGCACCACCAGCACCACTGCCACCCCCGGCGCCAGAAGCCAGGGCGCCAGCGAAATCGACCGCAGGTTCTGCGCGTCCTGCAACAACACACCCCAGGACACCACCGGCGGGCGCAGGCCAAGGCCAAGAAACGACAGCGCGGTTTCGCCAAGGATCATTTCCGGCACCGCCAGCGTCATCGCGGCGATAATGTAAGAGGTCATCGCGGGAAGCATGTGGCGGGTGATGATGCGGAACTCGCTGGCACCGGCCAGCCGCGCGGCCAGCACGTAATCTTCGGTCTTGAGCGACAGGAAGCGGCCGCGCACCACGCGGGCCAGATGGGTCCAGCCGATCAGCGCAAGGATCAGGGTGATCAGGACATAGACGAACAGCGGATCCCATGCGATGGGCAGCGCGGCGGCGAGCCCCATCCACAGCGGGATCGTGGGGACCGAACGGATGAACTCCATCAGCCGCTGGATGGCAGTGTCGGCGAGGCCGCCGTAGTAGCCCGAAACTGAACCGAAAAAGAGGCCCAGCACGAAAGCAAAGCCTACCCCGACCAGACCCGCCGACAGGGTCACCCTGGCGCCGTGCACCAGACGCGAGAAAAGGTCGCGGCCAAGGCTGTCGGTGCCCAGAAGGGCGATTTTCTGGCGCTGGCTGTCGATTCCGAACAAATGCAGATCGCCCTGCCAGAGGCCCCAGAACTTGTAGCTTTCGCCGCGCACGAAAAGACGCACGGGCAGGGGTTTGGTCCGGTCCGCTTCATAGGTCACGCGGGCGGTGACCGGGTTCCGGCTGCGCGTCAGCTGGTAGACAAAGGGGCGATGCAGCGCGCCTTCGTGCCACACCCGGATCACGCTGGGCGGCACGAAGGTCTGCGCCCGTTCAATTTCAGTCGGGGCATAAGGGGCGACAAATTCGGCGAAGATCGCGACCAGGTAGGCCAGCCCCAGAAAGGCGAGCGAGGCAACCGCCAGGCGATGCTTGCGAAACCGCCACCAGATCAGGGTCCAGGGATTGGCGGTGTAAAGGCTTTCCTCGCGCGTCGCGTCGTGGTGGCCTGCATCGGCTAGGGTTTCGTCTGACGGTATTTCGGTCATCTCGGCCTCACGCGTAGCGGATGCGCGGGTCGGACCACGCCAGCAGGATATCGGACGCCAAAGTGCCGATCACAGTGAACACGCTCAGGATCAGGATAAAGCTGCCCGCCAGATACATGTCCTGCATCTTCAGCGCCTGCAGCAGAAGCGGGCCGGTGGTGGGCAGGTTCAGCACCACGGCGGTGATGATATCGCCCGAAAACAGCGCCGGCAGCGCCCAGCCCACCGT
>Ga0326597_10005058_pt1 | contig 18411 bp, 13 predicted proteins | sample RVTome_12_FD_203789 | JGI IMG/M metagenome (GOLD analysis project Ga0326597, IMG submission 203789) | Soil microbial communities from uranium-contaminated site in the Upper Colorado River Basin, Wyoming, United States - RVT100D185 | ecosystem: Environmental > Terrestrial > Soil > Contaminated >... | reverse complement strand
AGACCGGGGCGGTTGTTGGCATACGCGATGGCCGTGGTCAGATAGAAGCGGTCCGGCATGGGAGCGGGATCGTAGCAGGCGAGGCGGTCGATCAGGCCGGCGCGACGACGGCCGTGGCGTGGCGGCGGGGCATGATCACCGCCACGAGCGCGAGGATGATGACGAAGACGACCGCCCGGCTGGCGAAGGCGGCGGTCGAGCCGGACAGCAGGCCGCCATCCGCGGATCCGGCCAGCGCGACGTCGAAGGCGACCGCCGGCACGGCCACGCCGAGCGATGAGCCCACCTGGCGCAGGCTGTTGAAGACGCCCGACGCGACCCCCGCTTCGTGGGGCGGGAACTCGGCGAGGGCGCAGACGGTGCTGGCCGTCACGCCGAGCGCCAACGGCACGCCGCCAAGCAGCGCGACGAGGGCGACGAGCGGGAACGGGGTGCCGCCGTCGAACAGGACCATGAGGCCGGCCGCCACGATCGTCACGACGAGGCTGCCGACCATCGTGCGCTCCGGCCCGATCCGCTCGACGATGCGCGACGCGCGGGGGAACACGAGCGCGGCCGCGAGCGGCCAGGGCGTGAGGACGAGCGCCGCGCCGGTCGGGTCGAGACCGCGGACCGACTGCAGGTAGATCGCCAGCTGGATGCCCGCCGACAGGATCCCGAACCAGACCGCGCCGCCCACGAGCACCGAGGCGACGTAGATCCGGCTTCGAAACACCGACAGCCGCACGGCCGGCTCCGCTGCCCGGCGTTCGCGCCGGATGAACGCGGCGAGCGCCGCGACCGCAATCGCCCAGGCGAGGAGGACGGCCGGAGACGTGGCGCCCCAGCTCGGCGACTGGAGCAGCCCCGCGTTGACGCCGAGGAGGGCGACACCGGCCCACGCCAGCCCGGGCAGATCGAGGGCCCGCGCGCGGCCGCCGGTCGGCGCCGGCAGCGCCCGGCGAGCCACGAAGGCGACCGCGACGGCCAGCGGGATCTGGCTCCAGAAGATGGCCGGCCAACCGCCGACCGACGTGAGCAGTCCGCCGACGATCGGTCCGACGACCGCGGCGGATGCCCCGGCGGCGAAGTAGATGCCGAGCGCCCGTCCCCGCTCCGCGCCGGTGAACGAGGCCGAGATGATCGCGAGCCCGACCGTCAGCAGCGCGCTCCCGCCGAGGCCCTGGAGCACCCGGCCCGCGAGCAGGATCCCGTAGCCCGGCGCGACCGCCGACGCGACCGACCCGGCCGCGAACAGCAGCGCGCCGGCCACGATCAGGGTTCGGTGCCCGAACCGATCCGCCAGGCGACCGACGGCGAGGATCGATACGGCGTACGGGAGGACGTACGCGTTGACGGTCCAGGCGAGTTCTGTCTGCGTGGTCTCGAACGCACGCCCGATGACCGGCAGGGCCAGGTTGACGATGCTCAGGTCGACGTTCGCGGTGAACGACGCGAGCGCCGCGAGGGCGACGATCGCGGCCGAACGGCCGGGACCGCCCTGATCGGGCGCGACCCGGGTTCCGGGCGTCACTGCGTCGCGGGAACGCCGTCGGTCGCGAGCACGAGGTCGCGCAGCGGCCCGATCAGCAGGTCGACGACCGCCCGATGAACCGCCGCGCTGCTCGCCCCGCTGCCGACCGCGTCGAGCGCGCGGACGACGAGCTCGAGCGCCTGCAGCGTTGTCGGGCTCATCCGCTCCCGGATCTCGTCCTGCCAGCCCACGACCCCGGTCGCGGTGACGAGCTCCACGGCCAGCACGTCCTCGGCGATCGCGAGCGCCTCGTCCGTGCGCCGGACCGCGTACGGAGCCATCGTCGCGTGGTCCTCCACGCCGACGTCGAGCGGAGCGACGTCGAGCGTGGCCGGGCCGGCCAGGGAGCGCAGTTCGGCGGCGCGGGCTGCGCCGGCATACCGGAGCAGCGGCGATCCGTAGCGCATGACCTGCTCGAACGCCTCGGGCGAGAAGATCGCCGGGTCCGACACCAGCCGGTCCCACAGCTGCCCGGACCGCCGGTCCGACAGCTGGCCGACGTGGGTGAGTGCCGGCCGGATCGCGTCGACGGCGAGGGCCAGGAGCATCGGGTGGAAGTTCCCGTTGCTGATCATCCGTCGCTCATCGACCGACACGAGCGGGTTGTCGTCCATCGCCGCCAGTTCCGTGTCGACTGCCCGCGCGGCGAAGTCGACGACCTCCCGGAAGGCCCCATGGACCTGCGGCGCGACGCGGAACGACAGCGGATCCTGGACCGACTCGGCGCTGCCGGTCGCGCACAGGCCGCTGCCCGCCAGCAGGCGTCGGATCCGGCGCGCCGCGAGCGCCTGGCCGGCGACCGGCTTGGCGGCCGCCACGACCGCATCGACGATCGAGGGATTGCCGCGGGCAGCCTCGAGCGACAGGGCGACGACGAGGTCCGCGACGTCCGCCAGCCGGGATGCCCGATCGACGACGAGCGCGGCATGGCCGATCGCAACGCCGTTGGCCGAGATGACCGTCAACCCGTCCTTCGGCGCGAGGCGGATCGGGGCGATCCCGGCACGGGCCAGCGCCTCGCCGCCGGCCAGCCGCCGACCGTCGTACTCCGCCTCGCCCTCGCCCATCGCGACGAGCGCGATCGCCGCCATGTGCATGAGGTCCGACGCGCCGATCGACCCGACGACCGGCACCACGGGGTGGACCCCGTGGTTGAGCATCGCCACGTACGCCTCGGCGATCGCCGACGACGCGCCCGAGCCGCCGCGCGCGAATCCCGCGACGCGGACGGCCATCGCCGCCCGGACCACCTCGGTGGGCAGCGGTTCCCCGATCCCCCCGGCGTGGGTGCGGACCGTGACGACCTGGTACGCCTCGAGTACGTCGATCGGGACGCGCTCGTTGCGCATGTGACCGAGCCCCGTGTTGAGGCCGTAAATAAGGTCGTCGCCGGCGACGAGGCCGTCGACGACCGATCGCGACGCCGCGATCCTCGCGGCCGCGGTCGGGCCGATCGTGAGTGGGGCGCCACGGGCCACCGCGACGATGTCGGCCGTCGTGAGCGGAGCGTCGTCGACCACGATCGTGCGTCGGCCGTCGTCCATCGATCCCTCCCGTCCTCGGTGCCCGGCGTGCCGAGCGCGATGCAGACGGTACCGTCTCGCGGTCAGTGACGGAAGTGGCGCGTGCCCGTGGCGAGCATCGTCGCACCGGCCGCATCCACCGCCCGGAGCACGTCGGCGTCGCGGATGGACCCGCCCGGCTGGACGAAGGCCGTCACCCCCGCGGCAAGGCAGACCTCGACCGCGTCAGGGAACGGGAAGAACGCATCGGACCCGCAGGCAGCCCCGCGCAGGGCATCCACCCCGGCGATCGCGCGGGCCTTGTCGACGGCCTGCCGCGCCGCGTCGACGCGCGACGTCTGCCCGCAGCCCACACCGATGAGCGCGCCGTCGCGCACGAGCACGATCGCGTTCGACACGACGGCGCGGACGAGCCGCCAGGCGAGGTCGAGGTCCGCCCGCTCCCGCTCGGTCGGAGGACGACGCGTCAGGATCGGCCAGGCCGTTGGATCGTCCGGCAGCGTGTCGGGAGCCGCGACGAGGACGGCCCCGCCGGCGGTCCGGATGCTCCCCGTCGACGACGGCGAGACCGGCCCGTCGTTCGCACCCAGCCGGTTGTCGACAAGGAGACGGAGGTTCGGCTTGCCGGCCAGGACCGCGCGGGCGTCCTCGTCGTAGCCCGTAGCGACGATGACCTCGAGAAACAGGTCCGTGAGCGCGTGAGCGAGCGCAACGTCGACGGCCCCGGTCAGGGCGACCACGCCGCCGAACGCGGAAACGGGGTCGCCCGCGCGTGCCGCCCGCCACGCCTCGAGGAGCGTGCCGCGCTCCGCGGCACCGCACGGGTTCGTGTGCTTGACGATGACGCACCCGGGGTCGCGCAGGACGCGGCCGAGCGCCGACGCCGCCGACGCATCGAGGACGTTGTTGTACGAGAGCGCCTTGCCCTGGAGCGGCGGCTCGCCGGACGCGAACGGGCCGTCATCCGCGCCGCGCCCCACCCGCCGGTAGCGGGCCGCGAGTTGATGCGGGTTCTCGCCGTAGCGCAGCGTCTCGACCTTCTCGAGCGGCACGGTCAGCGTCGACGGGTATGGATCCTCGCTCCGCGGCAGACCCGGCTCCGGGGGGAACTCGACGCCGGCGGCGTCCATCGCGCACGGCAGCTCGATCGCGATCCGGGCGTCGTAGGCGGCGGTGTGCCGGAACGCATCGACGGCGAGGGCGGAGCGCAGGCCGTCCGACAGCTCCCCGTCGAGCCGGAGCGCCTCGAGCACCGCCGCGTAGCGATCCGGCGAGGTGACGATGCCGACCGACGCATGGTTCTTCGCCGCCGCCCGGACGAGAGCCGGGCCCCCGATGTCGATCTCCTCGACGAGCTCGTCGAACCTGATGCCCGGTCGCTCGACCGCGGCGGCAAACGGGTAGAGGTTGACCACCACGAGGTCGAATGGAGCGATCGCCTCGGCCTCGAGTGCGGCGCGATGCGCGGCCTGCCGCCGGTCCGCCAGGATCCCGGCGTGGACCCGCGGGTGCAGGGTCTTCACGCGGCCGTCGAGCAGCTCCGGAAAGCCGGTCACCGCGGCCACGTCCGTGACGGGGAGGCCGGCGTCGCGCAGGGTGCGCGCGGTTCCACCGGTCGAAACGATCTCGAAGCCCAGGCGGTCGAGGCCGGCCGCGAAGTCGACCAGGCCAGCCTTGTCGGAGACCGACAGGAGCGCCCGGTGTGGCGTCGGCGCGGGGCGGCCGATCCGCTCGGACAGGACGCGTGCGACGACCGCCGGGAGGAGTCGATGTTCGACGGTGCGGATGCGTTCGTGGAGGCTCGACTCGTCGTCGCCGGGCCCGACCGGGACGCCCTCCTGGGCGAGGATCGGGCCGCCGTCGAGCACCGCGGTCACGAGGTGGACCGTGCAGCCGGTGAGACGCACGCCGTGGGCGAGCGCGTCGCGCACCGCGTGCGCGCCGGGGAACGCGGGCAGGAGCGACGGATGCGTGTTGAGGATCCGCCCATCGAACGCGGCGAGCACCGCCGGACCGATGATCCGCAGGTAGCCGGCGAGCACGACGAGGTCCGGGGCGGCCGAGCGGAGCGCGTCGGCGAGCGCCTCGTCCGTCCCGCCCGGGACGAGCGCCGTGTCGATCCCCTCCTCCGCCGCCCAGTCGAGCGCCGGGCACGGCCGATCCGCGAAGACGAGGACGATCTCGCCGCCCAGCGCGCCGCGCCGCGCGGCCGCGACGAGGGCACGCAGGTTCGATCCGCCTCCCGATACCGCGATCGCGAGCCGGCCCGTCACGCGCCCGCCTCGATGGGGCCCTCGACGTAGCGGGCCCCGTCGACCGCTTCGGCAGCCACCACCTCGCCGACGATCATTGCCCGGACACCCGCGCCGGCCAGGTGGCTCACCGCCGCCGTGGCCGAATCCGCCGGAACGGCGACGACCATGCCGAGCCCGCCGTTGAACGTGGCGCGCAGCTCGGCATCGTCGAGACCGCCGAGGGCCGCGACGAGGCGCAGCACGGAGGGCACCACCCAGCGCGTCGGGTCGAGCCGGGCGGCGAGCCCGTCCGGCAGCATGCGCGGAACGTTGCCGGGCAGGCCGCCGCCGGTGACGTGCGCGATGCCGCTGATCGCCCGGCCGGTGGCGACGAGCGCGTCGCGGAGCGACAGGATGGCGGGGGCGTAGATCGTCGTCGGTGTCAGGAGCACCTCGCCGAGCGTGGCGAGCGCATGTTCCGGCTCTCCGGCGAGCGCGTCATCGGCGATCGCGTCGCCGAGGGTCCGTCGCAGCTGGGCCTGGTAGGGACCGCCGAGGTCGAGATCCCATTCCGCGATGAGCGCGCGCACGAGCGAGAACCCGTTGGCATGGAGTCCGCTCGCGCCGAGCCCGAGCAGGGCGTCGCCCGCCCGGACGGCTGAACCGTCGATGAGCCCGTCACGCTCGACGATCCCGACGCAGCATCCGGCGAGATCGAACGCGCCGGGGTCCATGAGCCCCGGGTGCTCGGCCGTCTCCCCGCCGATCAGCGCGCAGCCGGCGTCACGACAGCCGTCCGCGACGCCGCCGACGAGCGCGGCGACGTCGTCCGGGTCGAGCCGACCGACGGCAACGTAGTCGAGCAGGAAGAGCGGCGCGGCGCCCGAACAGACCACGTCGTCCGCGCACATTGCGACGAGGTCGCGCCCGACCGTGTCGTAGCGCCGGAGCGCGGCCGCGATCGCGGTCTTCGTCCCCACGCCATCCGTGGAAGCGACGAGGACCGGCTCGCGGAATCCCGGCGGGATCGCGATCGCCCCGCCGAACCCGCCGAGGCCCCCGAGCACGCCCGGTCCGTGCGTGGCGGATACGGCCGCGCGCATGAGCTCCACGGCCGCGTCACCGGCGGCGACGTCGACACCGGCCCGGCGGTAGGCCTCGCGCGGCGCCGCGCCCCTGGACCCCGAGCGTCCCTCAGCCACGGACGGCGACCCCGGCCTCCTCGAGGATGAGCTTGCGGCTGGCCGCGTCGTACGGGACGGGCTCCGGGTAGTTGCCGTCGAAACAGGCGAAGCAGAACCGCTCGTAGGGCAGCTCGAGCGCGGCGAGGACGCCGCGGATCGACAGGTAGCCGAGCGTGTCGGCGCCGATGAACGAGCGGATCTCCTCGACGGAGTGAGTCGCCGCGATGAGCTCAGTTTCGACCTGCGTGTCGATGCCGTAGAAGCACGGATGGTAGATCGGCGGCGCGCTGATCCGGACGTGGACCTCCGTCGCGCCGGCCTGGCGGAGCAGCGCGACGATCTGCTTCGTCGTCGTGCCGCGGACGATCGAGTCGTCGACGACCGTCAGGCGCCGGCCGCGGACCACCTCGCGGAGCGGGTTGAGCTTGAGCGTCACGCCACGGTGGCGCATCGTCTGCGAGGGCTGGATGAACGTTCGGCCGGTGTACCGGTTGCGGACGAGCCCCTCGCGGTACGGGAGGCCGGACGCCTCGGCGAAGCCGGCTGCCGCGGCCGCACCGGTGTCCGGGACCGGCATGACGAGATCGGCCGACGCCGGGTGCTCGTCGGCCAGCTGCATCCCCATCCGGCGCCGGACCTCGTACAGGTTCCGGCCCTCCATGTACGAATCCGGCCGGGCGAAGTAGATGAGCTCGAACACGCACAGCGCGGGCGTGGCCGGCGCGAAGCGGACCGAGCGCGGCTCGCGCCCCTGCTCGAGGATCACGAGCTCGCCCGGCTCCACGTCCCGGACGTACTCGGCGCCGACGATGTCGAGCCCCGTCGTCTCGGACGACAGAACCCAGCCGGACGTCGCGTCGTCCGCCCACAGGCCCGGGCCCGTGCCGGCGCGGTCGCCGCCGAGCGGCAGCCGGCCGAGGACGAGTGGACGGAAGCCGAACGGGTCGCGCAGGCCGATCACGCGGCGCTCGTCGAGCACAACGAGGCTGTACGCGCCGCGCAGCCTCGGCAGCACCCGGAGGAGCGCGTCGACCGTGTCGGCCGCCGGCTCGTCGGCAAGGAGCGCGGTCAGGAGCTCCGTATCGGTCGACGCCGGCAGGCGGGCACGGCCGCCACGCAGCTCGCCGAGCAGCTGGCGGGTGTTGACGAGGTTCCCGTTGTGGCCGATCGCGACGGCGCGCCGCGGGCCGAGCCGGAACGTGGGTTGGGCGTTCTCCCAGACGGTCGAGCCGGTCGTCGAATAGCGGCAGTGGGCGATCGCGAGGTCCCCGCGCAGGCTCGGCAGGCGTCGCTCGTCGAGGACGGAGCTGATCATCCCGAGATCCTTGTAGAGCATGAGCTGCTCGCCGTCGCTCACCGCGACGCCGGCCGATTCCTGTCCGCGGTGTTGCAGCGCGAACAGGCCGAGCGCGGCGACGGCGGCGGCGCCGGACTCCGTGCCCGGCGGCAACACGGCACCGAACACGCCGCACATCAGGAGACCCCGGGGGTGATGCCGCCGAGCGGCTCGTCCCAGCCGAGCGCGCGGGGCAATCCATGCTCCCACGCGTGACGCAGGTCCACGACCGCGACGTCGAGGGCGTCGGCGACGCGCGAGCCGCGTTCCTCGGCGGCCCCGGTCGCCCCGGACCCGGCGAGCTCGATGACGAGCCGGTCGCCGCCCACGACGCCGAGTTCCTCGGCCGCGAGGCCGTACTGGCGAGCGACGAGGAGGAGGGCCGGCACGAAGCGCGGCCGGCACGACACGACGATGCGCGACGGACTCTCGCCGAACAGGTCGACGGCCGGTGAGTTCGCCACGCCGAGCCGAAGGCGTGCACCGAGTCCGCGGTCACGGTCGCCCCACATCGCGGCCTCGGCGAGGGCGACGGCGAGACCGCCGGCCGACACGTCCTGGGCCGACGCGACGAGCCCGCGCGCCACGGCTTCGCGCGCCAACGCCTGGACGCGGCGCTCGCGGTCGAGATCGAGACTCGGCGGGCCGTCCTCCGGCGCGACGCCGGCCAGCGCCGCGTACTCGCTCCCGGCAAGGCCCGGCGTGGCCTCGCCGAGAAGGATGACGGCGTCCCCGTCGGCGACGAACCCCGGGCCGACCAGCGTGGCCACGTCGTCGATGAGTCCGACCACGCCGATCTCCGGCGTCGGCGCGATGGCGGAGCCCGGGGCCTCGTTGTAGAGCGAGACGTTGCCCCCGGTGATCGGCAGCCCCAGCGCCCGGCACGCATCGCCGAGGCCGCGCACACCCTCGGCCAGCTGCCAGAACGCCTCGGGCCGGGTGGGGTCGCCGTAGTTGAGGCAGTTCGTGACCCCGAGCGGCCGCGCACCGGTCACCGCGATGTTGCGGGTCGCCTCGGCCACGCTCAGCGCGGCACCGAGCCACGGGTCGAGCGCCCCGACGGCCTGGTTCGCGTCGGTCGACGCGACGAGGGCCTTCGTCGTCCCCTTGATCCGCACGACGGCCGCACCATGACCGGGCCCGGCCACCGTGTTGGCCTGGACGTGCCAGTCGTATTGCTCGAAGACCGCCCGCCGGCTGGACAGGTTCGATCCTCCGAGCAGCGCGAGGAGCACGGCGCCGGGGTCCATCCCGCGTTCCGGAAGCCGGTCCGACGCCTCCGCCGGAGCGCCTGGTGCCGGCGCCGCGCGGCGACGCGCCGGTGGGCTGCCGACGCGGCCGTGGACGATCGCCTCGCTCGTGAGCGCGCGAGCCGGGATCCGGGCAAGCTCGCGACCGTCCTCGACGACGCTGATGTCACCGTCGGTCGTCACCCGGCCGATCACCGCGCACGGCAGGCCCCACCGCTCGCAGACCGCCCGGACGTCGTCGTATCGGCCGGGAGGAACGATCGCGAGCATCCGCTCCTGGGACTCGGAGATGAGGACCTCGAACGGGGCCATGCCGGGCTCGCGGCGCGGGATCGCGCCGAGGTCGATCGCGATCCCGGTCCCGGCCCGGTCCGCCGTCTCCGACGTCGCGCACGTGATGCCGCCGGCCCCGAGGTCCTGGAGCCCCTCGACGAGACCGCGCTCGATGAGCTCGAGCGAGACCTCGATGAGCAGCTTGCCAGCGAGAGGATCTCCCACCTGGACGGACGGTCGCTTGGACGCGTCCTCGTCCGCGAACGTGGCGCTGGCGAGCACGGACGCACCGCCGATCCCGTCGCGGCCAGTCGTCGACCCGAACAGCACCGCGAGGTTGCCGGGGCCCGGCGCGGCGGCGCGCGTGAGCAGCCGCTCCTCGAGCAGTCCGATGGCCATGACGTTGACGAGCGGATTGCCGGCGTACGACGGGTCGAACACGAGCTCGCCACCCACGGTCGGCACGCCGACGCAGTTGCCGTATCCGCCGACGCCTCGGACCACGCCGTCGACGAGGTGACGCGTCCGCGGGTCCCCCGGATCGCCGAAGCGGAGCGCGTCGAGCACGGCGATCGGGCGGGCGCCCATCGTGAAGATGTCGCGCAGGATGCCGCCGACGCCGGTCGCCGCACCCTGGTACGGCTCGACGGCCGACGGGTGATTGTGCGATTCGATCTTGAACGCGACCGCGAGGCCATCGCCGATCGAGATGACCCCGGCGTTCTCGCCCGGGCCCGCGACGACCGCGTCGCCACCCGTCGGCAGCGTGCGCAGGAGCGGCTTCGAGCTCTTGTACGAGCAGTGCTCGCTCCACATCACGCTGAACATCGCGAGCTCGAGATCGTTCGGCTCGCGCCCGAGCCGGTCGCGGATGGCCTCGAGCTCGTCGTCGGTCAGGCCGAGCCGGCGGTGGAGCGGCTCGACGGCACCCCGCGGCGGCTCGGCCACGGTCATCGTCCGCCGACCCCGACGAGCGGCCCGCGGCGCGCTCGCTCAGCCGCGCTCTCGACGAACGAACGGATGATCGCGAGGCCGTCGTCGGACCCGAGGATCGCCTCGACCGCCGTCTCCGGGTGGGGCATGAGGCCGGCCACGTTCCCGGCCGCGTTGGCGACGCCGGCGATCCCGCGGAGCGAGCCGTTCGGGTTGGCCGGATCGCCGGGAAGCGCGACCGCGCCATCCGGCCGGACGTAGCGGAACAACACCTGCCCGTCGCGTTCGAGCGTGTCGAGGGTCGCCTCGTCCGCGTAATAGCAACCCTCCCCGTGGGCGACCGGGAGGCGCAGCGGTCGCCGGCCGCCGACGAGGCTGGTAAACGGCGAGTCCGGCCGCTCCGCGACCACCGACGCCTCACGACTGACGAACCGGACGGACCGGTTCCGGAGCAGGGCTCCGGGCACCAGCCCGGCCTCGGCAAGCACCTGGAAGCCGTTGCAGATCCCGAACACGAGCCCGCCCTCGGCGGCGAACGCGGAGACGGCGCGCATGACCGGGCTGAACCGGGCGATCACGCCGGCGCGGAGGTAGTCGCCGTAGGCGAACCCGCCCGGCAGCACCACGCCGGCGACGCCGGACAGGTCCGCGTCCTCGTGCCACAGCACGACCGGCTCCGCGCCGGCCACCTCGATCGCGTTCCGCGCGTCGATGTCGCGATTGGAACCCGGGAACAGGACGACGCCGATGCGGACGCTCACGCGCGTATCTCGGACCGCGTCCCGGACCGCGTCGACGAGGTCGCTCCGAGCGCCTCGATCGTGAACGCCTCGATGAGCGGGTTCGAGAGCAGCTCACCGGCGAGCCGCTCGGCGACCGCCCGGGCCGCCGTCTCGTCGACGGCGTCGACGGTCAGCTCGACGCGTCGCCCCACGCGCACGTCGCGCACCCCGGCGATCCCGAGATGGCCGAGGCTGCCTTCGACGGCGCGGCCCTGGGGGTCGAGGATGCCGTCCTTGGGGGTCACGTTGACCGCGTAGCGGAAGCTCGCATCGGCACTCATGGGGCGATCACGTCCTCCTCGAGGTAGCGAGCAAACGAGGCGCCGGTGATCCGCTCGAACGCCTCGACATAGCGGGATCGCGTGCCGGCCACGACGTCGGGCGGCAGCTCCGGGCCCGGATCGGACTTGTCCCACGCCTGGCCCTCGAGCCAGTCGCGCACGTACTGCTTGTCGAAGCTTGCCTGCGGGCCACCCGGCGACCATGCCGCGGCGTCCCAGAAGCGCGACGAATCCGGCGTCAGCACCTCGTCCGCGAGGACGAGGTCGGCCGGCCCGGGCCACACCCCGAACTCGAACTTCGTATCTGCGAGGATGAGGGCGGCCCGCTCGCAGACCTCCGTGCCCCGCGCGTAGAGCCGGAGCGCCGCCGCTCGCAACCGCTCGGCGAGGTCGCCGCCGACCATCCGGACGAGCGTGTCGAAGTCGATCGTCTGGTCGTGCCGGCCGAGGTCCGCCTTGGTTGACGGGGTGACGATCGGCTCCGGGAGGCGGTCACCCTCGAGCAGGCCGTCCGGCAGGCGGATTCCGCCGATGGCACCGTCGCGCTGGTAATCCCGCAGGCCCGATCCGGCGAGGTAGCCGCGCACGATCACCTCCACCGGCAGCATGTCAACGCGGCGGCAGAGCATGATCCGGCCGCGCAGGTCCCCGAGCGGCGCACCGGCCCAGCCGCGCGGACGGTCCATCGGATCGACGTCGTCGAGGTCCGCTGCGAGGAGGTGGTTGGCGACGATCGCGGCCGTCTCGCCGAACCAGAAGCGCGACATCCCCGTCAACACCCGGCCCTTGTCGGGGATCGGCGTCGGCAGCACGACGTCGAACGCGGAGATCCGGTCCGAGGCGACGAGGGCGAGCCGATCCGCGCCGATCTCGTACAGGTCGCGGACCTTGCCGGACCGGACGAACGTCGCGCCGGTCATCGCCGTGCCTCGGCCGCGCGCGGCGCGAGCGAGTCGAGGCGGCGCATGACCTCCGGGACGTGGCGCAGGAACGCGGTGTCGTCGAAGCACGCGTCGAGCTGCTCGAGGGTGAGCTTGCGGGCGACCGTCGGGTCCACCGCGAGCAGCTCGCGGACCGGGCGGCGCTCGTCGGCCGCACGCAGGGCGGCGCGCTGGACGATCGCGTACGCCTCCTCGCGCGAGAGGCCGGCGATCTCGACGAGCGCGACGAGGACCCGACTGCTGGCATGGAGACCGAGGCCGCGATCGATGTTCTCGCGCATCCGCTCCGGCCGGACCACGAGGCCCTCGACGAGACCGGTCATCCGGACGAGGAGGTAGTCGGCGAGGATCGTCGCGTCGGGCAGGATGACCCGCTCCGCGGAACTGTGGCTGATGTCTCGCTCGTGCCACAACGGCTGGTTCTCGAAGCCCACACCGGCATACCCGCGCAGCAGCCTGGCGAGTCCGGCGATCCGCTCGGACAGGATGGGGTTGCGCTTGTGGGGCATGGCCGACGAGCCCTTCTGCCCGGCCCGGAACGGCTCCTGGACCTCCCCGATCTCGGTGTGCTGGAGGTTGCGGATCTCCGTCGCAAACCGCTCGAGCGATCCGCCGAGCACGGCGAGGGTGGCCAGCAGGGCGGCATGGCGGTCGCGCTGGACGATCTGGGTCGAGACCGGATCGGCGTGCAGGCCGAGCTCGGCGAGCACCTCCGCCTCGACGTCGGGGCCGAGATGGCTGTACGTCCCGACGGGACCGGAGATCTTGCCGGTCGCGACCTCGTCGAGGGCGGCGACGAGCCGGCGCCGGCCACGATCGACCTCGAATGCCCAGCCGGCGATCTTGAGGCCGAGCGTGGTGGGTTCGGCGTGCACGGAGTGGGTCCGGCCCATCATGACCGTGTCGGCTTCCGCGCGGGCGCGCGTCACGAGCGCCGACACGAGCCGGTCGGCATCGCGCAGGAGGATGTCGCCGGCGGCGCGGAGCTGGAGCGCGAGGCCGGTGTCGACCACGTCGCTGCTGGTCAGCCCGAGGTGGAGGAAGCGACCATCGGCACCGACCGCCTCGGCGACCTGGGAGACGAACGCGATCACGTCGTGGTCCGTCGTCCGCTCGATCTCGGCGATCCGGGCCACGTCGACGCGGGCACGCCCCTCGATGGCCGCGAGGGCGTCGGCCGGGATGAGGCCGCGCGCCGACTGGGCTCGCGCGACGGCGATCTCGACGCGCAGCATCTGCTCGAAGCGCGCCGCGTCCGTCCAGACCGCCCCGATCTCGGGCAGCGTGTAGCGCCGGATCACCGGCCGGCCTCCGCGGCGACGGCCGGTTCCGCCGCGATGTCGTGTCGCCGGAGCACGCCCTCGAGTGCGACGCGATCGGCCGACTCCTCGGCCACGGCCCGGGCGGCCGCCAGATCCGCTCCCCGACCGACGACCGTGACCACGCGTCCGCCGCGGGTGACCCACACCCCGTCCTCGAGCCGTTCCGTGCCGGCGTGGAAGACGAGCGCCCCCGGCCGGCGCGCATCGTCGAGCCCCTCGATCCGATCGCCGGATCGCGGCCGATCCGGGTAACCCGCCGCCGCGAGGACGATCGCGACGGCCGATTCCGACCGGGTCGGGACGATCGAGCCGCCGAGGCCGAGCGCCCGCCGCGCCCCGGACAGGTCGCCGCGCGCGGCGGCGAGGAGGAGCGGGCCGAGGGCCACCCCGAGCCGGGGCAGGATGGCCTGGGTCTCCGGGTCGCCGAAGCGGGCGTTGCACTCGAGCAGCCGCGGGCCGTCGGCGGTGAGCATGAGCCCGGCGTACAGTGCGCCGCGGAACGGCGTGCCCCGGCGCGCCAGTTCGGCGAGGATCGGGCGGTGGATCTCGTCGACGAGGCGCTCCGCCGCCGCATCGGGCAGATCGGCGAGCGGGCTGTAGGCGCCCATCCCGCCGGTGTTCGGGCCGTGGTCGCCGTCGAGCAGGCGCTTGTGGTCGCGCGCCGGTGGCAGGGCCAGTGCGTCCCGCCCGTCGCACAGCGCGATGAGGCTCGCCTCGCGCCCCTCGAGTCGCTCCTCGATGACGACGATCCGGTCGCCGGCCGCGAATCGCGCGGCGACCGCGGCCTCGGCCGCCGTGGCGTCGTCGGCGACGATCACGCCCTTGCCGGCGGCGAGCCCGTCGGCCTTGATAACGGCGCCGCCAGACTTGGTCGCCCCGGCCAGTTCGCGGGCGAAGCCGGCCGCCGATCGCTCGTCCTCGAAGGCCGCGCCGCGGGCCATCCGAACCCCGGCCGCCTCGGCGACCTCGCGGCAGAACGCCTTGCTCGATTCGATCCGCGCGGCTGCGGCATCCGGGCCGAAGACCGCGATCCCGGCCGCGCGGAGCGCGTCCGCCACGCCGGCTGCGAGCGGCGCCTCCGGGCCGATCACGACGAGTTCGACGGACGCCTCGCGGGCGGCCGCGACGACCGACGCGGGATCGAGGGCATCGACGTCCGGCCGGATCGCGACGCGCGGCTCGAGGGCGATCCCGTCGCTGCCGGGCGCGACGACGACCTCGTTGACGCCCGGTTCCGCGGCGAGCTTCCAGGCCAGCGCGTGCTCGCGGCCGCCGCCGCCGACGATGAGCGTCCGGGTCGGTGCGACGAGCGTCATCGGCCGCTCACGCCGGAACCCCCGGGCGGTGGCGCATCGGACGCCAGGCGCGCTCGATCGTCTGCGTTCGCTCCGGTCCCACCGAGACGAGGACGATCGGCACGCCGGCGTGGTCCTCGACCGCGCTCACGTAGCGCCGGGCCGCTTCCGGGAGGTCGGCCAGCGACCGGACGCCCCCGATCGCGTCGGGCCAGCCCTCGAACTCCTCGTAGATCGGCTTCGCGCGCGCGAGGATCGCCGCGCTCGTCGGCCACGCCTCGACTCGCCGGCCGTCGACGACGTACGCGACGCACAACCGGATGGTCTCGATCCCGGACAGGATGTCGAGCTTGTTGAGCATGATGCTGCTCACGCTGTTGACGGCCACGGCATAGCGGAGCGGCACCGCGTCGAACCAGCCGACGCGTCGAGGCCGGCCGGTCGTCGTCCCCACCTCGTGTCCGCGCGATGCGATCCCGGCGCCGATCGCGTCGACGAGCTCGGTCGGGAAGGGCCCGGAGCCCACCCGCGTCGCGTAGGCCTTCATGACCCCCATCACCTCGTCGACCTGGAGGGGGCCGATACCGCCGCCGGTGCACGCCCCGCCGGCGACCGGGTTCGACGACGTGACGAACGGATAGCTGCCGTGGTCGAGGTCGAGGAGCGTCCCCTGGGCGCCCTCGAGCAGGACGTGATCGCCGCGCCGGAGGGCATCCTGGACGAGCCAGGTCGAGTCGTCGAGATGGTGGTCGAGCCGCACCCCCCAGGCGAGAGCCTGGTCGACGAGGGCGTCGACGGCGAACGGGTCCACCCCGTGGCTCGCGAGAAGCAGGTTGACGTCGGGCAGGACGCGCCCGAGGCGCGCTCGGAGCGTCATGGCGTCGAGCAGGTCCTCCATCCGGAGGCCCACCCGCCAGGCGCGATCGCCATAGGCCGGGCCGATCCCGCGGCCGGTCGTGCCCACCTTGCCGTCGCCGAGGCGGGCCTCCATCGCCCGGTCCAGCGCGACGTGGTACGGCATGATCACGTGCGCGCTCCGGCTGACCCGCACGCGCGCCACGTCGATGCCGCGCGCGGCGAGCATGTCGAGCTCGCCGATCAGGGTGGCCGGGTTCACGACGACCCCGCTCCCGATGACCGACGTGATGTGCGGGTAAAGCACGCCCGACGGCACAAGATGGAGCTTGAACACCTCGTTTCCGCTCACGACGGTGTGGCCCGCGTTGTCGCCGCCCTGGTAGCGGACGACCATCGCCACCTGCTCGGCAAGAAAATCGGTGGTCTTGCCTTTCCCCTCGTCGCCCCACTGCAACCCCACGATGACCGTGGCCGGCATCAGCAACCCCCCGGTGCGGCGGCGAGGCGGCCGCGGCGATCCGGGCTGCAAATGAAAAGGCCCCTGGGCCCGAGCCCGGGGACCTGGATACACGTCTCCCGCGTCGCTCCGCCGGCGGTGCGGCGGGAGTCCGAAGCCGGGCTGCTCGTTCGTCTCACGGGGCGAACGACGCGCCTCCCTCGAGCAATAATCGTGCCTCCGTGGGTCGCGGGACTCCCCCTGGGTCGAGGACGCGCGGAGTATAGCAGGCGACACGTCCCGGTCGGACCGTTCGTGCCGTCGAGCCGGGCGCCTCGACGCTCGTCGCTACCGTCGCACCATCGGCCATCCGGTACCTCTCGCGTCGGCGCGCCGGTACCTCCGGCGGGGACCGCCTGCCCCACCTGCCGCGTAGCCTTCTGAGCGTGATGCGACTGCTTGGCGGCCTGGGGCTGCTTGCTCCTGCCGTGCTGGCCGGCCTGTACCTCGCGGCGCCCTCCGTGCTCATTTCCTGGATCGACGAGGGCTCCCAGTCGGTCCTCGCCGCGGTGGCCGCCGGGACGATCGGCGTGTCGGTTGCCTCGGTCGTCGCCCTCGGCATCGTCTGGCTCCGCTTCCGCGGGCTCATCCGGGCGGCGGAGCGGATCGCCGCCGGCGATCCCGAGGTCGCGGTGAAGGTGCCCGGCGGCGGACTCGAGCGGCGGCTGGCGATCGCCGTCAACGGGGTCAGCGCGGCGATGTCAGCTTCGCAGCACGCGGCTTCGGTCGACAAGCTGACCGGGGTGGCGAACCGTCAGGCGCTCCTGCCGGCGTTGTTCAACGAGGTCGAGCGCGCATCGCGCTATCACCGCGCCCTGTCCGTCGCATTCGTCGACATCGACCACTTCAAGGCCGTCAACGACACCTACGGCCACGCCGTCGGCGACGTCGTCCTGCGCGGGGTCGCCCAGGCGATCAAGGCAAACCTGCGGGCGACCGACCTGGTCGGCCGCTACGGCGGTGAGGAGTTCATGCTCCTGCTGACCGAGACGAACGTCGAAGATGGCGCGATCCTCACCGAGAAGCTGCGCAACCTCGTCCAGCGTCTCCGGTTCAGCGTCGACGGCAATCCCAACCTGTCGGTCACGATCTCGATCGGCATCGCCGGCGGCGTCGGCCAGCAACTCCGGGTCGACCAGCTCGTCCGGGACGCGGACGCGGCGATGTACTCGGCCAAGGCGCTCGGCCGCAACCAGACCTACATCTTCGCCGAGCCGGACGACGACGCCCGGGTACCGCGGGCGCCGATCTCGGCCGCCGGCCGGGCCCGCGCCGTCGAGGTTGGCCGCGCGGCGCGGGACGCCGCGACCGCCGCGCTCACGTCGGTCATCGCTCCCCTGCCCCACTACCGGGGCCAGCCGTCCGCCCTCATCGCCTCGATCGTCGTCGCCCTCGGCCGGCAGCTCGACCTGCCGGAGGCGGAGATCGACCGGCTCCGACTCGCGGCCGTCCTCCACGACGTGGGCAAGGTCGCCGTGCCGGACGAGATCCTCGAGAAGCCGTCGTCGCTCACGTCGGCGGAGTGGCGCTCCGTCGTCCAGCATCCGCGCGTCGGCCAGGTCATCCTCGAGCAGGCGACGGCGCTCAAGGACGCCGTTCCGATCATCCTCCACCACCACGAGCGCTACTCCGGCCACGGCTACCCGTTCGGCCTGCGCGGCAACGACATCCCGCTCGGGGCACGGATCGTGGCGGTCGCCGACGCCTACGACGCGATGACGAACGACCGCCCGTACAAGCGGGCGGTCAGCCACGACGAGGCGATCCGCGAGTTGCGCCGCCACGCCGGGACCCAATTCGACCCGGAGCTCGTCAATCTCTTTTGCGACCTGTTCGGCGCGCGGGCGCCGGAGCCGGATCCCACGATCCTCGCGATCACGGCATCGGCCGATGCACACGGCAAGTCGAGCGGCGGCGGAGGCCGCCGCCGCAGATCACGCGGCTCGTCGGCGCACGCCCAGTCCGGAGAGGCCGCCGCCGGCTGATTGCCGGGTCATCGTCCGCCAACACCTCCACCCCACGGTCGCTCGTGCGAGCCGCGCTCCCAGCTAAGCGCCCGTCGATCCGCGGGTGATCGCCCGGTGAGGGCCCCCTGCTACGGTCCGGGACACCCGCCGTCGTTGAGCCCGCCGAGCCACACGCAGGGTCGGGACCGGAAGCCCGCGCCCGACCGGGAAGGAGAACTCGGAC
>Ga0326597_10005057_pt1 | contig 18412 bp, 15 predicted proteins | sample RVTome_12_FD_203789 | JGI IMG/M metagenome (GOLD analysis project Ga0326597, IMG submission 203789) | Soil microbial communities from uranium-contaminated site in the Upper Colorado River Basin, Wyoming, United States - RVT100D185 | ecosystem: Environmental > Terrestrial > Soil > Contaminated >... | reverse complement strand
AACCTTGTGATTTAAAGACGAAGCTACGGCTTACATGATAACGCGTACTCATATGAAGATCCTCACTTGCACGCTGCCGCCGATCTAAAATCATGCAAAATCACCCACTAGATATGCAGAAGACCCATTAAGTATTGGGGGAGATGCCGGACGGTATTAAGGTTTTTGATGCTGTAGATACTTATAGGCTTATGCCTGTTTCGGTTTAAAAAGGTTCTGAATTTCCGATAGTCAATTTAAGAAAGCCTCAAACCTTTCAGCTAAATGGTAGTTATAAAATTACAAGAGCGCCGGTTATAGCGAAAGCGAGCAAAATTTAGGCAACCTCCGCCTCGCACGCGACTTCCCATTGAGCATCTTCCAGGTAAACGCAAGCGCCCTTCTTCCAATCGTATCGGTCTCGAGCGGTGCCGTCCATGGTCACCTCAAAGGGACAAATACCGGTAAGATTCTCGACGTCAGTATCACCACGCCGCTCAGAAAGCCAGGTGGTGATGGAGTAGCAACCCATGTATAACCTAAACTTGGGTATGTGGCAGCGAACGGTGATTGTCTTTGGCTCGCGGGTTCGAATGGCGTCGGAGTCAAACATCCAGAAATGGCATACTTGCTTGCCAAGATCGGTCGTTACGTAGAATGAAAAACACATAGTGTCGCGCGGGTGCAATATCCGCAGACCAAACTCGAAAGTGATCTGATCGCCCCAGCGATGCACGCCCCTGCACAACGATGTCCGAATCGTAGCCCAGGCCAAGTGATTGTGTGGGATTCCCGCCGGCGCTTGGTAGGATCCGAGTCGAGCCGATTTAGCGACATCTTGGCCACGATATTCTTGGAGCGCTTGATTCGTCGATCCGTCAAAAATCAATCGCCCTTGGCTCAAAAGCAAGCAACGATCCGTCAGTTGAGAAATCGCGTTCAAGTTGTGGCTCACAAAAAAAATGGTTCGACCGTCTCTTGCGACCTCATTGATCTTGCCCATGCACTTTCTCTGGAAGGCTAAATCGCCCACAGCCAAAACTTCATCCACCAGTAATATTTCCGGTTCCAAGTGGGCGGCCACGGCAAAGGCGAGCCGCAAATACATTCCGCTCGAATAATGCTTTACGGGCGTATCGATGAAGGTTTCGACCTCTGCGAAGTTGATTATCTCATCAAATTTGCGTTCGATTTCAGCCCGTTTCATGCCTAAAATTCCACCGTTTAGATAGATATTTTCTCGCCCGGTCAATTCTGGATGGAAACCGGTCCCTACCTCCAATAACGAGGCCAGGCGCCCGCGCACTTCGGCACGGCCCTTCGTCGGAAGAGTGATTCGAGATAGGATTTTAAGGAGGGTGCTTTTCCCGGCTCCATTGCTGCCAATAATACCAAGTATTTCGCCTCGCTTGACTTCAAATGACACATCTTGAAGCGCCCAGAAATAATTAGTCGGAACTTGTGCGGCCAGACTTCCCTGCCTTCCAATCAGGTGCGACACGGTGCGGCAAGCCCGAGTAGCAATCGAACGGCTTAGGACTTCACGCAGAGTCTTGTACCGTTGGCGTTCACCAATGCGGTAACGTTTACCTACGTGCTGAACGGAGATAGCGATGTCATCCATATCACTTACACCACATCGGCAAAAGTCGCCTCGACCCGCCTAAAGTAAATTAGCCCCCCTAGCAACAGGCCGGCTACAATTAGAACTGAAATCGGCAGTAGCGATCCCATGTTGTCCGAGTGTCCCAATAACGCCCAACGGAAACCTTCCACGACACCGGCCATGGGATTTAACCCAAGCAGTGCACGCCAACGTTCTGGTACGAGGCTGCTCGAATAGGCAACCGGCGTGATGAACAACCAAAATTGAGTCAAGAAGGGCAGAGTCGATTGAATGTCACGGTACTGCACATTAAGAGCTGCCAACCACAAGCCCACGGCGAGTGCGGTTGCAAGAGTCAGGAGAAGAAACAACGGTATGGCTAACATGCCGACTCCCGGTACAATCCCATAGTAGAAACACATCGCCAACAAAACCATGAACCCGATGCCAAAGTCGAGCAGGCCGGCGAGAACCGCCGCCATTGGTATAACCAGACGTGGAAAGTAGATTTTTGTAATGAGTTGGCGGTGCGTCACCAAACTGCTACTAGATTGCATCAGAGCATGTGCAAAGAGTTGCCACGGAAGAAGCGCGGTAAAGGTTAAGATGGGATAAGGCACACCATCTGCCGGGAGTTGGGCTAGATATCCAAAAATAATGCTAAAAACAACCATCGTGAGAAAAGGCTGTAGAACGGCCCACGCGCCACCGATGATGGTTTGTTTGTAGCGCACTTTAATATCCCGCCAGACAAAAAAGTAGACCAGATCGCGATACTCCCAGAGTTCGTGAAAATGGAAAGGTACCCAGCCTCCCTGAGGTTCGATGACAATTTTGGCCGATTCAATGGCAGGCTGGAGAAGGGGTCGCGACATAAATGTTCTGCTCACAAGCGAGTCTCCAATGTCTTCTCTTCTTTTAACTTTGTGAAACTCTCGCCTTCTCGAGGGATGGATCTTTTGTGGCGTGCCAACGTTGCGAATTTCCGGGGAGTGGTAAACTGTAATAACTGTGCAATGAATAACCGGACACGTCCTCGTAACACTTCGGCGCGCTCCCCAAAGCGAACCGCAAGCGCGAAAGCGATCAAAGAATCCGTCCCGCGGATCTCTACCCGCCGTAAAAGGTGTACGGATGTCATCGGAGTATTCAAGCCACTTTTTACGCTACAACTTCCTAAAAATCCGGATTCTTGCACAATTATTTGAATGTTCGTGTCGTTGGCGCCAAATGGATACGAGAAGAGACGAATTGGTATACCGAGTGCTTGCTCTAGGTCGGTTTTGGCACCACTAATTTCCTGTTGCGCGTGTGGTAACGCAATCTTGGTCAAATCGGGGTGACTCCGCGTGTGTGCTCCTATCTGTATTCCATTTTTCACCATTGTGTTGATTTGTGACCATGAAAGCATGGGCCGGCCGTTTAAATCACTTTCTTTTTCGATGTGGTATCGGCTGCCAACTTGTTTGCTCACAACGAAAATTGTCGCCGAAAAACCATGACACGTCAGTACAGGATATGCGAGAGTCCAATTGTCGGCGTATCCATCGTCGATCGTAATCACTACGGAACGAGCAGGCGGTAATGAGTATTCGGCCCTGTGGCGGAGATAGTCTTCCAAGCTGACTACGCGATAACCAAGAAGCTTCAAGCAAGCCATCTGGATTGCAAAACGGCGTATCGGAATGACGTAACGCTTTGCGGCTTCGTTCGGACCGCCAAAAGCATGATACATAAGAATGGGCGTACCGAAGGTTAGCCTTTTCCAATCCCTGGAATCGGCAGCGTTACGCACGCCTTTCCATAGGCAGTAACGTTGAAGGAAGAAAAAGCATGTCGAAGGCTCTATGTGTTTGGCCAGGACACGAAGAAAAGGTTCAATCAAACGGGGTGAGATTCGGAGGGATAGTAGGAAGCGCCATAATATGACGAAGCTAAGTCTAGATTCTCGAAAATTTCCGATGAGCCGAGGTAGGGTGGCCGGATAGCGACAATATAGCTGATAAAATTGATAGCCGGTTTTCTCGAAATCAGCGCATAATGCTTTAAACCTCTTCTGCTCTTTGATGACCGCCCGAGCGTTTTCCAGGTATAGAAACCGGCAACCGTGCTGGTGTAGTCGGTAGGCGAGGTCCATGTCCTTGGCTCGCCACAAGGATTCGTCGTTTCCACCGACCTTGAGATATGTGGCGTAATGAACAGACGTATTTCCACCATAACAATCGTCCCACCCCACAAGACGAACACCGTTGTTGAGCTTGTTATAGTGATCATTCCAAGCATGACTGTAGGATTGCGTAAACCAATCGGCTCCTTTGGAAACATCAAGCGTAAGTTGGCCGATTCCAACTGTATTGTCGTGATTTTTCTGCAGTGTGGTATGTTCAGCAACAAGGCTGGAATCCGCAATTAAATCATCATCGATGAAAATTAAGATTTTACCAACAGCAAGTGTTGCGCCACGGTTTAAGGCTACAGACTGTCCGCTGTTCGGTTGTTCAAGAAAGCGAAATTTGTAAGGGGGGTTATATCCCGCAGCTAACTCACGCGTTCCATCGTTGGACCCATCTATAACGACGATAACCTCGAATTTGTCTGTCGGGTAGGTTTGGCGCACTAAGGACTCTAAGCAGGCACGAAGTTGATCGACGCGATTGTAAGTAGAGATAATTACGCTAGTGTCTATCACTGCCTCACGCTCCGTTGGACCAAAAGCCACTGTGCGACGCCCGTCAATAGGCCCATCAAATAAACTGCATGTCCTACAGATACCTTTGGTGTGCTCACCAGCGATCGAATCATCTCAGTCGATTGCTTCGCTACTTGCCGGAGGAGGCGTTTAAGCATGTAAGAGTCATTCTTGTTTAGATGCTTTGCGTAGAATGCTCCTTGTCCGCGTCCGTAACTCCAGCGCAGTGGTAAATAGTCTCGCTTGTCTCGCCACGCACAATGGTAAAGAACTGCATCTGGAACATAAACAATGCGAAATCCAGCTTCGAGAAAACGAAATCCTAAATCGTTATCTTCTGCGTTAGAAAAGATTGAGCCTGGACCGAGGCGAACGTCAAAATTACCAACCTTGTCAAACAGATCGCGAAAAAGGGCGGTGTTGTTCGTATAGAAAACATCTTTGTCAATCCGGCCAGCATAAACAGCGCGGCTCTCCCTTGTTTTCGTGGAGGGTACAAATCCGCCTGGTTGTTGCGTAATTGTGGGCAATACCCGGCCAGTTACGATGGCATTAGGCCCTTCATAAAGTAATCCTTGGATAAGGTTTTTAAACCACGTTTCTGTTACTAGGACGTCGTCATCAGTAAATGCGAGGATATCATGTCGGGCGATCGTAATGCCCACGTTCCTTGCGCGGCTGACTCCCACGCTTTTTGTCCAGTGGTAACGGAGCTCGCACTGATACTTGGTAGCCCAAGTTGACATCTCTGGCGAGGGCCGGTCGCTCTGGTCGATTATGATAATTTCTGTCGGTAAGACGTCGCCCTCTAGGACAGACTTTATGCAATCGGTCAAAAGTTGCGGTCGATTGCGAGAGCAAATAATGAGCGATGTCGCAGGGAGGGAGTCGATTGATTTTGTCACTTGTAACGGCACAGAAGCGATTGTCTATAAAAGAAATGTCGTTGGCTTATAGTTTAGTTGCTCTTATCGTAACGATAAGGGGAAAATAGTCATCGTTCATCTCGAGTTCTTGGCGGGAGAACTCCTCCGATGCCATTCCTGCTAGGAATCCTATCGATGTCAAAACGTTTCCGTAGGATTTGACTGTTACATGATCAGGGCCAAAAACGTCCGAGAATAGAGAATTGCAGGACGCGACTGTAAATCGCCAGTAATCTGTCTTCAGTCCATGTTTTGGTACGATTCTACTCACCACAGGTACTGTGACTAGCAGAATACCCTTTGGCCGAAGCAGCCGATGGGCCTGCTTTATAGCAGCGGAAACATCGTAAATGAGCTGAAGAGTCTGGGTTAGGATAAAACAGTCGAAGGTATTGCCCGGGATCATGTCGGCAGCTGTGAGATCCGCCCTTATAGTTGCCCGTGAATTTGCAGGGTCTATATCCAAGACATCAGAAACACTTATGTCATGACCATACTTTATGGTATATCCATTCTCTTTAATTTCCAGGACTCGTCCACGAATGTCATTCCGGTACTGTTCAAGAAATCTTTCAATATAGTAACGATCTACAGGAGTACCGCGGTCAAAACCCCAGAAGTTACTCAACGGGGTCGTCCGACGTAATGTGCCGAGCCATGCGGGGTGTGAGACACGCTGTAATAACTTTGAAGCGGTAGTTCTTGTGACCATACAAGTAGACTCGTGTTCAGAAGCGTTCACTGTACTCGTAATGTTGCTCAAAGTTGTTCGTGACTTGCCTTTTGCGTACCGTCAGGCCATAAAGCACACCGCCAACCGTGCCTTGAAGGCTGTACCATCTCTGTTTCGCCAGGGGCCAATTTAAGTGGACAATTGCCCGCATGTAGGCTAATAAGAGATCCGCAGTCCAACGCGCGATGATCACAAAAGCATGCGCATCACCCCGGCGCAACCAGATAGCACAAAAAGCGCCCATACCGTGACCGTACTGGTAGCGGCTTGCCAAACGACGGGCTCTGTTTTGTCTTTCATGATAAATGACTGCTTGCGGCTCGTACCGGATGCGCGCCTGCGCGCGTAAAAGCCGATAAAAAAAATCCATATCTTCGGCCGCTTTGCCAGGGGATCCAGCTCCCAGACGCTCATCGTAGCCGCCGATCTGTTGAAAGAGGGATCGCTTTACCGCACAATTGCCCCCACTGCCGACCAACCAAGGGAGTGTGTTCCCCTCGAACTCTCTGCGCGTAGTACTTCGCCGGGATGAGATCTCATAGGTATCCGGCCTCTCCGGACCAAGAGGCAATATTCTGCCGGTTACCGCATCTGGAGCGGAAGAAGACTCAAAGTTCTGGGCAATGGTTGTGATCCACTTTCGATCCGGAACGCAGTCATCATCAGTCATAGCTACGATCGGATAGTTTGCGCGAGCGAAGGCGGTATTTCTCGATATCGAGAGACCGCGCTGCCTTTGACGAATATACATTATCGGTATGGCGCTTCCTTGCCGTTGCGCGATGATACCGCGAGTCGTCTCAGTTTCGCTTTGATCCACGATGATTACTTCGGCTGGTAGCAGTTCCGCCGACAGGATTGCATCCAGGCAGCGCGCGACAGCGTCGGGTCGATTTAGTGTAGCGATTGCAACAGTTACGTTCGCAACGTTTATCACAAGGATACCATAAGATTAGCGGCTTTTGGTTCCAATTTGTTTTTTCTGCGACCTATCTTCTAGGAAGTCACCCTTATATGCCGTTCCTGGGGTACAATCGTCGCCAACAGTCCGAGAAGAATACTTCTTACCTGGGACAAGCGGATTTGCCACCGCTTTGCGGGGAATGAAGCGGATTGCGGGGTCATCGGTTGTGACAAACGCGGGCTAAAGTTTACTGTGCGTGCCTCGCCATGGATGTAGGTTCAAGAAGGTTCTCATAGAGTGTTTCGTAGGCCGCAACGGATTTGTCCCAACCAAGATTCGCACAAGCCCAGGTGCGCGCGCCGGCTGCTAGAAGGGCGCGTCGCTGCGGATCGCCCAGTAATCCAACGACGGCCTCACTGAAGTGCTCGTTGGTCGTCGCAAGGATAATCTGCTCTTCGCCCAATCCATCCAGCCCTTCAATGGCGAGCGGCGACGCGATCACCGCCTTGCCTGCCGCCAATGACTCCAAGATTTTCACCCGCATTCCACCACCCAAACGTAGCGGCGCCACCACGACAGTAGCATTGTTTAGATAGTGCGTAACATCAGGTACGCGCCCCGTAATAATGACGTTCTTATTTCCCAGTTTGCGTAGCTCGTGGGGCGGCTCATCCCCCACAATATAAAGCACAAGGCCTGGAAACCTGGATCTTACCGGCGGAAAAATTGAGGTTATGAGCCGTATTGCCGCTTCGACGTTTGGCGGATGCTTGAAATTTCCGACAAAAAGCAAGCTTAGCGGCTTATGACCGTCGGGGCTAAGCGGATGTTCCGGAAGAATTGTTCCCACTGGTATCCGTACAATGGGTGTGGGCGAGCCAAGCTCTACGAGCGCTTGCCGGTCACGCTCCGTGAACACCACGACTGCGTGAACCTGCCCTATGATACGCCGTTCAAATCGTTCCCAAGCGCGCCAATTAACGTAAGTCGATGCACGCGCAATTCCTTGAGACGATTGCCAGACGTCCCGGGCCGCTTTTGCTCCTGGTTCGTGGTCGGTCAAAACGCGCGGCGCTGGGCAACAGTCAAGAGCGAAAGCATACTGACCCATCACATGAAATTCTATCTGGACGATATCCGGTCGCCAACTTCGGGCCAGGGCCTTGAGACGAGATTCATATTCTGGGACAGCCGTGTAGGCGGCCCATAGGGGTCTGCCCCGAAGCATAGAGGACACTTTGTTTCTGTGCTTCATAACGGCAACCGCACCCTCGGGGCGAATGACTTCTTCCACCACCGCGCAGCGTTGTTGGAGAGCGTCATCAACGGGCGGTTCGCTGGGGGCGCGAAGATAGAGGAGCGCAACTTGGTGCCGCCGGGTCAATTCGGTTATCATTTGCCCGGTGACGCGACCCCCGCCATGGGTTGCGTCTAACCTTGGTGCGAATGGTAAAAGGCAGAGCAGTTTCCGGCTGGACTGCCGAGCCGGTGTCTTGTGACAAAGATCGATGGTAGCGTGCTGCGTCATAAACAAGGGCGAGCTGCTCAATGCGCGCCGACTCTCCCTAGTGGAAATAGCTGGTCGGCATTATCGGCGATAATACGGATATAGTCCACGTAGCGGTTTCCCAATCGCGGTTCCTGGACCGTTTTCTCCCAAATTCGCTGTCGAGCAAGACGATCAACGGCTCTGTCGATCCAGGTATAAACAAGCAGAATGGGAAAAAATTCTCTATCGATCCCTAATTGGGCCATGTACTCCGATATGACATGATGAATGGTTTTTACGGCGACACCACCGCGCCGGCGAGCGAAAAACAGATCGCGAAAAGCCTGAAGCTGAGTATTGTCGCTGTGCAGGCACTCCGTGATATATCTCCAGTGTGTTACAAAGTAGAGTAAATCACATAATGGCGGCCCGAATCGGTTGCGTTCCCGATCGTGACCGAACTCCCAGTCAATGACAGTAAGCTTTCGCCCGTCACGGTAGAGATTCCAAGGACCGAAATCATTGTGTTGCCAAACAATAGGAAGAGATGCTCCCAGCAAGGATTCCGCTCCGCTCCGAACCTGGGCAAAAAGGCTTTCTTCGCCAGCGGTGTTTCCAAACACGCGCGTATAAGCTGCGAGGGGTTTCTCGATCCACGTTGCTATTTCTGACGGGTTCCACTCAATGCGCTTCACTTGGGCCTGGCGATGGAACTCGGCCAACCAGTCAGCGACGAGGTGAAGGTCGTCGAGTTTGTGCCGTACCGGGAGGCGCCATCGGCCACTTGAGACCACAAGGGAATTGCCTTCGGCATAACTCTCCAGACCAACCGCGAGATCTCCGTAGCGCAAGACACCGAATGGGTTAGGAATAGTATCCTGCATCGTTCCATCGAGTCGTTGCCGGACTATAGCCAGAGTTTCTTGTTCACGCTCTGTGTTAATATTGAAACTGGCGACTCTGGATATTTTCATTGCCGCAAGGGGCTGCCTACTTTCACGAGTAAAGGGCATAACGACGACTCGACTTCCCTCATCATAACGGCTTGTGAGTAAAAAGGGACGTAGGGACAGCTTTTGCAGTCGAATGGGCAATGCCGCATGGCCAAGTATGGAAGGTGCGGCGAACGGTAATGAACCAGCAATTGCTGTAACGCTAAAACAGGGTACCAATGGGGCTAAACGTCGGCTATTGAGTCCGGTGATTGCTCGTACGCCGATTTCGAAGAGACGATCGATCGGTGTCATGGCTGGAAATAGCGTCTTGAGATACCAGCCCAGGGCCCCTGGCACGTCCAGTGGTAGGTATTTCTTGCACTGAATAAAGTTGGGTATCGCCCAGTACAGCCCCGTTGGTGTGAGACCTAATTCGCGGACCAAGCGCTGGACTCGGTTAGGGGAGAGAAGCAGTCCCGATGGCGAGCGGCGATCTATTTCATAATAGAGCGAGCCACCCGGCGCGAGGCAAGAAACCGCAGCTTTTAGGTTCACATGAGCGTTGTGCAGAACTACCAGCGCATCGGCAGATTGTGCGCTTGGAACTTCGCAACTTACCTGTCGGGCGATCCCAACATCGACAAGCCGCTCCGGCAGGTCAGATGTTTCACCTAGCAACACGAGGTGCTGAAATGAATTTTCTTTTGGGCATGGCAGAAGAAAACGCCAGTCAGCTCGACTTAAATTCACGACTTCGTCAAGGGATGTGCGACTTCGCATCGTCAAGAGTCATGCTTACAGTGAAGCATGAAGTAGTGCACGAAAAAACAATAGCGAGAAAATGCCTGCCATGGAGTATCAGCGGGAGTGCACGTGTCGGAGTTTTGAGAAAATATAGTCTTGAACAATCAGGAGCACAGCCACCCGATGGTTTCGTATCGATGGTATGCTACGAACTGGACAATTTCTAAAAAGCGGCGGCGGTGAGGAGGCTCGCTGCGAGATTCATTAACTGCGTGGCTCAACCAACACGCATGAAAACAAAAATCTGCTATATCGGCAGAAATATTTAGTGAACGGCGAAGTTTCAACTGTAAGGCTCGGATGGGTTCCACATAACTTCCTCCAGGCACAAAACATGTTTGAAAAGCCTGGAGCCGTTCCACATAGCCATGCACCGCGGCAGCGGCATCGGCTGCCGCGTAAAAGAAATCACTGAGTGGTAGAGCGTTGCAAGCACTTGCCTCCCAATCAATGATACCGATTTTCTTCTCTTTGTTGATCAGAACGTTGGTCATCGATAGGTCACCATGCACCACGACAAAAGGCATAACCGTTCCCAAGGCAGCTTTAAATCGGGTGGTTAGCCACTCTCGGTATTCCCGGCCCTCCTTTATGTATGGATCGAGAAATTTTACGGGTGCGATCAATTCACGTTCTAGTCGTGCGCTATCAAGCGGTTTAACAGCTGCAGTGGCGCGGTTCCAACGATCGAGCCACTGGCTGATATGTTCCATGAAAACCGGTAGGCTTTTCGACTGCGATAACAACAAGTCCGCTGCCGAGCGACCGTCTAGCACCGTTTGCAGTACTACCGAATGCTCCGCGATATGGTGGTCCAGGAAGACTTTCGGCACCTGGGCGCCGGCAGAGCGAGCGCTCGAGCCGAATCGCGTCATCACTGCGGCCTCGTGTGGAGTTTTTGCAACCAACGGGCCGGCCAAGGACACCTTGGCGGCGGCATCGGGCAGCGCACTACCTTTGGGAAAGCGAAATATGACCGCGGTTTCTTTCTCTGCTCGCAATCTGGACCGAATGATTGCGTTGCCGGCGGAGCCAGATTCGTTGCCGAGCTTGAAAAGCCAATCCAAAAGAGGGCGAGCGTCAGAATGTCGCGCCACAAGCCCCACAAATGGAAGTATAGTAGAAATGAGTTCTTGGCTTTTTAAAAAACCGAACGTCGAAGTGGCGAGCCACTGTTTTAAGTTACCCGCGAATAGAAGATTCGTCAGGGTATAATGCATATTTACGGGACTAACCGGCACAAGGTAGCGGCTCGACGCAAAGTTTGGTAGGTGTGCCATGTGGAGGCCAGTCAACAGTCCATGATCGCGCATAAGTCTCTTAAGTGTTGGCCTAAACGGTCGCGGCGCGAGAGCATATAAGATTCCATCCGGTTCGAGAGACCCTGCCAAGACGCGCACGGCTTCCTTTAACCATCCGCTGGAGCGGCATTCAGTGGCGGTCGGGGCTAAAAGGGCTAAGTCTGCCGGTTCAACGTTGGTTGTATAACACTCGGGAAGTAGACGCTTTGGCAGGTTGCTTCCGAAAACGACTGATCGCTTTGCGAAACCGTTAGGGAGGAGAAGTTCGAGCGGCGAGATACGTCTGGGATTTGGTCCGGCCTTGCCGACGACCCGATGGATAAGCGGCCGTACTTGATGTTTATCCATTGTGACATTCTACTGGCCAACGTTCTAGCAGCACCTGTTGCCATACAGATATATCCGAGGCAAGTCTATCCCTTTTCGGTGGATCACGCGTAATCCACAGATGCAGCATGTCGCGGAGCAGTCTCGCAAGCATCACGCATTTTACGACTATCTTCACTTGAGCAACCCGTAGGCTGGAGTAATGCCTCTGGTAAAAGAGTATGATACTGGCGAAAAGTTGCATATTCATGTGCGTTCGGTCTTGTGCCGTACTGACCCCGCCGACATGCACCACCGTTGCCACTGGTGCGAAGTGGACTTGCCATCCAGCATTCTTCAGCCGATAGCAAAGATCGACTTCTTCGGAATACATAAAGAACGATTCATCGAATCCGCGTATGGCTTGAAACGCTTCTCGGCGAAGTCCTAGTGCTGCCCCACCGACCCAAGGTACTACACGGGCGTGTGCATGTGTCCAGGTACACAAGTACCGGCCCCTCAGAATCGGTATATAGTGAATCAGTCGGCCTAGGATACTAATCTCAAGGAGCGTATTGAGCGGCGATGGAAATGGGTGGCATGAAATCTGCTGTCTACCATCAGGCTCCAGCAAGCGTGGTCCTACAATAGCGGCTTGAGGATGAAAATCAAGGTAGCTACTCACAGCTTGAAGTGCCCCAGGCTTTAGAAGGGTATCGGCATTGAGAAGCAAAACATACCTGGCTTTGAGAATGGCAATCGCCTGGTTCGCAGCCATACCGTAGCCGACATTCGTCTTATTGGCCTGGACGACAACAGAAGGGAATTCGGCTTGGACCATTGCAACGCTGCCGTCGGATGACGCATTATCGACGACGATCACTTTGCCTGGCTCCTCCGCCATTACCGACGCAAGACAAGCTCGAAGATGGTCGCGGGTATTGTAGTTGACGATTACAACGGCGATCGCTGTCACAATCTACTCAGATAAGGGTGTTATCGAGTAACATATACCTGCCAGATCCGTCCCAAGACTTCGGCACGAACTTCATCCTTACTACGAGTCGCGTCGATAATCTGCAATCGTGGCAGGCGCTGTTGCAGTGCAAGAAATTGTTGGCGGGCAGACTCGAGCTCTTGAGAGCTATGCCTTCCTTTAGCCTTGCGTTGGCACATGACTTCGCCTGGCGCGTCGAGCATGATTACCAAGTCGGGAGCGGGGCAGGCGTGAGATTCCAACCAACGGCGCAACCGCCTGGCCCAGTTGAGAGGCTCCCTTGGCCGCACAAGCCCGTCGTAAATATAGCGGTCAAACAGTACCAATCGCCCCCGCACCTTGTGATATTGCGCCCTTAAGTACCTACCCCAGAGGATACATAATCGTCCTGGGATAACCAGGAATGAGAATTGTAGTTTATCCGCGTGTACTAAAAATCCGCCTGTCAATCCCATGTATATGGATCGCGCCGGAAATACGAAAGATGTTGGTATGGTTGATGCTAAAGTCGATTTGCCTGCGCCATCGGGTCCCAAGAGTCCGACGCTTACCCCGCGGTCAGCGAAGAGGCGGAATATTCGATTAAGCCTGCGCTGTGCGCGGCGAAAAGTCCGGACAATGGTATGAAAAAGCCCCGTGAGTTTTTTCGACTCCCTCAACATACTGGCCAAACATTCCAAAGTCTCCCATTCACGACGTATAATAGCCCGGACAGCACGCTCAGGCGACCAGAGGTCGGGAGTTATTGAGGCAAACACTTGGGCTAATTCTCCCGTAGGGTGGGCAAGGCTAGCGAGTTCACCCAGTCGTAGTCTATGATGCAAGGCGATCGCGGCCTTGTCCAGAAGGCAGTGTAACAGTAACGACCAAAATTCGTCGTTTGGGGCGGGCATAAAAACTTCGCCGTCACGCTGACGGCGCGACAGCAGAGCGGTCGCACAACCGGTGCGTAAACCATAACCTGAACCGAATGACAATTCGGTTGCAACGTCGAGCCACACCCAGCAATCGGATGGGGCGTGGTAGGTTACAAAAAGCTCGTGTAATCCACCGCCGCGAGCAAGAAAACCCAGCTGTTTCAGCATTCTGTGAATTATATCTAAATCTTTATATGCGATTAGCAAATCCACGTCACCGCCGGCCGGTTTCCCCAGATTCGCCGGGACGCGAAGGAGGCACCATAGAATACCTGCCTCATCGAAAGCATGAGCCAGGGATCTCAAGATCGGATGGAGCAGCAAATAATTCGCTCGTTGATTGTCCTTCGGAACACCCGTAGTGGAGCCGAGACCTCTGCATACTCACTTGAAACGTCGGGGGCCAATTAGAGAGTACGGTGTCTGCTGTAGAAAGTCGCTCTCCAAAAGCGTAGTGGACTTGCCCACCTCGAAAACTGCTGGCTAGTCGAGATCTCTTGTGCAAGCAAACTCCGTTTTCCCGGGTCGCGCGTAAACACGAGTCGAGTTGCGGCGCCAGCCCACCTCGAAAGCATTAGCCACCTGAGAACCACGATCATAATCGCCAACTGAAAGGTTGAACAATGGCGTTGGTAGAAACGCACAGTGCTAGTGAGCAATTGCAAAGACATAACCGCATGGCGCTGTCGGGTACTGGCACCCCCTGAATGTACCGCCGTGGTGACAGGGGTGAAGTGTATCTCCCACCCGCTTGCCGTTAGGCGATAACACAAATCGGCGTCCTCAAAATACATGAAATAGGAAGGATCAAAGCCGCCGATGGCGTCAAATGCTTCACGTCGAATGGTTAATACCGCACCCTTAACCCAGGAAACCGTCCTGGCAAAATTATGCGGCCAAGTGCGCAAATAAAACCTGCCCACGGTCGGACAGTAACGACGAACTGTCCGTCCCACAATGATAGCGGCCTTACAATTTTCCAGAAACGTGTCGAGTGGAGTTGGGAATGGATAACAGGAAGCTTGCAGCGTACCATCCGATTCTGCCAAGCGTGGTCCGACAATGGCTGCCCGGGGATGCTGATCCAAATATGCGCTCAAGGCTTCAAGCGCTCCCGGCTGAAGCCGGGTGTCAGCATTGAGAAGCAACACATATGCTGATTTGACGGTTGCAATGGCCTGGTTGGCCGCTGCACCATACCCGATGTTTGTCTTGTTGACCCGCAAGGTCGCAGAGGGAAACTCCGCCTGAACCATTTCGACGCTTCCGTCTAACGACGCATTATCAACGACGACCACTTCCGTCGGACGCTCCGCAAAGACGCTCGATAGACAGGTGCGGAGATGATCGCGCGTATTATAATTTACAACGGCGACAGCGATCGATGTCATGGGGCATTAAGTTGTAAGAGCGATAGGGCTAACTTCACGTGTTTTCGCTAGCGTATTGTGCACCAACCCATCCACGCTTTCCGCCCAAGCAGTCCAGTTGAGCCTGTTCTCATATTGCTCTCGCGATGAGCGCCGCATGCGGTTATAAGTAGATTCGTTCAGAAAAATGTCAGCTATCCGGTCTGCATACTCGCCGGCGGCCGCGGACGGGGATAACAAACATCCGTTAATTTGATCGAAGACAGTGTCACTTATTCCGCCGGTATCTGTGGTTATGGAAGGTACGCCAAAGGCACTTGCCTCACAAAAAACAATTCCTGCGCACTCCGCTCGAGTGGGCAAAATCAAAAAATCCGAATCCATGAATAGTTTGATCAAACGCTTTTTTTCATTAAGAATTCCCTTATTTAGAAAGGGAACGATGTTAATGTTGTCGCGAGGCACACTCTTGGGAGGAATGCACCCACAAACTGTAAGTTCCGTTGGGATGTTTCGCCTGTTTAGCTCCTTGAATGTATCGTAGGCGATTTGTCCTCCCTTTCGTTGCCAGTCCACCGCAAGAAACAATAAACGACAGACGTTGCTTCGTTTTTTCTTAACGACCTCACATGCTGCCGGGATATCATCAAGATTGGCGCCAAAGGGCACAACCTGGGTTTTTTCAGAAGGTGCACCAAAATCCTCGATCGCGGACTTCCTTGCCCAATTAGACGGATACAGCAACAGGCCAGCTTTTTGGATCGCTGCCCGTTCAATCGCCAAGCCATGTCTTTTGGAAATTTCTAGCAAACCGGTAAAGCTTGGGTAATAGTCGATCATCCTAGCAAATGTAGAATCCGACAAGTAAATGATCGGGATCTTTGTGTCGACGTAGGCGATCTCGGTAGATGCCGCCGGGGCGAAAATGAAATCGTAATGCTTTTTTCTTATTTTTTTCGTAAATATTTCACCGAATTTTTTCGCGAGCCACGGATTGTGATCGCAATCATATTTTTTACCCGAAACTAACTCGAGGGCGGCGGAGCTAATTTTCATGCAGGTTTGAGCGCAACCCATATCAACCGGGCCGAGGTAATCGATGTCACCACAGACCTCTTGGAGGGACCGTGCCATGCTTACAGAGGTACCCGACCAGGCTCTGGTATCGTGCGGATCTGCGGCACTCAGGAATGCGATTTTTAATCGTGATTTCACCTGTGAGTAAAAAGGCCTTTTACCGTCGCCAATAAGCATGGCAAGGTCTTATTTGCCCTTCAGCTGTAATAAGTTGTTGTATAGTCTGGTGACCCCGTAGCCAATTGCAAAGCCGGTTATGAAGCCATATGCGAATCCGATCAGGCTTCCGCTGAAAGTAACCTTGTAACCGATAAAAAACTGTGAGAGCAGAGCCAGGTGCGGACCGACGACATCACCGCCTTTGAGGATGAGCCAGTTGGTCGCAATGAAGATCGTTAAACCGGACAAAATGCCGAGGACGAGACCGTGCAGTGTGCAATTCAGTTGCACCAGGCGGGTGAGCACCAGCCGATCCAGGCTATCTATGTCATCTGGCATAGAAGAGATACTTTATCTATATATAATCGAGGAGCTTTTTTAACAGTAGACGCTCGGCGCGCTGGTGTATGAACGCCATGAGAAAAAACACCGACACATTGCGCACGAAAGCGAAGCCCCAGCCAGCGGTAAACCCGGTAATGAACCCATAGCCCAAGCCGAGAAGACTCCCGAAAAAACTCACGCTGTATCCGGGAAAGAAATTACCAAGCAATTGCAGATTCGGTCCGACGACAGCGCCGCCTTTAATCACCAGGATCAGCGTTGCCAGGAAAAGGATAAGGCCCGCCATCATACCTGTGGAAATCCCCAGTGCCAGCCGGTCCAGTTTGGGAAAGGCGTGAGCAAAGCCATCCTTGACGGTTTCAAGCGCCGCTAGAGGTTTGACGTTTTCGCGAAGTTCCTCGTGGAACTCCTGCTCGCCGTTAACACTCCAGAGATCGTTTTGTTCCCCCAAGGTTATATTGCGCACGGCCAACATCCCCGTGAGCATGGAATGGTCTTGATTGTTGTATCGGTGAAGCCCATTGCGGCCGATGGTTTGGCAGTTGTCCAGCGTTCCGACAAAATCCTTGACGATCGCCAGGTAGTCCCGGTACTCAGAATCATATATTGGATAGGCTTTGGGAACCCTAAAGACGCAGCCGTCGACAATTTCGAACGGCGACGCGACTCCGATATGATCTAGTTCATGTTTCCCTAGCTCAATAAGGTCCGCGTCCGACATTTTCCAAAAGTCGTCCCCCTCGGTGCAAAAGTACTCCAATCCCAGGCTGGTTTTCGTCGGATCCGGGACCATGTCGGGACTCCAGTTCTTGAAGTTCTGAATCCTGCCCACCTTCACGTCGGGATCATGCACATAGATCCAGTTGTCCGGAAAAAGGTCTGGCCTATTAATGATCAAACCGACAGTGAGGAAATCGCGGTATTTAAGTTTCTCGGCGGCCTTCAACACTTCCGGGGGGGGCGGTGGATCGAGCTTTTTAACAAACTCCGTCACCGGCATACTGGAGATGAAATGCGTTCCCTCGATAACCTCCTGGTGTCCGTTGGAGGAGACAACTACACTCTTGATTCCCTTGCCGTTTTTGTGAACTGCGACCACACCCGTGTTTGTCCGTACCACACCACCTTTTTTCTCAATCTGTTCCTTGACCTCGTTCCACATCATGCCTGGCCCACGGCGGGGATAATCAAACTCGTCAATGAGGCTCTTGATCGTTACCTTCGGTTCGACAAACATGCTAAGCAGCACGGTCTTAAGAGAAAGGTCCTTAATGCGCTGAGCCGCCCATTCGGCCTTCAACTCGGTGCACGGTATGCCCCAGATTTTTTCCGTGTATGACTTGAAAAAGATGTCGAAAAGTCGCTTGCCGAAACGATTGGTCACCCACTGCTCGAACGACTCCTCGACTCGATGAGGAAAAAAGTGCCACTTTATATAGCTAAGAATGACGAGTAAGCTTTGCCAAAGCCCGAGGCCGGCCAATGCATTGAAGGGTTTCAGCGGATAGTGAAAAAACTTTCGATTATAGTAGATTCGCGACAGTCTCGGACGCCGGAGAAAGTCCTGACCGAGGATTTCATGCCAAAGTTTGTTGACTTCTTGATTTTTGGTGAAAAAGCGGTGCCCGCCCATGTCGAAAGAAAAACCATTGTAACTTTCGGTACGCGCGAGGCCACCTACCTGGTCGCCCTTTTCCAGGACAATCGGGTGTTGTTTGAGCTTGGCCAGTTCATAGGCCGCGCTCAGCCCGGCTGGTCCGGCGCCGATGATGACAACCTGATTTTCGGAGTTTTGCTGTTGATCCATCAGATTACTTTCCGTTGTCCGCAAGAGTTTTTAATCTGCTGGGTTTACTGGGAAGCCGTATTCACCAC
>Ga0326597_10005056_pt1 | contig 18412 bp, 17 predicted proteins | sample RVTome_12_FD_203789 | JGI IMG/M metagenome (GOLD analysis project Ga0326597, IMG submission 203789) | Soil microbial communities from uranium-contaminated site in the Upper Colorado River Basin, Wyoming, United States - RVT100D185 | ecosystem: Environmental > Terrestrial > Soil > Contaminated >... | reverse complement strand
CAGAAACGCGCGGGCCCGCGCCGTAAATCCTCACACGGCCCGGGAAGACGCGCTGAGTCTGTCCATAATCCGGGCGGGATCATAATTCGTGTCCACCGAGATCGTGGGGTGCCGCTGCCGTTGCGCCGCCCGGACCCGCCTCGCGATATAGCGAAACTGCGCATCGCGGTCAACGTGCTGGCGACCTTCGCGCGTCTTCGCATTCCCCTGCAGGCTGTAGCCCAGGCCGTGCAGCAATTCGGCGACCACCGTGTGGCTGACGTGGTGGCCCAACCCCTTGAGCGCCACCGCCAGCGTGCGCGCACTCAGGCACGTCCACCGCAGGGGCGAGTCAGGATCGCCGGGTGCCGTCGGCTCGACCAGGGCGTCCAGATCGCGCAACAGCGTGGCATCCAGTTCGGTGACCCGCTTGCGGCCCCCACCGGCCCTCCGGGTCCGCGTACCGGGGAGCGTGGCGCCCGACGCCAGCTCACGCAGGCCTCGCTGGATGGTCGACGCCGCGAGCCCCGTGGCGCGCGCGACCTGCGCGATGCCGCCGTAGCCAATCGCCTGCGCTTCCGTCGCCGCCCACACGCGGCGCGATCGCTCCGTCAACACCGGCGACAGGGCCGCGTGCTTCGCGCGCAGAGTGGCCAGGTCCACAGCGGCACGGTACCACCTACTGTTCAGCAGTACAAGCTATTATTTCCTGACAGACCCTAAGTGGATTCAGTGATGAGCAGGTCAAGGAAGCGGGCTGGGCGGCTCAGAGCGTTACGGGGGCGAGCGCGTATAGCTACTCGACTGGATACGGGCTGTGCGGATCCTCATCCGTATGGACATGCGCGTGATGACAGCGGGAACAGCCACCCACTCTTTGGTTGGCATCGCCGTTACGCACCCACAACCAGAACCGCATGAAGTGTTCAACCAGTGGATGGAACGCAGTGCTGCGGTGCGTCTGACATCGATGCAGGTACAGCGTAACGCTGGCCGTCGTGATGTGTGTGTCAATGAGGGCTACGAGCATGTAGATCCAGACCGGCAGGTTGGGCCACAAGGCGTGAGCGTTGACCCATGCAAACATCGTCATCAGCGATGATTCTACGGAGCGGCCTGGCGGGAACCGAGTTCACGATCGAGATCAAGGAGTGACCCGGGGTCGTCACCGACGAGCCGGAACTTCGCCACCAACTCCCTCGAGGTCTTCTCTTCTTCGACCTGCTCCCTTAGGAACCACTGAAGCTCTGTCATTTCGGCGAACGCCTTGTTCGCGAAACATAACTCGTAGAGCGCGTTGATCTGAGCGGTGACGACTTCCTCCTGCTTCAGCGCGGTCTCGAACACCTCGCCGAACGAATCGAACTCTCTCGTCGGCTGGGGGATCTGGAGCAGTTCCACGACACCGTTCCGTGCATGGACGAAATTGAACAGTTTTATGCCGTGCTTGTACTCTTCATTGCTCTGCGTTTTCAGCCAGGCTGCGGCACCCGTAAACTTCTCACGCTCGCAAAACGCGGCCATGGCCAGGTACTGATACCACGCACCAAATTCAGAGTTGATTTGTACGTTTATCGCGCGAAGCACGTCGGCATGCATTTATCTACTTTCCTCCACTAAGCGTTCAGCATACACGAAAATGGACGAATTCACCCTTCACGCACGGCCGGCGAGGCCAGATTCACCTGAGCCGTGTCGGTCCATGGCGGAAAGTTGGGATCACGCCCGTGCGCGATCGGGATCCCGCTTCGTGTCAGAAAGTGGTCACCGACATGCCGATCCTGCCCCTCGTCGAGGCGAACGGACCACTCCGGGTGCGCGACGGTCCACGGGTGGTCCATAGCCAGATGGTTCGTGACGAAGTCGACAATCAGACGCACACCGTAGGCGTTGACCCGTTGGGTAGTGGGTCAGCTTGACCCTAATAGGTGGAGGCGGTCTTTCTTGAATCCGCTGCTTGGAAGAGTTCTCTTTCCGATGCCTTCGCGAAGTGGCGCTGTGGGTGGATGTTCTAGCTTCTCTAACCAGCCAAGGGCCCTGCCCTTGATATCCCGGTAACTCGGGAGGCCGGTGAAGGCAGAGCCCTTGGCTGGTTAGAGGCGCGCTGCGCGCGCAATCCGTGTTCGCTCGTAGGGGCGTCCATGGCGATATCCTTCTGGGTGCAACGCCTGGAGGACAGCCATGAACACCTTCTACGAGCATCACGAGCATAGCATTCGTTTCGGGTATCGGTGCTTCGATCGGATCCTGATCAACGGGCTCATCCAACCGTTCCAGCAACCGGAGCGCGTCGTCGGATTCTTCAACACCTATCGCCAGATGTATCCGGTCAGCAAGCCGGTCTTGAAGGACATTGCCACGCAGTACCAACGGTGGGTGACCGCCCACGCCAAGGCCTGGCGCGCGCCGATCGTCGAGGCGCCCGCCGGTCGGCGGGACGCCTTCGTTGAGCCGTACTTCCGCCGGGCCCAGCCGGATCAGGTTGTGGTCATCGTGAAGGGGCGCGAGCCCGCGCGAATCCTCACCGCCATCGGGAAAGCGGATCGCTGGCATCTCCAGTACGCGCGACGCTGGATCGACCAGTACAACTTTTACCTGCACGACGCGGAGTGGGGCCGAATGTTCGTACGCCTGTGTCCCTCCTTTCCGTTCTCGGCCCGCGTCTGCCTCAACCAGCATCACTGGCTCGCCACGCGGATGCGCGCGGAGGGGATGCGATTTCGCCAAGAGTCCAACGCGTTCCTGACGTGCAGCGATCCCGCTCGACTGCAAGCACTCGCCGACAGTCTGACCGCTCGCGACATCGAGCGCTGTGCGCAGAAGTGGCTGCGGACCTTCACCCCATTCTTCACGCCGACCGAGCGGCGAACGGCGAGCTGTCAGCATCGGCTCTTCTTCGCCCAAGTCGAGTACGCGGACAACCTGATCTTCGACCGGCGTGCCGCGTTGGACGCGCTCGGCGAGCGCCTGCTCGATGCGAATCGCACGATCGGGCAACCCACCAAACTCGCGAACATCTTCGGCCGGAAGGTGACCAAGCGGTACCGCGGCAAGCTCGAAACGCTGATTGAAGATCTCGACCTCCCGAATCCCGTGATCCGCAGCTACTCCCGCGACGGCTCCATCAAACAGTACGTCCGCGATCACCTGCTGCTCCGCACCGAGGCCACGTCCAACAACGTGCGAGACTTCGGTGTCCCGAAAGCCATTGACGCCGTGCCGCAACTCCGCGGGGCCATGGCGGCGGTCACGGACCGCTACCAGTCGGTCCAACAAGACATCCTCGAAACGTTCGTGGACCGCGGCCAGTTGCGCCAGCTCGCCGAACCGACACGCCTGCCGACCGGCAAACGCGTGCCAGGACTCAAGCTCGATCACCCGCGGCAACTGGCCGTGATGCACGCCCTCGTCCGTTTCGCCCACATCGCGGCGGGAGACACCTTCACCACACGTGACCTGCATGCGCCGGCCGCCGCGGCTATCGCCTCCTTCCCCAGGGCTATACGATCTGCCTCGTCTTCCTGAAGCTCTTCGAACGCGTCTACGCCCCGCTCACCGCCGGCCTCCTCGCGCCAGTCGCCGCCGATGCCCGTCTCGCCGAAGAGAAACGCCATCGACTCGACCGGCTGTATCAACGCATCGTCACCCACCTCGACGCCCTCCTCCACGCCGTTGGACTCAAGACGGCGGCTTGAACAACGAGGAGAACGAGTACAGAATTCTCACAAGAGACCGCATAACGGTCTAACCTTTCGCGAAGACGGTCGACGGCTTCTTTCAGGGCCCTAATATGCCTGTCAAATGCTACCAGCCTCGTGTCGGTATCATCCATCAAACACCCCCACGGCGATTTCTTTCAAGATTCCACGCATGATCCGCGATACCTGCTTCCATGGCTGGCGTTACGTGGAACGTCTGGTGCATGCGGGCAAAGGCTCTCAGCGGAGTGATCAAGAGGTCTCTGAGAACGCGGACGGCCGACAGGCAGAGCTTCGGCCCAACCCCGATGGGCTTGTGCATCAACCCGACACGCAGGCGGCTGGCCGTCGCGACACAGGTGAGAATCGACCGCATGAGCAGCGGCTCACTTCGGAGGGCAGTGGTTTACCAGACCGCCGCACTTCGGGCCATACGGCCCGTGTCGCTAAATTCGGCGGCCGGGCGCGCCGAACCGCCCTCATCAGCCGACCCGCCAGCGCGAGCGACACATGCGGAGGTTCACCTCCGCCGCGCACGCGCAACGGTTCCTCTCGGTGCACGGACTCGTGCAGAATCTCTTTCGGGTTGGGCGCCACCTGCTCCGAGCTGCTCACCACCGTTTGCTGAGATCGCACTCGTTCCGCGGGATCGTCACGCCCTCATTTTCGTCAACTCGCGTGCACGCTTCGCGCGGCGTCAGAAGTGTGACATCAATGCGTGAGCCAGGCGGCCAGGGCACTGCGTCGGGGACCGTGATCAGAATGTGCGGGGAGAACGCGTCCGCGACCCGGAAACGATTCGTCGGGCTAAGCTCTTCGCATCCGTCAGCAGCTGCGCCTGGAACGCGCTCGCTGCGCCGGATTCTTCCTTGCCACGCAGCAGAAGAACGGCGCGGGCATGGTCCTCTCCACCAGGTCCCAAGGGAATCAGCCCGACGCCGAAGACCCTGCGGTCGCTGTTTCCCAGGCATACGGTCTCCTCACAGTAGACGACGTCGAGCGATTCATTGACGGCTTGGATTTTTGGGCAGCGGAATGCACAGGCCTCGTCGACGATGGGGAGTACTTCGAAACAGCGCTTGCCGAACCATTCGCCCGGCAGCACGAGTTTGCGGGCTGCCGCGTTGATGTACACAAGTTCCATCCGCTCCGAGACGACGAGGCAGGCTTCCCGTTCGTCCTCGAGACAGCTCCAGCGAAGGGTGGTTTCGTCTCGCAGCCGAGACTCCGATTCGAGATGTTTCATGTCAGCCTCTGGGTTACGGTTTACGAGTAACGGCGGCGAACGAGCCGAAGACGCCGCACTGCACTCCTTGCGAGGAACCGCCAGACATGTCGTATCGTGGCACAAAGCAAGGCGAGTGTTACGGCTGAGTCTCCGCTATCTTGCTGGCCCCTCAAAGCCGGGTAGCGATCAGAGATAGGTCGTGCGCAGGGTGGCGTGAAATCACCGACATCACCGGCAAGCTTCAACTTCGATGGGAATTCGTGGCAGTTGGACAACGTCGCGTCCGACGATGAAAAGCTGGCCGAGTTCATCCGACAGCAGATAGTGGACACGCGCGCGCGCAAAATGGAGACTGGAGGGCATGTGTACGCTGCTCGCCGCGTGACGGGCGAATGGCTGGCGATAGCCCTGGCCCGCGAACGCCTTGACGGTCACCGGAATTAGTTCGAGCCTTGCGGACGATCAGAACATCCCGAGTTGCAATTTCGCGGCGTCCGACATCCGGTCTTTGTCCCACGGCGGGTCCCAGACGATGTCCACGTGCGCGTCGGTGATGCCGGGCAGTTGCTTCAGCTTGTTGACGACTTCGACGGGAAGGGTCTGAGCGGCGGGGCAGCCAGGCGCCGTCAACGTCATGCGAACACCAATCCCGTGGTCGGCGTCGACGGCGATCTCGTAGATGAGACCGAGTTCGTAGATGTTGACGGGGATCTCGGGGTCAAAGATCGTCGAGAGCGCCTCGACGATCTGCGGCTGCATCGCGAGCGTCCTTACGGGGTCACGACGCTCGAAGATCGCGCCGGCTGTCGCGCCCGTCTTCGACGCCACGCGCGTCGCCTCGTCGGCGCGCGCCGCGTGTTCGTCGGTGAGCTTGATGATCTTGTCTGGCATGGCCGTTGGTCGCGCTACTCCGTTTCTGTCGACACGACCTCATCCTTCGCGTCGACCGCGGAGCGAAGTGTGTGCCAGGCGAGGCTCGCGCATTTGACGCGCGCCGGGTAGTGACGGACGCCTTCGAACACGGCCAGCTTGCCTAGCCGTTCTGGATGCGCCAGCGGGTCGACATTCCCGGTCACCATCTGCCGAAAGTGCTCGACCATGTCGCGGGCCTCGTTCAGCGTTTGCCCTTTGACACTATCGGTCATCATCGAGGCCGACGCTTTCGAGATCGCGCATCCCGATCCCTGGAAGCTGGCGTCCATGATCACGCCGTCCTCGACCGACAGGTACAGCGACAGCCGATCGCCGCAGAGCGGGTTGTGGCCCTCGGCGTGTCGGTTGGCACCTTCCATGGGTCGAAAGTTGCGCGGCCGGCGGTTATGGTCGAGGATGACCTCTTGATAGAGTTCCCGGAGATCAGACACGAGCAACCGTCCAATCATTCCTTGGCGCAGGGCCCCGGCTGCGCCCCTGCACACACGTCAGCCCACCAGCCCACCGATCCGTCACGTGAAGAGCTCGCGGACTTTGTGGAGCGCCGCGACGAGGGCGTCGACCTCTTCACGTGTGTTATAGAGCGCCAGCGACGCGCGCGCAGTGGCGGGAATGCCCAATCGCTGCATCAGCGGCTGCGCGCAGTGGTGCCCGGTGCGAATCGCCACGCCTGCCTGGTCGACGACGGTGCCGATGTCGTGCGGGTGCACACCGTCCATCACGAATGAGAGCACGCTCGCCTTTTCTGGCGCCGTGCCGATCAACGTCAGCCCCGGCACCCCCGACAGCGCCGCCGTTCCGTACGCCAGCAACTCACGTTCGTGGGCCATGACGGCATCCATCCCGATCGCGGTGACGTAGTCCACCGCCGCCGCCAACCCTACCGCGCCCGCGATGTTCGGTGTCCCTGCTTCGAATTTGTACGGCAGCGCGTTGTAGGTGGTCTTCTCGAACGTGACCGAGCTGATCATGTCGCCGCCACCCTGATACGGCGGCATCTCCTGGAGCAGACGCTCCTTGCCGTACAGCACGCCAATCCCGGTCGGTCCGTACAGCTTGTGGCCCGTGAACACGTAGAAGTCGGCGTCGAGCGCCTGGACGTCCACCGTCATGTGAGAGGCCGCCTGGGATCCGTCGATCAGGACCGGCACGCCGCACCGGTGCGCCGTCGCAATCATCTGCTGGACGGGATTGACCGTCCCGAGCGCGTTCGACAGATGGACGATCGAGACCAGCCGCGTGTGTGGCCCGAGCAGTCGCTCGTACGCCTCGAGCTCCAGTGCCCCCTCGTCGGTGATCGGAATCACGCGCAGCGACGCGCCCTTTTCCTGGCACACCATCTGCCAGGGCACGATGTTGGAGTGGTGCTCCATAGCGGAGATCACCACCTCGTCTCCCGGACCGAGACGGGTACGGCCGAACGTCTGGGCCACCAGATTAATGCTCTCTGTGGCGTTACGCGTGAAGACGATTTCGCGCGTCGAGGCGGCGTTGATGAAGCGTTGGACCGTGGCGCGGGCATCCTCGAACGCTTGGGTGGCGCGCTCGCTCAGCAGGTGGACGCCGCGGTGCACGTTCGCGTTGTCCTTGTTGTAGTAGGCCATCAATGCGTCGAGCACCGCACGAGGCTTCTGCGCCGTCGCGGCGTTGTCCAGGTACACGAGCGGCTTGCCGTGCACGGTCTGCCGAAGAATGGGAAAGTCCTCGCGGATGCGGCGCACGTTGAAGCCGATCGGAGATGCCGCGGCGATACTGGCGATACTGGTCATGGTTGATTTGTCGTGTTCACGCCACCGCCGCTGGCAGCTCGGCGAGCAGGTGCTCTTCAAACGCCTTCCGGAGCGGCTCGATCCGGATCCGGTTGAGCACGTCGCCCGCAAACGCGTGGATCAGCATGTCGCGTGCCTGCTGCAGGTCGAGGCCCCGCGCCCGCAGATAAAAGATCGCGTCCTCGTCGAGCTGACCCACTGCTGCGCCGTGCGTGCACTTCACGTCGTTGGCAAAGATCTCGAGTTGCGGTTTCGTGTTGATCTGCGCATCGTCGGAGAGCAGCAGCGCCTTGTTCGTCTGCTTGGCGTCGGTCTTCTGGGCGTCGGGCCGTACGATGATCTTGCCATTGAAGACGGCGCGGGCGTGGCCACTGAGGATCCCCTTGTACATCTCGTGGCTGCCGCAGTGCGGCGTGGCGTGGTCGATCGTCGTGTGATTGTCGATCAGCCGCCGGCCGTCCACGAGATACAGGCCGTTCAATGTGTAGTCGCCACCCTCACCGTCGAGCACGGCGATGACGTCGTTCCGGACGAGCGCGCCGCCAAATGCGATCGAGTGCGACGAAAAGGTGCTGTCGCGCGTGCCGTGCACGTACATGCTGGCGATGTGACAGGCACGCTGGCTCTCGCGTTGCAGCTTGTAATGGTCGACCACCGCGCCACACCCGACCACCACCTCCGTGACCGCGTTCGTGAAGTACTCCTGTCCCGGCGGACCGACATAGCCTTCCACGATCCGGGCCTGACTGTTGTCGCCGGCGACGATCAGGACGCGCGGGTGCGACACGCTGGCGGTCTCGGGCGAGACCGACACGAACAACAGCGAAATCGGCTGTTCGATGATCGTGCCAGGCGGGATCCACACGAACGCGCCGTCTTGGAGGAAGCCCGTGTTCAGCGCCGCGAACGCTTGCCGATCGGGCGGGGCGAACCGGCCGAGATACGGCTCCACGACTCTCGGGTTCGTTGCCAAGACGGACCGCAGACCGGACACGTGGACGCCGGCGGGTAACCCGCCGCCGGACAACTGTGGCGCATAGGCACCGTTCACCAGCACGAGCCGGTAACCGCCAAGGGCGCCTGCCCAGTTCTCGACCCGATCCGTCGTGAGACCGCTCTGACCGTCGTGCGCCGGCGCGAAATGTCGGGCGGCAATCGGCGCGACGCTGGTGAACTTCCATTCCTCGTCGCGCGTTGTGGGAAAGCCGACGTCGGCGAAGTGCTCGATCCCCGTCCGGCGCAAGTTCCGCAGCCATGTGGGCTCGGTCGCCGTACGGCCGGTGGCAAGACGATCGAAATCGGCCAGATAGGCGTCGGTCTGCGGACTGGACTGGACGAGGCGCGTCATGCGGATGTCCTTACACCTTCGCGGCCTGGGCGGCGGCCACCGCCTCAGGCTCGATCCAGGCGTACCCCTTGTCTTCGAGCTCGAGCGCGAGCGCCCGGCCGCCAGACTTCACGATCCGCCCGCCCGACAGCACGTGCACGACGTCGGGTACGATGTAATTGAGGAGGCGCTGATAGTGGGTGATGATGATGATGGCGCGCTCCGGGCTCCGCATCGCGGTGACGCCGTTCGCGACGAGCTTGAGTGCGTCGATGTCGAGGCCCGAATCGGTTTCGTCGAGGAGCGCCAGCTTCGGCTCGAGCACCGCCATCTGGAAGATCTCGTTGCGCTTTTTCTCGCCCCCGGAGAAGCCTTCGTTGACCGAACGGGTGAGCATGTGCGGGTCTATCTCGAGCAGCGTCGATTTCTCGCGTGAAAGCGCCATGAACTCGATGGCGTCGAGCTCCTCCTGCCCACGGTGCGCGCGGAGCGCGTTCAGGGCGGCTTTCAGAAAGTACGCGTTGTTCACGCCGGGGATCTCGACCGGGTACTGGAACGCCATGAACAGGCCCTCGCGGGCGCGCTCTTCCGGATCCATCGCGAGCAGATCGCGCCCCTCGTACGACACCTCGCCCTCGGTCACCTGGTAGTCGGGGTGGCCGGACAGCGCGCGCGCGAGCGTGCTCTTCCCCGAGCCGTTCGGTCCCATGATGGCGTGGACTTCGCCGGCGTTGACGCAGAGGTCGATGCCTTGGAGGATCGGCTTGCCGCCGACCTGCACGTGGAGGTTGTGGATAGCAAGCATGGTCATCCTGTTCTTAGCCTTCTTAGCCGACGCTGCCTTCCAGACTGACGCTGAGGAGTTTCTGCGCCTCCACGGCGAACTCCATCGGCAGCTCGCGGAAGACTTCCCGGCAGAACCCGCTGACGATCAGATTCACGGCGTCCTCGGTCGAGAGGCCGCGCTGGCGGCAATAGAAGATCTGGTCCTCGTCGATCTTCGACGTGGACGCCTCGTGCTCCACTCTCGCCGACGTGTTCTTGATCTCCAGGTACGGGAACGTGTGGGCACCACACTCGTCGCCGATGAGCAGCGAGTCGCACTGCGAGTAGTTGCGCGCGCCGTGCGCCTGCTTGCTGATCTTCACCAGGCCGCGGTACGTATTCTGGCCGTGTCCTGCTGAGATCCCCTTCGAGACGATCGTGCTCTTCGTGTTCCGGCCGAGGTGGATCATCTTGGTGCCCGTGTCAGCCTGCTGCCAGTTATTCGTCGTCGCAACCGAATAGAACTCGCCGATCGAATTGTCGCCCTGCAGGATGCAGCCGGGGTACTTCCACGTGATGGCGGAGCCCGTCTCAACCTGCGTCCAGGTGATCTTCGAGTTCACGCCAGCCGCTTTGCCGCGTTTGGTGACAAAATTGAAGATCCCGCCCTTCCCGTCCTTGTCGCCTGGATACCAGTTCTGGATCGTCGAGTATTTGATCGTCGCGTCGTCGCGCGCGACGAGCTCCACGACGGCGGCGTGCAATTGGTGCTCGTCGCGCATCGGCGCCGTGCAGCCCTCGAGATAGCTCACGTGCGCGCCTGCCTCAGCTATGAGGAGCGTGCGTTCGAACTGCCCGGTGTTCTGGGCGTTGATGCGGAAATAGGTAGACAGTTCCATCGGGCAGCGGACGCCTTTGGGGATATAGGCGAACGACCCGTCACTGAACACCGCCGAGTTGAGCGTCGCGAAGAAGTTGTCGGAGTATGGCACGACGGTGCCGAGGTACTGCCGCACGAGATCGGGATGCTCCTGCACCGCGTCGGAGAACGAACAGAAGATGATCCCCAGCTCCGCCAGTTTCGCCCGGAACGTCGTCGCGACCGAGACGCTGTCGAACACGGCGTCGACCGCGACGCCAGCGAACAGCTTCTGTTCCTCGAGCGGAATCCCGAGCTTCTCGAACGTGACGCGGATTTCCGGATCGACCTCGTCGAGGCTGGTGAGCGTCGGTCTCTTCTTGGGCGCCGAGTAATAGATGATGTCCTGGTAATCGATCGCCGGGTAGCGCACGTTCTGCCACGTCGGCTCGGTCATGGTGAGCCAGGTGCGGTACGCCTTCAGGCGCCACTCGAGCAGCCACGCGGGCTCGCGTTTCTTCTCGGAGATCAACCGGACGACGTCCTCAGTGAGGCCTTTCGGGACGGTCTCCGTTTGGACGTCGGTGACGAAGCCGTACTGGTATTCCCGGTTGGTGAGTTCCTCGATCGCGCGGGTCGCTGTGGTCATTGATGATCCTCCTCAGCGAGCCCGTCAGGGCTGGCGAGGTGAGTGTCCTCTACACTGAACGAGATGCCGCAGCCGCAGGTGCTCTTGGCGTGGGGGTTTTCGAAGAGAAAGCCGCGGCTCATCAGGCTCGTGTCGTAGTCGAGTACGGTGCCGTCCAGTAACCGGAAGCTCCTGGGATCGATGAAGACCCTGGCACCTTCCGGACCGTCACACACGTGATCGCGTGCGTGCGGCGCCGGTTCCCAGGCAAACACGTACTCGAAGCCCGAGCAGCCCCCGGCCTTCAGCCCGATCCGCAGGCCACCTTCCTCCATGTGTTGCTGCGCGAGCAGCTTCCGAATCTGCCGCGCGGCGCTTTCGCGAATCTCGATCATGACTCCCTCGACGTGGCTGACATCGCCGACGCGCGGCGCACGGCCGGCGACGGGATCACGGCGACCGGCGGCGCCGACGGGTCGGGGTCGGCCGCGATCTCCGCGATGCTGCACGCGGCCAGAATCGCTGCGATCCGATCCGCGATGTGATGCAACGGGTCGCGGACGTTGCACTTCGACAACTGATCGCACCCGCCGTCGCCCTGCGTGCAGGCGGTCATGGCGGGGGGGCCGTCAATGGCTTCGAGGACGGCCGCCACCGAGGTCGCGGCCGGTGGCCGCGCCAGCTCGTAACCTCCGTGGGCGCCTTGGTGCGAGACGAGTAACCCCGACCGTACGAGCCGCGTCAGCACCTTGGCCATCAGGTCGACCGGAATCTCGTACGTGCTGGCGATCTCCCGGGCGGTGGCTGCCCGCCCGAGCGGATCACGGGCCAGGTGCTTCATCGCCATCAAGGCGTAATCCGTCTTCTTAGAGAGTCGTAGCATCAGCGTCTCTAATATACGACCAATTTAGTCGTATCTTAATCCGAATTGCGGAATCGCGCAAGCGGCGACGTAGCAGCCAGACAGGCTGAGTCGAAACGCCGCCCTTTCCTTTGCCAACACCCGTCGCCGGCGATTTTCGCGTGGCGCAGCCGGTTAGCTGTGGTAGAACGGTCCCTCTGATTGGGTATACTGAGGGTCATGATCAACGTCTCTGAAACGGCGGCATCGAAAATCAGCGAGCTGCTGGTCGAGGAACAGAAGAGCGGCGGAGGCTTGCGCGTGTACGTGCAAGGCGGCGGATGCTCGGGCTTTCAATACGGCATGATGCTCGAAGAGAACGGCCAGGGTTCGGGCGATCAGGTCTTCGAGTCCCACGGCATCACGCTGTTCGTCGATCCGATCAGCATCCAGTATCTGAAGAACGCCGAGGTCGACTTCGTCGACACGGTCACCGGCGGCGGGTTCACCATCAAGAACCCAAACGCCAAGTCGACGTGCGGCTGCGGGTCGTCCTTCTCGGCCGAGTAAACGCGTTTTCTGAGCGATCGGCGCGATCCGCACATCCGCCGGCATCGCCACACCGCACTGGCATGTCGTCAGTGAGTCACAGCACGCGGCCATACGAGAACAATCGCGCGGAGGTGTGTCATCAGCCGACCCGCCAGCGCGAGCTACAGATGTGGGTGTGCGACCCGGCCTGCACGCGCTGACCCGTAAGGCACGCCATGACCCCGAAAGAAGCACTCGCCGATGTCGTTCCTGCGGATCTGGCTGCAGAAATCGAGCTGTACGAGAACCAGATCGCGCTGAAGAAGCAGGGGAAGCTGGACGACAAAGTGTTCGCGGAAACGCGGCTGCGGAGGGGCGTCTACGGCCAGCGCTACGACAACGGCCGGCGGCATGACGGCCTGGCTGAGCGGACGCTGAGTTATCCATCGAACGACCTCACGAAGGGTCCCGACACCCTGTGGGAGGCGCCCGGCATGCAGCGGATCAAGGTCCCCTTCGGCGGCCTGGATCCGGCGCAGATGGACGTGCTCGCGGATGTGGCCGAGGAGTACAGCGACGGCGTCTGCCACGTGACCACGCGGCAGGACATCCAGCTGCACTACGTGCACATCGATGACACGCCCGCGCTCATGTGGCGGCTGGCGGCCGTGGGCATCACGACACGCGAGGCCTGCGGCAACGGCGTCCGCAACGTCACCGCCTGCCCCTTGGCCGGTGTGTGCGCCGATGAGACGTTCGACGTGACGCCCTACGCGCGTGCCACCTCGCGGTTCTTGCTGGGACACCCCGACACCCAGGACTTCGGGCGCAAGTTCAAGGTGGCCTTCTCTGGTTGCCGCGAACACGCCTGCGGGCTGGTGTCGATGCACGATCTCGGCGCCGTCGCCATGACCAAGGAGGTGGACGGCGTCACGAAACGTGGGTTCGAGCTGTTCGTGGGCGGCGGACTGGGGACGGTGCCGTATCAGGCGAAGCGCTTCAGCAGCTTCGTCCCCGAAGAGGAGCTACTGCCGCTGGCACAGGCGATCGCACGGGTGTTTGCGCGACTCGGCGAGAAGAAGAGTCGACACCGGGCGCGGATCAAGTTCCTGGTCGCCCAGCTCGGCATCGACGAGTTTCGCCGGCTGGTGCTCGAGGAACGCGCCCGCCTGACTCCCGACGATCGCTGGACCTCGTTTCTGGCCGAGCTGCCAGCCTCCGGCGAGCGGCCGTTCAGCTCGGCGCGACCGCTCGGGAACGGGCCACAGCCCGAGGGGTTCGACACTTGGCACGCGACGAACATCTCCCCCCAGCGACAGCCCGACTACTCGGTCGCCACGGTCACCCTGCCACTGGGGGATCTGACCTCCCGGCAGATGCGGCAGCTCGGCGACCTCGCGCGCCGGTATGTCGGCGGCGCCGTGCGGACGACCGTCGAGCAAAATATCGTGCTGCGGTGGGTGAGCGATGCGGACCTTCCGGCGCTCTATGGCGAGCTTGCGGCCATCGGACTCGGCGACCCCGGCGCTGGCACCATCGTCGACATCACGGCGTGCCCCGGTACCGACACGTGCAAGCTGGGAATCGCATCGTCGCGCGGGCTGGCCGCCGAGCTCCGGACACGCTTGGCCGCCCGGGCGGTGGAGCTGGACGAAGCGGTCCGCAGCCTGCACGTCAAGATCAGCGGCTGCTTCAATTCGTGCGGGCAGCATCACATCGCCGACATTGGCTTCTACGGCGTGAGCCGCAATGTCGGCGGCTACACCGTGCCGCATTTCCAGATCGTTCTCGGTGGTCAATGGGACGAGAATGCCGGCGCCTACGGTCTGGCCATCGGGGCCGTCCCTTCGAAGAGCATCCCCGACGCGCTGACCCGGATCGCCGACCACTACCTACGGCACCGGCAGCACGGCGAGACGTTCCAGCCGTTCATCCGCCGGATCGGCAAGCGGGCCCTCAAGGAGGTATTCGACGATCTCGTTAAGGTGCCATCCTTCGAAGACAGTCCCGCGTTCTACACCGACTGGGGCGACGCGCGGGTCTTCACCACGGGTGACATGGGAACCGGGGAGTGCGCCGGCGAGATTGTGTCACCGGGCGAGTTCGAGATGGCGGCGGCGGAAGCCCAGGTTTTCGAGGCCCAGATCCAGCTCGAGGAGGGCAATGTCGAGCGAGCCGACGCCCTCGCGTACACAGCGATGCTGCTGGCGGCACGCGGGCTGGTGAAGCGGGAGCTCATGGAGGTGTCGGAGGATTCGGACGACGTGGTGCGAGAGTTCCGGGCCCGGTTCTACGACACGCAGTTGTTCCACGACACGTACGCGGGGGGCAAGTTCGCGCAGTATCTGTTTCGGCGGCACACGCAGCCACCACGGGACAGGACTTGGGACACGGCCCGTCAAGCCGTGGAGGAAGCCCAGCTGTTCTTGGAGGCGACCCACGCCTGCCGGGCGCGCCTGGCCGCGCGTCCCGTCCCGACAGGAGACGTGCGAGCCGCACAGACGTGATGAAGCACGCCGTCGACGACCTGCACCGGATCGGTTTCAAGCTGTTTGTGAAGGACGATGCACGGATCCAGCCGCGGGAACTGGTGCCGATCTTCCATGGCTGGATTCAGACCGGCGCGATTGATCAGCTCGTGATCGACGTGGCCGACTACGCGCACCTTCACGAGGGCCCCGGCGTCGTCTTGGTCGCGCATGAGGGCAACTTCGCCCTCGACTGCGGTGGGGGGCGCTTGGGACTGCAGTATTGTCGGAAGCAGCCGGCCGAGGGACCCCTTCCGTCGCGGCTCGCGGCCGCTTGCCGGATCCTCGTCAAGGCGGCGACGCTGCTCGAGGGCGACCCAGCGCTGACGGGGCGTATCCGTTTTCGTGGCGAGGAGTTGGAGCTCGTCGCTAATGATCGGTTGCTGGCACCCAGCAGTGACGAGGCCTTCGACGCGATGCGCGTGGCGCTCAGCCCGCTCGTGGCGCGCTTGTATCCCGCCACGCCATGGGCGATCACACGCAATCCCGATTCGCGGGAGCGTCTCACCCTCACCATCAGGGCCGCGCGCCCGACGACCCTCGCGGCCCTCGCCGATCGGTTGACCTAACTCCGCCGCGCGCTGGTGTTGACGCGTGTGGGGCCAGATGCGCTATGCCCGTCGTTCGACTCGGTGCCCTGCGCCTCTTTCAAGCTGAGTCGGGCCGTCCCGAACCGATCATCGTCGATCAGTGTCAGCGCCGCGGGTCTACGCTCGTCCAAGAGGTATTCGGCCAGCGGTCCGAGATCCGCGGTGGGTCAAAGACGCCAGACAGCGTGCGCCCCCGTGCAACACTTCGCGTCGGTACATGGGCTCATGTAGAATCTCTTCCGGGTCGGCCAACATCTGCTGCGGTCGGCACACCACCGCTTACACTGATCGCGGGCGTTCGTCGAATGGGAGACGATGACGAGCGCGGGCGATCGGCCTCGAAGGGGGAAAAGCGCGCCGTGTTCGTCAACTCCCGAGTAACTCGCCCACCCGGCCCCACATGTCGTGGGAACTGAGCGCCGGACCACAAGCGTCGCTCGTTTCATCCGCCGTGGTGCCGCCAGGCATGAATTACTTGACAGCGCGCCGTCCGCCATAGCAGGGTGCTACAGTACTCGCTCGGTGACCAGTCTTCTCAGGAAGGAGGTCGGTATATGAACCAGTCCGACGTGGTCGTCGGTATCGGCGGAGCGGCAGGTGACGGCGTCGCCTCGGCCGGCAACACCCTCGCAGTGTCGGTGGCGCGCCAGGGCCAGGCGGTGTTCGCCTACAACAGTTATCAGTCCGTGATTCGTGGGGGCCACTCCTGGTTGCGGTTGCGCATCTCTGCCAAGAAGCCACTCAATCACGGCGATCACGCGGATGTGCTGATCGCGCTGAACCAGGACACCCTGGACCGCCATCTGCAGGAGCTCCCGGCTGGCGGCCTCGCGCTTTACAACTCGGCCAAACTCAAACCGCGGTACGAGCCCCCCAAAGGCGTGCAGCTCTGTCCATTGCCCGTGCCTGAGTTGACACCGGCCTACCAGAACCTGCCGATCATGCAGAACACGGTGGCTGTCGGGGCCGTGATTCGTCTGGTGGGGTTGGAGTTCGCGGGTCTGGAGTCGGTGCTGCAGTCCACGTTCGCCAAGAAGCCGCAGGTCGTAAAGGTGAATGTGGAGGCGGCGAAGGCCGGCTATGAGTACGCGGCCGCGCATTTCCAGCCGCTCTCCACGCAACTCCAGAAGACCAGCCAAGAGTGGGTGCTAATGACGGGCAACGAACTGATGGCCATGGGCGCGGCATTCGCCGGCTGTAAGTTCTACTGCGCGTACCCGATGAGCCCCGCAACGCACATCCTGGAATGGTTTGCCGGTCACGCCAAGGAGCTTGGCATCTGTGTCCGCCAGGTCGAGGACGAGATTTCTGTCGTCAACATGTCCATCGGGGCCGGGCACATGGGCGTGCGCAGCATGTGCGCGACGTCCGGGGGCGGCCTGGCCCTGATGACAGAGGCGATCGGCATGGCCGGGATGATCGAAACGCCGGTGGTTGTCGTCAACGTGATGCGAGCGGGTCCCTCCACCGGCGTCCCGACGAAGACCGAGCAGGGGGACCTGAATCAGGCCTTCGGCGCCAGTCAGGGCGATTTTCCACGCATCGTCATCGCCCCGATCAGCATGCGAGATTGCTTTGCCACGCCTGCGCTGGCGTTCAACCTGGCCGAGCGCTATCAGTGCCCGGTGATCATTCTCGCCGACCTGCTCATGTGCGAGGACAACGAGACGGTCGATCCGGCGCTCCTGGACGTCGACTTCACAATCGACCGCGGCGAGCTCATTACTGAGGCCAACGAACCGCCTGGCGGTGAACCGTATCTGCGCTACAAGGACACCCCGTCGGGCATCTCGCCGCGGGCCATCCCTGGCCTGCCCGGCCACCTCTTTGTGTCCGGCAGCGACGAGCACGACGAGGACGGTGTACTGCTCAGCGACGTGTTCACGGATCCGGTGCGGCGGAAGAAGATGGTGGACAAGCGCGCGCGCAAGATGGACACCGTGCTCGATCACGTGCCTGCGCCGACACTGGAAGGACCGGCTGAGGCCGAGGTGACGCTCGTCGGGTGGGGCTCTACCTGGGGCGTCATCAGCGAGGCGGTCGAACGCCTGAATCAGGAGGGCCTCGCTGCCAATCACCTCCAGATCAAGCTTCTGGTTCCGTTCCATGCGAAGGAAGTCACCGACATTCTCAATAGGAGCAAGAAGTTTCTCATCATCGAGAATAACTTCAGCGGCCAGTTTGCTCGCCACTTGAGGGCCGAGACCGGGCTCGTCGCGACGGGGCATCTCCGTAAATACGATGGCGAGCCGTTCGAGCCCAAGCACATCGTGGCGGGCGTCAAGGAGATCCTGGCCGGCAGGCAGGTGGTTCAGGTGCTGTCGACCGAACCCGGGTGGCGGACGGATCATCCCACAGGCACAAGCGGAGACTGGGCAGGACGGCTGGCGGGTTCGGCGGTCAGAAGCACGTAGCGTCGGTACGCACGCCTCGACCTACTTAAGGAGTCACACATGGCAACCGCAGTCGCTCCAAAGAAATTTACAGTGAAAGACTTCAAGCCTGAGGTTCCGCCCGACTGGTGTCCGGGGTGCGGCGACTTCGGGGTCTTGAACGCGTTGTTCCAGGCGTGTGCCGAGATCGATCTCCCGCCACGCGATCTCCTGGTGGTGTCCGGCATCGGCTGCTCGTCGAACCTGCCGGGCTTCATCCGCGCGTACGGCGTGCACAGCCTGCACGGTCGTGCGCTCCCCTTCGCGACCGGCGCCAAGCTCGCCAACCATGCCATGACGGTGA